>Ga0192244_10071_pt1 | contig 42509 bp, 35 predicted proteins | sample Koala_Koa27_L3_FD_131234 | JGI IMG/M metagenome (GOLD analysis project Ga0192244, IMG submission 131234) | Enriched cells from koala feces incubated with labeled cellulose particles, San Francisco Zoo, California, United States - Koala_Koa2-7_L3 ... | reverse complement strand
GGATACTAACGGACGGATCCCATCGAGGATCTGCTTCATGGTGTAACGGGGTTGACGCACAGGAGCTGGCTCTACGGATGGAGTGATCAGTGAAGCAAGTTGTATTTTTTAGCCCCTGCACATCCATAGATTTCTTCCCGTACCACCAGACGGGCATCTGCCATCCAGGGAGCAAACGGAACCTCTGCTTTGTAAGGCAGTACTTTCTGGTAACCGGAAGAAAGAATCTCCTCTTCGGCAAACATCTGGTCATACAACTGACCACCGGAACCCTGGATCGCTTCGGTTCTTCGCAGCGCTTTACAACGACTTTTTCCATTAAGGCGAATATAAGGAAGGGAAAGGATGGTATCTCCTTTTTGTAATTGTGGGATCAGCACAGCACTTTCCATTTTTCCTACACTTTTTCCGTGTACGGGAAACTGGAACTGGATTTCCATCCGTTCTCCGTTTCTTTCCATACGGACATCCCTGAAACGGTTGTCCGGTTGTTGTGCTTCCAGAAGAGCGGAAAAAAGGAAAAGAGAGGCTAATACTCCCCCTATTTTCATCCTGTATGTGTAGGGGAAGATCCGGTGCGAATCCATCGTGTATGTTTTGTTTTTCATTGATCGAATGTTTTATCTGTTATTTGAGAATATAGATCAGGGAAATTCCGGCCCGTGTGGGTCCGAAATAGTTAGTTGTCTTATCTTTGATCTTCTGTCCGCATTTTTCACAGGGAAAAATTTCATAATCCATATAGGCATAGCCCAATCCGAATGTGGCTTCGAGGGAAAGCCGCTCCGACAGGATCCACTGATACCCGTAAGAAACCCCGAAACCGGCCAGCCACCCTTCGAAACGGTGTGCTTTCATATAATCCGATAGCCCCATCCCACCGACATTGTAATAACCGCCATGTACATGAAGACCGGCAAAAGCGCCATGAAAAGATTCGCACAGCCAGTATCTCAGCTCCGGTTGGAACAGGATATGTTTCATTTTTTTCTCTTCCGTAAAGGACCAGGGATTGTAGGTCAAGGGCAGGTCGATTGTGTAACGGGGAGCCAGTTTGACCTCTGCTCCTATGCTTAAGGTGGTCGTGGCATAACTTACTAAGTTTGCTTTCAACCCGACCTGGGAAACAGGGGCCAGTTGAATGATCTCCTGCCCGTATAGAGGAGATAGTATCCAGAGGAAAATTCCCAGCATTATTATTTTTCTTACGTCCATATGTCTGTTATTCTCACGAGCTATTGAAACTGAGTAAAAGGGTTATAGCTAACCTATTTTTATTTTGATTCATTTCCTGTCACTTCGCAAGTGACGGAATCCGGTGCTAAACCGGAAAATATTTATCTGGGAATTAAGATTTTAACCTATAAAAACAAGGATTATATGTATAGAGAGAACAATCATCCGGCCGGGTTTCCAGAGCTTTTCAGCGAAGAAAAAGGGATCATAGAGCATTTTTTTGCCTCCAAAGGGGAATCACTTTTTTTTAAACTTTCTGACCATACCCTCTGGATCGTCAAAAAAGGGGCTTTTTCGATCACTTTTAGTCATGGGAAAAAGAAATTATACAAAACGGACAGTTGTTTTTTCTGCCCGCGGGTACTTTATGTACCTTTACGATGACCCAGGCAAGCCAGTTAACAGGCATCCATCTCCCCGATTGTGTGGCTTTGTGTGAGTACTTTCTCCCTCCCGGTTTATCCGGATTAAAAGAGCATGTTAACTCCTCTTTTAATCCGTTGGAGCTGGTTCCTTTAGTATGGGAATACACCCGTCATGTAAATATTTTATTTGAAGAATGCCGGCTGACCGCTTTTTTCCACCGGTTGAAGATTTATGAATTATTTTATATCTTAAGTCACTGTTACACAGACAAGGAACTTGCGGGGCTATTCTATCCGGCCCTAAAAAGAGAAAACGCATTCGCAGAGTTCGTCTATACTCATTATATGCATGTCCGGACCGTACAGGAACTGGCAAATGCCGCCCATATGAGCCTGAAGAGTTTTGAAAACCAGTTTAACCAGGTATTCGGTATTTCACCGGGGCGATGGCTGATCGGGAAAAAAAGGAAAAAGTATACCGTGAAATTACAACGACCACCCTTCCCTTAGCGATCATTGCGGACAAATGCGGATTCGCAACCCTTTCACACATGACCGATTTTTGTAAAAAACACATTGGTTTACCTCCAAGCCAGTTAAGAAAGGGTCGTAAATATTGAAATAATATACGTTTTTTTCGGAAGCTGGGATAATTTTTTACCCGGTATATTTGCAGCAGGAAAAGCAGTATTCTTTTTAGGATTCCGTCACTTGCGAAGTGACAGATTATTCATTGGTCTTTCCAAAGGTTACAAATATAGAGCTTTTTCATCATCCTACCCGTTATTTATCCAGCTCTTTTTATTGCTTTTATCACTTTTACATTGGCCTGATCCAGTGTGTTATTATCGAAAGACGCCAGGTAAATGGCTGTTGTTTTCGGGGACGTATGCCCTAATCCTTCACTGATCACGGACAAAGGAATATGCTCTTTCTTGGCGATGGTCGCCCACGTGTGACGGGCCACATGTGTAGAAAGAGGGTAGTCCAGGCCGGCTTCACGGCTGATCTCTTTCAGCCGTTTATTTTGCAATCGTAATCCACTTTCGTATTGTAAACGCCCGCTTTTATTCTTACGATGGATAATAGGGAAAAGATAAGGAGAATCTACTACCCGGGAGGAAAAAAAATCAATGATCTCCTGTAACTCCCGGATGATCCGTATCTCCAGATACTGACCGGTCTTTTTCCGCCGGTAACGGAGCACGCCGTTCCGGATATCTGATTTCTTCAGATAAGCCATATCCACATAGGACATACCCCGGGCATAGAAGCAAAACAAAAAGTAGTAGACGGAAGACACTAAAGGTTCCGGAAAAACTTTTTTACGGAGCTCTTCTTTCTTTACCCATCGTTCCAATTGGCGGATATCTTTTGCTTCTATGGCTTTTTTGCGGGTGGGTTGTATCCCGGTGTATACCATTTGAAATAACTCTTCCTTCCCCGGAGCCAACCATCCTTTTTTATACCTTTATTATATATAGCCCTCAGGTTGCGCATGTAAAAGGAGATGGTATTGAGGGTACGGGAATGCGCCAGCAGGTATTGCTCATATTCAACCAACAACCGGGAGTTCAACCGGCTGACCGGGATATCATCTTTTCCATAAAAACACAGAAAACTGCGCATGGCTGACCGGTAAGCACGCGCGGTCCGCTCGTGGGAAAGCGCGATCATCTCACGTTCCAGTGCATCCGTCAATTCCCGTAAAGTTATATCCGGAAGTAACCCTTTTTGGGTTATTCCGGAGGATAGAGGGACGGGATCATAAAAACTTTTACTTTTCATCATAATTATCTCCTATCAGAAATTAAATTTCACATTAAAGATCTATATATAAAGAACAATCTATGCAAGAAAACAGATAGATTGTAAAGGTTTCAGGAAACATTTTCCGTTTTTGTCGTATGAGTAAGGATTGAAAAGAAATTATAGCACAAAAAACATACCTATATGATTTTTGAGGGGTTTTGTGTTTTTTTATATACATCAAACGTCCATTCTGCGTTTTGGAACAATAGATATGTGTTTTTGCCCTTTTTTAGTTAAATTAAAAGGGTGATCTTTGAGAAAACCTTTAAAAATAGAAAGTATGAGAGTTGCATTATTCCTGAAACAGGACAAGAAAGAAGGCGTTGAGAATACTGGTAAGGTTGTGGTTTTTACCGTAAAGGAAAACAAAGTAGTAGGTGTGGAAAATGACACTGTGGACATGGACAAAAGCGGTCACTTGTCTTTATGGGCACTCACCAAAAAAATCAATGAAATCTATATCCCCGTCATCAATGACAGTATAGAAAAACTATTCCTGTCATTAGGAATCCGGTTGAAAAGTTACGAAGAGCTGGCGGAAGACCAGTTATTCAAAAATTACATTGTGTGTTAAATCTCTCCTTTTGAGAGGGGCAGGGGTGTGTTATGGATACGGCAGTCTCAGGATTTGCGGAATCCTTTTTAATCCCATTGGGGTAAATAAAAAAGATTTGTCATTCTTTCCTGTTTGGATTGGTGACACACCCCTAACCCCTCACAAGAGGCTGGGTAAAAAATTCTTATCGTTCTTTGATAAAGTTACGGATTATAAGTACCCCGAATGGGATGCCATGTGAATCGCAGATCGGCCGTAGCCAATAAACCCGGGTAACAACCAGTCCTGTCCGGAAGATTTTTTTTCGAAGGGTGATTGGCGAAGGGTGATTGGCGAAGGGTGATCTTGATCTCTTAAGTCCTGAAAGGACGTCATATAATAGCCTGGGATGCCAATCCCAGGTCAGGTATCAGGAGTCCATGGAGTGCTGTAAGCACGACACTATATATACAAACCGATTGTTTTCATAAGATGGGGTGTACCTACAGCACACCCCGGGTGGGGATCTCTCTACCTGGGACCTGGGACTTGCGTCCCAGGCTATTATGTGCCGTCCCTGCGGGACTTAAGAGATCAAGATCACCCTTCGCCAATCAACCTTCGAAAAAATCTTCCGAACATGACTGGGTAGCACCCGGGGTAACAGCTACCCGCTCTTTCGGCACCTTGGATAAGGTGCAATCCTGTGAAAGGGTTGTAGCAAGAAGGATACTCTCTGCCCCGGGTGCTACCCGGGGTTATTTACATTGCACCCCATTCGGGGTACTTATAATCCGTAACTTTATCAAAGAACGATGAGAGTTTTTTACCCAGCTTCTTGAGAGGGGAATAATAAGAAACTTATCCAGCTTTTGATCTGTTAGCCAATGAAATATATATTTACTTCCCTATTATTGTTACTATCATTTTATTCTTCAGCGCAATACTCCCGGGACAAACGGTTTTTCTTTACCCTTCCTCCGGATTCGGCGGACATTCAATTCTATGCTCCTAAGAAAGGACCGCAGGCAGTGGCAACTGTTTTTGGGATCAATATGGGGGTGTGGATCTTTGACCGTTTCATCCAGAAAGGAGATTTTGCCTATATCAATGGCCATACGATCAAAGAAAATTTCCGGCATGGATTTATCTGGGATAATGACCGGATGGGAACCAACATGTTCCTCCATCCTTACCATGGAAGTTTATATTACAATGCAGCCCGTTCTAACGGATATAACTACTGGCAATCCGGGTTGTTCTCACTGGCAGGAAGTGGTATGTGGGAACTGTTCATGGAATGTGAATATCCTTCTACCAATGATATCATTGCCACTCCTTTAGGTGGTATGGTTCTGGGCGAAGTGTTTTACAGGGCATCCGACCTACTCTTAGATGACCGGGCTTACGGTAGTGAGCGATTTGGACGGGAAGCGATAGCATTCATGGTTTCACCGATGCGGGGTCTCACCCGTATCATCCATGGAGACGCCTGGAGAAAACGGGCTACCTCCGGAAGACAATTTGGTTTGCCCCCGGTTAGCATAGAGGTATCCGCCGGCATACGGGTGCTGGAATTGCAGGACGCGGTCTTCGATCAGGGAATTGGTTTCGGTTCGGAGATCCGGATTGAATATGGGGATAAATTTGAAGCGGACCGGGGAAAACCTTATGACTATTTTTCGATTAAAACCAATCTGAATGTGCAGGCTTCCCAGCCGGTCTTAGGAGAATTGTCCATCATTGGACGGATCGTAGGAAAAGAATTACTGGAAAAAGAGAAACAGACACTTAGCATCGGTTTATATCAACATTTTGACTATTATGATTCGGATACGATCTCTGATATCTCTTTCAAAACCCCTTATAAATTTTGTACGCCTGCTTCTTTTGGGGGAGGGCTCTTCTACCGGAATGAAACTTTTAAGCGGGGATTAATGGAAGGGAATTTCCATTTAAACGGAATTCTTTTAGGAGCTTCCCTGAGTGACTACTACCGGGTAGATGAGCGGAACTACAATCTGGCAAACGGATTGAGTACAAAAGTGGGTTTCAGCTATTCTTCTTTCAACCAGAAAATACGCCTGGGACTAAATTCACAAACTTATTACATGTTTACCTGGAAAGGATATCCGGAACAGATGGACTGGGAACATTTCAATCCTAAAACCCTGAATGCGCAGGGAGACCGTTCCCGGGCGCAATTGTACCATTCTAATATCCGCATCGATTATCGTCTCAGGAAAAATTTTTACCTGACCGGGGATTTCAGTAGTTATGTCCGCAGAACGTATTATAAATATTTTGAGAATGTCTACTCCTCCACTTCCGAAAGTAAACTGATGCTTACCTACCGGTTCAAATAAAGAAAAACCAAACGTCTTATCAGAATTCCGGATCCGGCACTTTTTCTTCTTTTACTTTGCGTTTTCCACTAACAAAGATCTCTCCTCCTCTGTATTCCTGGGGAGTGACGCCTGCATGACGCCGGAAATAACGATGAAAAAAAGAGACATTGGTAAAGCCCAGATTAAAAGCGATATTTTTTACGGGCTGGTCGGTTGTTTTTAATTGCACTTTTGCCTCCATCACAATAATATTATTAATAATCTCCATCGGATTTCTTCCGGAGACTTTACGGATCGTAGAACTGAAATGTTGGAGGGACAATCCCAGTTTTCCGGCATAAAAACTAACATTATGTTGTTCCCGGTAATGTTTCATCAGCAGAGAGATAAACTCTTTATAGATTTCCTGCTGCCTGGAATGGGGAGGATGCGGACGGGTTTCCTCTTTTTTATATAATTCCGACGTTGTATGAATAAATACATTCAATATAGACTGGATGGTTTCCCGGCTTGTAAAACCTTCCGGCAACAGACAAACATCAGCGAGCAACCGCAAGGCACGGATATAGATCGAAACGGTTTGCCCGGACAGTGGAATAACCGGTTCCTGATAGGCGGATGATAAAAATTCGATGGTAGCCTGCACAAAATCTGTGGAACCGACAAATTCGGATGAAAAACCGGCAAAAGCCAGATGAATGTCTTCCGACAATTCATAGGCCTGAATGTAGCTATCCGGCGCTAAGATCACCAGATCATTTGCCCGGATGGTCTTTTGCGTGAGATTGATCGTTGCCCGGATCGTTCCACCCAGGCAAAGCACAAAAATTCCGGCTTTGATCCGACAAGGAAAATTACTGTACAGTTTCAACAGACTATTACCTTCTATTTCTCCTGCGATAAAATCACGGGGAAGGTCAAAGCGGGGAACATTATCGTATATCATCGGTTTCTTTTTATATCCGGCTCAAAGATAAGAAAGAATTGAAAAAAACACCCTATCTTAAAAACAGAACATATAAACCCAAAAACAGACATTGACGTATATGAAATATAAACAGATCTTTGTAGCCTGTATTTATCTGGTTTACAGTCTTTGGTAACAAGGTAAAAGTTATTTACATACATCAAATAGCAAACAGACTATTAAAGTAAAACATAAAAACAAAAAAACAGACACCTCTACCTCTTTACTTTTATAACCGGAAAATACATAGTATTAATTGATTAAACTTAAGGCAAAATGAACAACAAACTTTTATTGAAATGCCTCACCTTTCTCTTTCTTTCGGGATTCTTTTCAGCCTGTAATGATGACAAGACAGACGGAATAACTCCGGAGAAAGCAACAGCCACTTATTCCAATAAACTGAGTACTCCTGAAAATGCAAACCGGCTGACATTTACTTACAGCGGTCATGAAATGATCGGGAAAGATGTCTATTTTGAAACACCGGATGGTTCCACCGCCAGTCTGACCCTTTCCCATATCTTCCCTAACCAGCCGGAAACCCGGTTGGAGAATATTCAACTCTCCCAACAGGTGGATGGAAAAGGATATAGTTTTTCCGGCAACACGACGACTACACAGGGGATCAGTATGTATTATGAAGGTGTCCTTACCGAAGGAGCCCTCTCACTGACCCTCTCCGGTATCCAATACCCCTCTAATCCGTTGACACAGACAGGAAACTGGAATGTAGTGCATAATGCCGATACGGAATCCTACCGGGAACAGGATGAGTCGGGCAGATATACCACCTATTATACCTATACAAAAACGGCTTATAGCGAGATCGGAGTTGCAACCGGTCTGTTAGGCATCGTAAATAGTATGGTCCTGAATCCGATCCTGTCCAATATATTCAGCCTCACAGTTAACAAAGTGAATTTTCTACCGGACGGCAATGTAACCATCTCGTATGCTTCACTTCCGGAAGAAATCCCGGTTGCCGGCATGATCAATAATTATATCACGACCGAACGTCCGGCCAGCGCATGGCAAACTTCACCGGTCAATTTAGCTACTTACTATCTGGAAGATGATACCGTGTTATATATCCTTCCTCACATTGATATGATCATTCAACAAATCCGGAAAGCCTCTACCAAATCAGATAATATACTGGATAAGCTGGATACACAAAGCCTGTTGGCATTATATACCCAATTAAACAAATGGAGTACGCAGGGAATCCGTCTGATCGCAAGACCCAATCCCTATAAAGAATATGTGACCGCTACCTCAGTGGCCAAACAAAGGCAGGCGGGTGACTATCTGATCTCGATCGACAAATCAGAGATCCGGGAGATCTTTGCTTTGATGGACCTGATCCCGGTTCTTCTCCCGCTATTTGTAGATGAGCAGTTGCTAACCACTCCTCTCTCGTATGTGATCGCAGGCATGGGAATTGAAATCCCGGAAGAATATCAGGCTCTTGTGAATGCGTTATTAGGAAATATGACGTTAGAATCCCTGTTAACACAGATCCAGGAGGAACTTATCGCCGGACCTTTTGAGATCGGAATATTTATTAATAAATAAGTAGTTGGTCTACCACCAATAAAAACATACGTATGAAAAAAATATTGCTACTAACCACTCTCCTATGTTTTGTATGTACTATGGCGGAAGGACAGGTCCTGAAAGGACATGTGTATGACGCCCAGACGAACGAACCGCTTATCGGTGTGAATATTACTTCCCGGATCAAAGGTATTGATGTGGGTACCATCACAGATATGGATGGCGCCTATGAATTACCGTTGACAGAGGGAGGAGTAGAAGTGAGTTTCAGCTACATCGGTTATGAAGCCCAGCAAATCCCCTTAGTCATGGGGCGAAGTGAAACCACTGTAAAAAACATGTATATGAAAATCTCCTCCTTGCTTATGGACGAGGTAGTGGTGAGTGCCGGACGTTTCGAGCAGAAACTAAGTGACATCACTGTATCCATGGACCTGTTGAAAGCCTCTGACATCCGGCGCCAGACTCCTACGGATCTGACGACCTCCCTGAACACACTTCCCGGAGTAGATGTGAATGACCGCCAGCCCTCCATTCGCGGTGGTGGCGGATGGACCTATAGTGTAGGGGCACGAAGTCTGATCCTCGTGGATGGATTAAGCGCATTGAACCCGGGTTCAGGAGACATTAACTGGAACACCATCCCGATGGAACAGGTGGAACAGGTAGAGGTGATGAAAGGAGCCTCTTCCGTATTATATGGTTCTTCAGCGTTGAACGGAGTGATCAATGTCCGTACTGCCCGCCCGGGACTCACTCCTAAGACAAACATCCGGGCGTATGTGGGAATATACGGAGATGCAAAAGACGAAGATTATCAATGGAGCAGCAAAAGCTTCTGGAAAGAGGGCAAATATGGGGTTACCCCGGTTCTTCGTAACAGCTTGTTAAGCGGTATCCGCCAGCCGATTTATGAAGGGTTGGATGTCACTCACTCCCGCCGGATCGGTAATTTTGATGTGACAGGAGGGATGAATCTGTTTACGGATGAAGGCTATCGCCAGGATGGTTATAACAAACGGTTCCGTTTAGGAGGAAACCTGACCTATCATCAGCCGGATATGGGAGAAAATATTATGAACTATGGATTCAATATTAATCTTTTGTCTAATAAATACGGAGACTTCTTCCTGTGGCGTTCCCCGAAAGAGGTCTACCAGCCTTCTCCGGTAAGTAACATGGGCCGGGAGGGAAATATCTTCTATATTGATCCTTTCTTTAACTTTACCAATCCGGAAAAGAACACCTCCCATAAAATCAAGGGCCGTGTATATTATCGTGGAGACAACATCATGAAACCGAATGCAGGAAAATCAGCGTTAGAGATCTTAGGGAATATGGGAACTGATGCAAATGCCCTGATGGGAATGGTTTCGGATCTGCAAAATGGGAACCTAAGCGCTTTTGACGCAATCTGGCAACCGATCCTGCAAGGAGATCTGAACGGTGGTATCAATGCCGGCATAGGGATACTGGACCAGATTTTCCCAAGTGCCAGCGCGGCGGACTATATGGATCTGATCAGTTGGGTAATGAACAACGGGCTGCCCAATCTAAGTTCAATCGGTAACGGTGAACTACCCAATGACCTGATACCCTGGTTAAGCAATTCCATGTATTCTAAGGAAGAGGAAGTCCTGATCAACAAGAACTACACCTATTATCTGGATTACCAGTTCAATAAGAAGTTTGATGGAGGTGCCCAGATCACAGCCGGAACCACTTACGAACGGATGCGGAGTGATTCCCGGACTACCGGGCTGCACAACAGTGATAATGCCGCCGTATTTTTCCAGTATGACCACCGTTTCTGGGATCGCCTGGGTGTATCAGCGGGAGTCCGTGCGGAGTACTACCGGGTGGACGAACACTACCGGGAAGCAGAGACTAAACTGTTCGGGACCAGCATTCCGGTCAAACCGATCGTCCGTATGGGATTGAATTATCAATTAGCCGATTACAGCTACCTGCGTGCCTCTTTCGGACAGGGTTACCGCTATCCATCCCTGACGGAGAAATATGCCCGCAGAGATATCGGAGGTATCGGTGTTTATCCGAATAACGAAGTCAAAGCGGAAAAAGGGATGAATGCGGAGGTTGGTTTTAAACAGGGTTATAAGTTCGGCCCGGTGCAGGGGATGTTTGACATTGCCGGATTCTATACCCAATATACGGATATGATCGAATTCCGGTTCGGTGTGTTTGATAACGAAACCAATGATTACATCAGCAATACGGCAGATCTGCTTCAAATGATCGCGGCAGGAAATACACCAGGATTTGGGGCTCAGTTCTACAATGTATCCAAAGCACAGATCTACGGAGCTGAGATCAGTACATTTGGGAATGTAGTGCTGAACAAAGACCAGGATCTGACCTTCAACATAGGGTATGTATACTTAGAACCCAGGGATGTGGATTACAAAAAGATCAACGAACGGGAAGCGGAATATACAGACCCTTTACAAATGAAGGAAAAGTCAAACACAGGAAAATATTTAAAATACCGACAAAAACATTCCGCCAAAGCGTCACTGGACTACCGTTGGAAACGTCTTTCCCTGGGAACCAACCTAAACTGGAAAAGTAAATTCTTAGCTGTAGACTACCTGATGGTAGACGAACGTCCGGAATCCAAAGGGACACTGATCGATCATATCCGTAGTATGCTCTACGGATATGCCGATGGAGAGAACCTGACAGACTACTGGATCAGAACCAACAAAGGTCATTTCACCATGGATTTACGTACAGGTGTAAGTGTAACAAAAGAGGTACAGTTCCGCTTCATCATCAATAATCTGTTGAATACGGAATATAGTTACCGCCCCATGGCTGTAGCTGCTCCACGCACCTATGTAGTACAGTTGAACATCGAATTTTAAATATAGCGTTCCCTTGACTAAATTCGCTACTACCTCTCAAAAAAAGGTCTTCTTGTAGAAGACCTTTTTTATATCCATTTTTCACCGCACGGGATTTGTTGGTCGACCGATTTCTTTAGTCCTGAAAGGAGATCATTATGTTAGCCCGGGATATCGTCCAAGGATGTTCGGAAGATTTGGCGAAGGGTGATCTTGATCTCTTAAGTCCCACAGGGACGGCACATAGTAGCCTGGGACGCAAGTCCCAGGTCAGGTATCAGGAGTCCATGGAGTGCTGTAAGCACGACACAAAGACACATCATATGGTTCCGTAAATAAGGTGTTGTCCTTTCAGGACTAAAGAATCTGTCGGCCAACCTGATTAAAAATTCCCTTTGACAAAAAATAATCTGTGCAAATCTGTCTGGTCCGGATTATCTATGTCCTGATAATGCACGCCTTTTTCGTACTGACCGCATGATCGCCTTTTCTATTTCAATAATAATAAATACGGCAAGTCCCAGTCCGAAAGGATATAACCAATCATCCCATTCAATCGGATAGGTTCCAAACACTTTATTCATGAACGGCAAATAGGTAATAGCCAATTGTAAAACAATCAATGCGCCGGAAACGAGGAATGCGATCTTGTTAGAAAAGAAATCCCGGTTCAACGCAAAATTATCTATACTCCTCACGTTGAACAGATGGAACATCTGCGGAATCACAATGGCATTCAGTGTAACCGTGTTTACTATGTTTGCATCCCAGCGATCCCTTAACATGAGGGTAGTCATAATCAGGGTTCCCCCTCCGATCAGTACGGAAACCAGCAGGATACGCCAGAGAAAATAGCCACTTAATAAAGGTTCTTTCGCAGGATGGGGAGGACGCAACATCGCATCCGGTTCAATGGTCTCAAAAGCCAGGGCAAAAGAAACCGTGACAGAGGTTACCATATTCACCCATAGGATCTGCACGGGTGTCAACGGCATTACCGCACCGAACAAAATACTGGCAATGATCAGAAAACTCTCTGCTCCGTTGGTAGGAAGAATAAACAGGATGGTCTTTTTCAGGTTATCATATACCCTTCTCCCCTCTTCCACAGCAGCGACAATCGTACTGAAATTGTCATCCGCCAGCACCATCTCAGCCGCATCTTTTGTCACTTCCGTACCTTTGATCCCCATCGCGATCCCGACATCCGCTTTTTTCAAAGCAGGGGCATCATTTACTCCGTCTCCGGTCATCGCACAAATATATCCATCATTTTGGAGAGCAGTGACCAGACGTATTTTATGTTCAGGACTGATACGTGCAAACACATCATATTTCTGTACGGCTTCCCGTAGCTCCTCATCAGACATTCGCTGCAATTCTTTTCCTTCTAATGCATGTTCTCCATCACCGATCCCCATTTCACCACCAATCGCTTTAGCCGTATCAATGTGGTCACCTGTAATCATTTTAACCGTAATACCTGCCCCTTTGCATTGTTCTATGGCTTTCGTTGCCTCTTCACGCGGAGGGTCAATAATACCCGCCATCCCTAAAAAGATCGGACAGGCCTCCAGGTCCTCATGCGTCAGATCGGTCTTGGCCGGATCCACCTCTTTATAAGCTGCACCGATGAGGCGTTGTCCTTTTTTGCCGTTTCCGTGATCATCTGATTCCAGTAATCCATGTCAAAAGGTTGTATGCCGGAACTGTTTTTTTCCCGACACACATGGTTGAGCAAACGATCCGGTGCTCCTTTGACAAAAAATGATCTTCCGGTCACCGGCCTTCACCAGCACCGCCATGTATTTGTATTCAGAATCAAACGGGATCGTAGCGATTCGTTCCACATCCCGGTCCTTCAAATCTGCTTTTTCGTACAGCGTGATCAAAGCGCCCTCCGTAGGATCTCCGTTCACCATCCAGTTTCCCGCTTCATCTTTTGAGATGGTAGCATCATTACAAAACTCAAAGCAGTTGATCAGGTTACTTAGCACTTCATCCTCATCCGCAACAATTTCTTTCCCGTCCAGCAGAATCTTTCCATCCGGACTATAACCGGTTCCTGACACCTCATACACATGATCCTTGGTAACTACTGTTTTAACCGTCATTTCATTCTTTGTCAGAGTACCGGTTTTATCCGAGCAGATCACAGACACAGACCCCAGCGTTTCCACAGAAGGCAAGTGACGGACAATAGCATTCCGTTTCGCCATATTTTGTACTCCGATGGCAAGAATAATGGATAAGATAGCGGGTAAGCCTTCCGGAATAGCAGCCACAGCTAACCCAATCACCAACAAGAGTAATTGTTCCTGGGGGTAATCACGGAAAAAATATCCAAACAGATAAACTAACACGGCGATTCCGACAATTACAATAGAGATCGTTTTTCCCAGCCGGGCTGTCTGCTTCAATAAAGGAGTAGTGATCGCAGGCGTATCAGAGATCAATTGATTAATCTTCCCTAACTCGGTATTAGCCCCGATAGCTGTCACCACGCCCAAACCGGTACCTGCACTTACGGTAGTACTGGTAAATGCCATATTAAACTGGTCACCCAACGGAGCATCTTCCTCCAGGGTATCCACCTGCTTATCTGAAGGAACAGACTCTCCGGTCAGGATAGATTCTTCAATTTTCAGATTGCTGCTCTCCACCAGCCGCATGTCTGCAGGAACCTTATCACCCGGATTCAACAGTACCACATCCCCGACTGTCAACTCTTTGGAATCAATCTCCATCCGCTTACCATTCCGGATCACATCCGCTTTCAGCGACAACATATTCTTAATATTTTCCAGCGCTTTTTCCGCTTTGTTCTCCTGGATAAAACCTATCAGCCCATTCACAATCGTTACTAACACAATAACGATCGTATCCACATAGTGCCCTAATACAGCAGTAATAATAGCCGCCACCAGCAAAACATAGATCAATATATTATTAAACTGCCTGAGAAAACGTAAAACAGAAGATTCCTTCTTCTTTTTTGGTGGCCCGTTCTCCCCAAACCGCTCTGTGCGCTCACGAACCTGCTCTTCACTTAATCCGGTATGCAGATCCGTCTCCAGCTCCTCCACAACGGTTTTTATATCCTGACTATACCAGTCCCCGTTCTGAGGAGAATAATCTTCTTTCATATGACAAAAAGGTATTGGTTCTTTTGACTCAACAAATCAGTACGCTGATAGTTCTTCCATAAAACCATTTTTTAGATTTTCATTTTCCTTTAAAGGGTAAAGAATGCTGGATAAATAAAAATAGAAAGCGTATCTTTATCCCAAAAGAAAAACCATGCAAACGATTCCATTTATTACACTGACAAAAGAAAATCTGCCGGAAGAGCATATTTGTTGTGCTTTCTCTGATAAGAAATGCAGGGAAGGCTATCAACTTAAAAAAGAATGGCTTGAAAAAGAATTCGATAACGGTTATATCTTCCGCCGTTTAAATGAACGTGCCAAAGTATTTATAGAATATGGTCCGGCAGAAAATGCCTGGGCGCCTGTGTATGCTCCCAACTATCTGATGATAAACTGTTTTTGGGTATCCGGACAATACAAAGGTAAAGGATATGCCAAAGCTCTCCTGCAATCCGCTGTTGACGATGCCATTCAACAAGGGAAAGAGGGTCTGCTCACAATTGCGGGAGTGAAGAAATTTCATTTCATGAGTGACACCAAATGGTTACAACGGCAGGGCTTTGAAACGATCCAAACCCTTCCCAATGGATTCATCCTCCTCGCCAAAAAGATCCGTAACCAGGCTGCAAACCCAACTTTTAACTCATCCGTCCTGAGTGGAGAATGCCCGGACAAAAACGGAATAGTAGTCTACTACACCAATCGTTGCCCTTTTACAAAGTATTACGTAGAGGAAGTCTTAACTGCAACAGTAAAGAAAAGAGGCTTACCCATACAGATTATCCAACTCACTACCAAAGAAGAGGCACAGTCCTCTCCCACTCCTGCCACCATCTTTTCTCTTTTCCACAATGGCAAATTTATCACGACCGACATGAGTATCTGTCTGGAAAGCAAATTCAACAAACTCATACAACCATAGAAAGAATGTTTGTATGGTGATCTTTCCGCTTTCATTACTTAAATATAGAAAGAGGTGTAGAGAATAGTCGTAAGAAGAGGTATGATTTATTTACATCTTTTTACGACAAAATCAAAATTGCGTTGACAGGCTGCGAAACGATCTTCGCCGGTTTCCTGTTCAACAACCAGATCATCCAGCTTTGCCATATCTGTCATCGTAAATAACTGGTCATAATCCACATCTCCCAATCCCAATTCCACATCTCCCACGCCTGGTTTATGATCGGTCAGATACCAGCTGGTAAAACGTCCCGGATATTTTTTGACATATTCCACACAATCTGCTCCCGCCTCAAGAGCATGTCCCATATCCAATTGGAAAAAGACCAGGTCAGGTTGCGTATGTTCCAGTAAATAATCATAGATCATGACTCCATCCACTTTTTTAAACTCAGCAGAATGGTTATGAATACCAAACCGGATTCCTTCTTTTTTACAGACTTCCCCCACCCGGTTGTAGTGTTCTGCTAACCTTTTCAGTTCATCCATGGTTTGCGTAGGAGGCAGCCATGACTGGATCGCCCGGGTAGCATGGGCTGCCTTCAGTTCGGCACAAACATTTTTCCATAGATCCCATTCCTTCGCCTGTGTATCTGCCGGCAAAACCGGGGAACCTGTGTGTGTCCCGAAGAGCATCATTCCCATATCTCCTAACATACGGTTAAACTCCGACAATTTTTTCCCGAAGAATGTGGTACCATCAAAACCGTAGGTTTCCACCGAATGATATCCTATCTTCTGTAACTTCGTCATACTTCCTGAAAAATCTTTTTCCAGATCATCTTTAATACTATAAAGCTGGAGCCCAATCCGTTTATGGGAGGCAGATGACGAGGCTAAGGAAGAAAAAGAAACTCCTGATAAACCATAACCAGCAACTACAGCGGTCATAGTGGTGCGAATAAAGTGTCTTCTGTTCATGGTAACTGATATAAATAATACAAAATAGTGTTTTCCGGTTCCTAAGATAATCAAATTCCGGAAATATTTTATCTGACCGGAGGAATTACTATATGGTTCTTTTTTTCGTAGGAAAAGAAAGAATGTGCCAGCTTACACCTATGCATATGAACAAAAGTAAAATTTTTACCCATAAGAGTTCTACTAAAAACAAAGACGTACAAAGAATAGAGGTCCACATAATAGTGAGAGACAAAATTTTTGCCCGTAACGGAATGGCTTTGTCCTCCATATAACTCCGGATATAAGATCCAAAATACTTGTTTGCCATTACCCGGTTATACAGCTTCTCAGAACTCCGAATATAGAACCAACAGGTTAAGAGCCAAAAAGGAGTAGTAGGTAGCAATGGGACAAAGATCCCGATGGTTCCCAATGCCAGGAAAAAGGACCCCAACACAATATATAAAATACGTTTTACCGGCCCCATTATTCTACCCGGCAATTATCAACAGATTTATTTCCATTCAGGAAATCTGTTACGTTCATCCTCTTTTTTCCGGCGGGTTGCAACGTTTTTAAACGCACAAAACCGTCCGGAACCGCAATATCCAGATAGCTTTTTTTATCTGTATGGATCGTTCCGGTTTCAAAGGCATGCTCCCCGATCCGTTTTTCCGATTCATATATTTTCAGAACGACTCGTTTTCCTTCCGGGTTGATAAGCTCTGTCCAGGCTGCCGGATAAGGGGATAATCCACGGATAAAATCATAAATCTGTTTCGTTGGCCGGGCCCACGAAATACGACACGTATCTTTAAAGATCTTGGGAGCGGGTTTTAGTTCTTCGGGATTGCTGTAAAATTCTTCCTGAGGAATGGCATCGGCTTTTCCCGCAAGTAACAAATCTACGGTTTCCACCACTAATCTGCCGCCCATTTCCATAAGAGCGTCATGCACCATACCGGCATTATCCGTATCGGCGATCGGAATTCGTTTCTGAAGGATGATCTTACCCGTATCAATCTCGTGCGTCAGAAAGAAAGTGGTCGCTCCGGTTTCTGTTTCTCCATGGATGACCGCCCAGTTGATCGGAGCAGCTCCCCGGTATTGCGGAAGCAGAGAGGCATGCAGATTGAAAGTCCCCAGACGTGGCATATTCCAGACCACCTCAGGCAACATCCGGAAAGCCACTACGATCTGCAAATCTGCCCGCAAATCTCTCAAAGAACTCAGAAAATCTTCATCTTTTAGTTTCTCAGGCTGCAAAACAGGAATATGCTGTGAGACTGCATATTGTTTGACCGGACTGGCCTGCAATTCGCTCATATGGCGTCCCATAGGTTTATCCGGCCTAGTAACCACACCAACCACACGATATCCACCTTCCACCAATGCCCTCAGACTCTCTACCGCAAAATCGGGAGTGCCCATATATACGATTCGTAAATCTTCTTTCTTCATAAAAAATGATATTTTAAAGTAGTGGATAGTTAGTAGATTTTTTCTTTCTAATAACTACCTGCCACTAAATACTGATTTTATTCTCCCGAGAAATTCTCGACTAATACTTCCCGGTAGGAATTAAATATTTTCGACTTAGACATAAAACCGATATAATGTCCGTCCTCGTCTATGACCGGCAGATTCCATGCCTTGGTATCGTCAAAGATCTGCATGATCTGATCCATCGGGCTGTTGATCACAATCCTGGCCGGAGCAGAGACCATGAATTTAGAGACATGGAAACGGCTGTATAATTCCGGACGGAACATAATATTCCGTATGTTATCCAACAAAACGACTCCTAACAGAATCCCCTGGCTGTCCACTACCGGGAACACATTCCTTCCACAACGGGCGATCACTTTTACCATATCTCCCAATGTCATATCCGGTGAAACCGTTTCAAAATCTTTTTCGATCACACTATCCGAATTCAATAGCGTCAGTACAGCCTTATCCTTGTGGTGAGTCAGAAGTTCTCCCTTCTGTGCCAGACGCATAGAATAGATACTATGAGGCTCAAACATCAGGATTGTAATATAAGAACCGATGGAAACAATCATTAACGGGAGAAAAAGTTCATATCCTCCGGTCAATTCCGCGATGAGAAAAACCCCGGTCAACGGAGCGTGCATCACCCCGGCCATCACTCCGGCCATACCCAGCAAAGCAAAATTCTTTTCCGACAGATAAGTGGTGAAAGGCATATAATTGGAAGTATGGGCAAAAATAAACCCGGCAATACATCCTAAGAATAAACTGGGTGCAAAGATCCCTCCGGTTCCCCCTCCACCATTGGTTGCACTGGATGCAAACACCTTCGTCAGCAGGATCAGGGATAGAAAAATAACGATTCCCCAGTAGGTTCCACTCATATTATGGAAAAAACTACGGTCCATAATATGGCTGTATTGTCCATTCAGAAGGGAGCCGATCGTATCGTATCCTTCTCCATATAACGGAGGAAATAAAAAGATCAGTACACTCAATATGATAGCACCGACAATAAACTTCTTCCAAAATGTCCCCAGCTTCCGGAAACCTCCTTCTATCTTATTCATTACCCGGGTAAAATAAAGCGAGACCAGACCGCAGAAGATTCCTAACAGGAGTACATAAGGGATCCGCTCCATCTCAAAGATCTCTGTCTGGGAGAATTTAAACATGGCATCCGTACCTGTAAATATATAGGAGACTGTCGCCGCAGTCACAGAGGAGATCAATAAAGGAAGTACGGAGGTCATGGTCAGGTCCAGCATCAACACTTCTATGACAAAGACCAATCCGGCAATAGGAGCCTTAAAGATACCGGCGATCGCACCGGCGGCCCCACACCCGACTAATAACATCAATGTCTTTTGCTCCATACGGAACAGCCTTCCTAAATTGGAACCGATAGCCGCTCCTGTCAACACAATCGGAGCCTCAGCCCCTACGGATCCACCAAAACCGATCGTTACCGAACTGGCCACCAGCGAACTCCATGTATTATGGGATTTGATCCGGCTTTTACGCTGGGAAATAGCATACAGGATCTTGGTAACCCCGTGACTGATGTCATCTTTCAGAATATATTTAACAAACAAACCTGCCAGCAAAATCCCTATCACCGGATAAAGCAGATACAGATAATTCGCTCCACCCATAGAAAAATTCCCGGTCAGAAGATGCTGAATGAAATGGATCAGATTTTTCAATAAAATAGCAGCCGCAGCCGTACACAATCCCACAATAAAACTAATGATCAGAATAAAGTGTTTCTCCTTTATTCTTCTTTCCCGCCAAAGGAGAAACCTGTAAAATAAATTTTCTCTTTTCATTTTCTTTTTAAATACCTTTTCCTGTCGCTACAGTTTGGATGGTAAACACCAGGATCTTCAAATCCAACAACATAGACATGTTTTCATAATACAACATATCATACTCCAGACGTTCCACCATTTCATCCACATTTCCCGCATATCCGTATTTCACCATCCCTAACGAAGTAATTCCCGGACGAACATTGTGGAGAAGATAGTAATAAGGGGCTTTTTTTACAATTTGATCTATATAATATTTTCTTTCGGGACGAGGACCTACAATCGCCATATCCCCTTTCAGCACATTCCAGAACTGAGGTAATTCATCTAACCGGTATTTCCGCATGATACGTCCGAAAGGAGTGATCCGGGGATCATTTTCACTGGATAGCATCGGTTTTTCTTTTTCCGCATCCACATACATCGTCCTGAATTTATAGATCATGAACGGTTTTCCCAGATAACCAATCCGCTCCTGCCGGAAAAAAACCGGCCCGGAAGAATCTTTTTTAATCCGGAATATAATATATAAAAACAGCGGGGATAACACAGTCATGATCAATACTGAAAGTACCTTATCCAAAACAACCTTCAGATTCTTTCCCGCTTCTGGAAAATTATTATCCGTTAGATCAATCAGGGGAATACCATACATATTCCTCATTTTTACCCGGGAGAAAAGCAACATCTTATCGACATACAACACCTTGATAGGATGTTTAAAAGGATAAAGAGTATACAAAATGGACAATAATTTCTGACTCTCAGAAGTCTCCATAGCCACAACCAACTCATCCAGTCTTTCCGATTTCATGATCTCCGGGAGATCTGTTAGTTCTCCACGGATAAGTTCCTGATTGACTTTCGTCTCCTCACTCTTATCTTCCTGAATAAAACCGGCAATATGATACCCCAGTTTGAACAAATCATCCGCGATTGTCTGTGCTTTTTTACCTGTTCCTATGATCAGGACATTCATCACCCATTTCCGGTGTTTAATTTTCAGAATGCCCTGCTGGGTAAGGATCAGCCGGGGAATATACGTACAGACAAACTGGAGAGCCAGTAAGGTGAAATATAGTTCATAATAAACATAAATCAAATGGGGAATATCATTCAGCAAAATGAGAAAGAATAAAACCGTCACCCCGATCCAGACTGTGGAAAAAGTAAGAAAAAACTCAGAAATACGGGATTTGCCAAATGGTTTATTATAATAACCGGATAGGTAGTAAATAGCCAGCCAGAAAAAAGGGACCAGCATTTGTCCTTCCCACACCCGCGTATGGGTCAGAAAAGAAGCCAATGTGTCAAACCCCAGATAGGAGGCTACTTCATGATAACGAAGCAGATTAAACAGGATCCATACCACAGAAGCCGAAAGGAAATCCGCAATGACATATTTACCAGCCTGTATTGTACTCCTCATTTCATCTGATTACCTGAAAAACACCTCCGGCACCTAATTTAATAATACCGGAAGGTTGCGATGTATGCATATCATCCTGCCGGTAATTCACTATATAATCAACTCCCGCTTTTATTTCATCCGGTATATCCCGGAAGTTGGCCGGAGCCGGTTGTCCGCTGATATTAGCGGAAGTAGAGACAATAGGTTTCCGGAACCGTTCACATAATTTACGTGAAAACTCTTCCTGGGTGATCCGGATTCCTATGCTTCCATCCTCCCCCAATAGGTTCAGTGCAAAATTCTTTCCCTGTGAATAAATAATAGTCAGGGGTTTGTCCGCCACTTCGATCAGATCCCAGGCAATATCCGGAACCTCTTCCACATAGCGGTCTAATTTAGCCGGACTATCCATCAGGACCAACATAGCCTTGTTGTCAATTCGTTTTTTGAGAGTATATATTTTTTGTACGGCAGCTTCATTGGTCGCGTCACATCCGATACCCCAGATCGTATCAGTCGGATAAAGAATAAGCCCTCCAGACTGGAGCACTTCACACGCTTTTTTTATCTCGTCTGTCATTATAATTATAAGATAAATATAGGCAAAGGTACAAAGGTTTCCGTGATTTATAAAACAAATAGAAGAAATTCCTAAATACAGGAAAAGAAGAGGAAAAAGGAAAATATCTTAAAAGGTCCAAAACTATCTTTATGTTAAAAAGTAGAAGAGAGCGTCTTTTTATCCATATAAAATTTATAACTTTACAGATTGAATATGTACCGTTCAGAGGGATATTCATATATAGGTGTTTTTCAACAAAATACCTGCCGTGAGAGGAAAAAAAGAAAAAATAATATATAATGACTAACAAATGGAATTTTCGAACCCCTACTACAGAAGAATTACATAAAAGAGATGAACTTGTGGAAGCACTGGGGCTAAGCCCTGTCATTTGTCTTCTGCTGGTTCAACGCGGAATTACTTCTGTTGAAGAAGTGAAAAAGTTCTTTAAACCCAATCTCAACGATCTGCATGATCCTTTTCTCATGCCGGATATGGATAAAGCTGTGAAGCGACTGAATAAAGCATTGGGAAATAAAGAAAAAGTTTTGGTTTACGGGGATTACGATGTAGATGGAACAACAGCCGTTTCATTGGTTTATAAGTATTTGCGGCCCTATTCATCCTCTCTGGATTACTATATTCCGGATCGATATGATGAAGGGTATGGGATTTCTTATAAAGGGATAGATTATGCGGCAGAGAACGATGTGAAGTTGATCATTTCTTTAGACTGTGGTATCAAAGCAATTGAGAAAATTGAGTATGCCAAACAGAAAGGGATTGATTTCATCATCTGTGATCACCATATGCCGGATGATACCCTCCCGGATGCAGTAGCCGTATTAGATGCTAAACGTACAGATTCAACCTATCCGTATGAACACCTTTCAGGATGTGGGGTTGGATTTAAGTTCATGCAGGCATTCGCCCAGAGTAATGGCTTTCCTTTCTCCGAACTGGAAAAACTACTGGATCTGACCGCTGTGAGTATTGCTTCCGATATTGTTCCGATTACCGGGGAGAACCGGATCCTGGCCTATTATGGCCTGAAACAGCTAAACACCAATCCCAGTCTCGGACTAAAGGGTATCATTGATATTTGTGGACTGGCAGGGAAAGAGATCACTATCAGCGATATCGTATTTAAGATAGGTCCCCGGATCAATGCCTCCGGCCGTATGATGAACGGAAAAGAAGCGGTAGAATTATTGCTTGCCAAAGATAGTGAGATCGCCCGTGAGAAAAGTGAGAATATCAACCAGTACAACGATGAACGCAGGGAATTAGACAAAAAAATAACCGATGAGGCCAATGCGATCATTGACCGGTTCAGTAACATGGAAGACCGGAAAGCGATCATTGTATATAACCAGGGATGGCACAAAGGAGTGATTGGGATCGTGGCATCCCGGTTAACTGAAAAATACTACCGTCCGGCTGTCGTGCTTACCAAATCTTCAGAACTGATTACAGGGTCAGCCCGTTCCGTAACCGGTTTTGATATTTATAAAGCCATTGAAAGCTGCCGGGATCTGTTAGAGAATTTTGGTGGTCATACCTATGCGGCAGGTCTTTCCCTGCGGGAAGAGAATCTGGAAGCTTTCACTCAACGGTTCCTGGAGCTGGCAGGAGAAGAAATCATCGCAGAACAAATGACCCCGCAAATCGATGTGGATGCGATTCTGGATCTGAAAGATATCACCCCGAAATTAGTGAATGAGTTAAAACGGATGAATCCGTTCGGACCAGACAACCATAAGCCTATTTTCACCACCCTGGAGGTAAAAGACTATGGAACCAGTAAACTGGTAGGAAAAGAGCTGGAACACATCAAACTGGAATTGATTGATGGCAGCTCAAAAACCCCGATGCACGCAATTGCATTCGGAATGCATCCTCATAGTGAACATATTAAAACGATGAAACCGTTTGATATCTGTTACACAATAGAAGAGAATACCTATAACGGGAATACTTCCATTCAATTGATGATCAAAGACATCAAAACGGAAGATAACTGAAGAGCTCCTGTGACTCCTTATCATTCTATATTACAAAAATATTGGGGTTATACAGCATTCCGGCCTTTGCAGGAAGAGATTATCCAATCCATCGCTTCAGGAAAAGACACACTGGGGCTAATGCCTACCGGAGGAGGAAAATCCCTGACATTCCAGGTACCGGCCTTAGCAACAGAAGGGGTTTGTATTGTAGTGACCCCTCTGATTGCCCTGATGAAAGACCAGGTGGATAATCTGAAAAAATTAGGGATCAAGGCTACTGCCGTCTATTCCGGTATGACCAGACAGGATATTATCGCCCAACTGGAAAACTGTATTTTCGGAGATTATAAATTTCTGTATGTATCCCCGGAACGACTGGGTACGGAAATATTCAGAAATAAACTCCAGGCCATGAAAGTCTCTTTTCTGGTGGTGGATGAAAGTCATTGCATTTCCCAGTGGGGATATGATTTCCGTCCCTCCTACCTGAACATTGCGGAGATCAGGGAACTATTACCTCATATCCCGGTATTGGCACTGACAGCAACAGCCACTCCGGATGTGGTAAACGATATCCAGGAAAGGCTCCATTTCAAAGAAAAAAATGTTTTCCTGAAAAGCTTTGAAAGAAAAAATCTGGCTTATATTGTCAGGCAGACAGATGATAAAATGAAAACACTCACCCGGATCCTTCAAAAAGTACCGGGAACTGCCATTGTCTATGTCAGAAGCCGGAAAAGAACCAAGGAGATCGCCACCTTTCTGAAAGAGATAGGCTTCTCTGCCGACTATTACCATGCAGGATTGAATCAGGAAGAAAAAAACCGCAGACAAAACAGCTGGAAAAATAATGAATGCCGGATCATGGTGACTACGAATGCCTTTGGCATGGGGATTGATAAACCGGACGTCCGGCTGGTTATCCATATAGATTTTCCCGGTTCCTTAGAAGAATACTATCAGGAAGCAGGAAGAGCCGGTAGAGATGAACAGAAAGCCTATGCCGTAGCCCTGTGCAGTGGAACAGATACGATGAAATTAAAAAAGAGGCTATCGGATGAATTTCCGGACCGGGCATTTATCTACCGGGTCTACGAAGCATTAGGTAATTTTTATCAGATAGCCGTTGGATACGGATTGAATACGGTACATGATTTCTCTCTGATCAAATTCTGTGCCGCCTATAAATTTTCTATGTTACAGGCTCACCATGCGCTGAAAATACTCAGCCTGTCCGGTTACATTGAATATACGGAAGAGATTGAAAGCGGATCACGGCTCTATTTTACCTGCCAGCGCCATGAACTGTATCAGCATTTCCAAAAGGACAAACAGATCAATGAAGTCCTGCAGGAGCTTCTCCGTACCTATACCGGCCTGTTTGCAGATCATGTGTATATTGATGAATCCCTGATCGCCTCTCGTTGTGGCCTCACCGCAAAAGAAGTCTACGACATTCTGAAAGGCATCTCCCAGATGCGGATCATCAGTTATATACCCCGCAAAAAGACCCCCCTGATCATCTATACCCGTACCCGGGAAGAACAGAAGTATCTCTCTATTCCCCGCTCTGCCTATGAAGACCGGAAAGAGCGCTTTGAGAACAGACTAAAAAAAGTAATACAATACATCACAGAGGAGAACATCTGCCGGAGCAAGATGCTTCTCTCCTATTTTGGTGAAAAGAAAATAAAGAATTGCCAAACCTGTGATGTATGCTTGGGAAAGCATTCCTCCGGATTGAAAAACAGCGAATTCAACCAGATAAAAGAGGAGTTAGAAAATATATTGACTACCGGAGCAACCAACATCCGGGAAATACCGGCAAAAATAGATGCTCCCGAAGAAAAATGTATCCAGGTGATCCGCTTTTTGCTGGACCATGACACCTTTGAAATGATAGATGGCTTTATTCAACTGAAACAGGCCCGGGAAAAAGAATAAAATCCGGCCTTCACGAAATCAGTCACGATCATCTATTCATAATATATTTTCTCCACGGAATGGATCAATAATCCTTCCTGAGTAACCCCTTCGATGACGACAGAATAAGTGCCAGGCTGATCTGCAGTATAAAAATCAAACGTACACTTTCCCTCATCCGTGATCTTCAGATCGGGATTCCAGTAGATCGTGGTCCGGAGGTCCGGAGAAACACTGTTTTTCTGTTTCGGTGTTTCATAGACAGGGGAATAAAACTCTTTGGTGAACTGGAAACCTAAAGGAGAAACCGTTTTTACATGAAAATTCTGTTTAGTGTAATTGGGATCTATTCCTTTCTTCGTATTGATCCTTATGACACCCCCCTGCCCCTTCATTCCAAAAACAGTTGCATCCGCACCTCGGTACACCTCTACCGATTCAACATGGTTCGGTCCTATTATATCCAAATCATCGATATACGTTTCCATCCCATCAATAAAAACAAGTGGAGTAGTCATATTGGGACGCATAGCTACATATTTATTTCAGGCAACTACCTCCGGAAAACCGTTTAATAACTCATAAATATTGACCGGACTTCTTTTTTCGATATCTTTCGTGGTATAAACCGGAATATTCTCCGATGCATACTCAGAAACAGAACCACTTTTACGCTTTTTCTTTCCGGTTACGATCACATCCTTCAAATGGATCACCCGCATGCCGTTCGACTGTATGAACAGATCATCCGCTTTCCTGAAATAACTTTCCAGACTCACTTTATGCTCTTCTTTCATGATAAAAGGATAGATATCTCCTACAGCCGGAAAGACTTCATCATCAATTGTAAGTAATCCGCCTTTCTTTCCTTTTTTCGTTTTCGATTGGACCACGCATTGTACGGAATCCGGTAATTCAAAATTTTCCAATCTGAAAACTCCTTTTTCATCTGTTTCTGTTTCTTCAAATAAACCATATTGAAAACAATGCAGGCTAACGATATAACCTGCTGCCGGCCGGTTCAACTGAAGACCATCTTTGACAGTTCCGGTAACAAATGAACTTCCTTCCATAAAGCCCCTTGCTTCTTCCGGTTCTCCCTGTAAAAGTCTGTCTATACGATACCTCCTCCATCCCTGGGTAAGCATCAGAACATCCAGGTTTTCTATCTGCTCCCTTGGAGAGTCTTTGCTGAAATAAGAAGCCGGATCTTCAATATATCCTTTCAGTTCAGAGGTCAGCAACAGGGAAGAATAGATATTCATACTACGATCCGGTAAAATATCATTGTCATCCGTAACAGAAACAGAAACATTCCCGGTTAACGGATTACGTTCCTTATCTTTCAAGGAAACAGAGACTTCTACCTGATCCCTTTTCCCATAAGAAGGACGATCTGTCGAAAACGCAAGATCCACCCGCTCTTCCGGATCAATATGGAAAAGTAACCGCTCACTGACAGGCTCCATTTTTTCATTCACCAACAAAAGATGGATAACCCCGGACGGAAAAAGTTCCTGAGGCAACACCACCATCTTCCGGTCTGCCGGCCAGGGAATAGTCGCCAGATAGTTACCCCGGCTATGAATGGCCAGATACAGATCTTCTGCCCGGGTCCATTCCGGTGAATGATTGATCAGGACATGTATATTTTCCCTACCGGGGTTCAATTGCAAAGAGAGGGCATCCATTTCCGCAACCGGCAGGGAAAATGTTTTTTCCTGCCCTTTCCCGTTTCTACAAACCACAGACAAAGATTCACCAGGTGCGGACATGCACCAGAAATACCCCATTCCTAAGTGCTGAGAAGAAAAACGTTGCAAAACATCCCCATTCCTATTCATAAGCTCCCCCTCAATATCCTCCCCTAAACCTTGCGAATTCACAGATTTAAAAGCGATTTTAGTCAACGCATGAGCAGGGAAAGCACCTCCTTCCGGAAAGAAGGAAACTTCAAAATCATCATCCGGAACCGGAACTGGAATATATTGTGCATGCATTTTTCCTTTATATTCATACTCCAGATAAAGCACAGGAGTATCCTTAGGTGAATATTTAAAAGAGGTTTGTACCTTTCCCTGAGGATCTGTTTTCAGATTCCGGACTTTTCCTTTTTCAACCGTCAGCCGTATCTTTTCCGGAAGGAAAAAAGATCCGTCATAAACTTCCGTAAACCGGAGTTCCAGTCCCACATTCATCTGACTTCCATGATCAAAAGAGGCCTCTACCCGGTAGAAACCCGACAAAGGCGCTCCGATCCGGATATTCCTTTTAAAAAAATAATCATCGCCGATTCCCTCCATATAGCGGGTATAAAAACGCAGACAGTAATCCCCTTCCGGCAGATCTTCCGCCGTGGGGATATATCCATGGTAAGCCTGATCCTCCTGCCGGACTTTCACCCGCTGAACAACATTCTTTAATGGATTGATCAACTCTGCATACACATACCGGCTGGTAGTGTCCGGCCGATGGGTTTGCGCCTCGACAAGATGGGCCCGGAACCAGATATCTTCGCCTGCTATATAAGAAGGTTTATCGATCTGGGCATATATTTTCTCCTGTGGAAATAAAAGCCACTGCTGATAGAAAAGAGATTCCAGCGAATCGACAGATAGTTGGTTTTTACTCTCAGAAAATAAAGAAAAGGGCCATCCCACGAATGCTACATAAAACAAGATTATTTTTCTCAGGTGTTTCATAATAGCCACTAATAAATATAGAATTCACACTCTACAGGTAAAAATAAGAATAAATATCTAAAAAACAAACTTTTACTCCTGTAATTTTCCCCATGTCCGCAATCTGTCAAAATAGGGAATAAATATATACGATCAGACACACTTCTCCGTTAAATTAGGAGAACTCTTCCGTTATATCTATCTTTGCGGTTCATTGAGAATAAATCGGATGACTACTAATCGACATACATTCTTATCGTTCTTATCGCTTATCCGGATCAAGCACTGGACTAAGAATCTCCTTATTTTTACTCCGCTTTTCTTCCATATCCAGATCAATAATCCGGTTCTTTTTTATCAGGCAGTCCTGGCGTTTCTGGCATTTTGCATGACAGCTAGTATGATTTATATAATCAATGACTGGCAGGACAGGGAGCTGGATGCCCAGCACCCGGTCAAAAAAGACATCCGTCCCCTCGCATCCGGTGAGATTTCCGGTAAAGCCGCATTTTCAGTAGCTGCCATCTTAGCTATGGTCACCTGTTTCGTGCTGATACTTTTATCCTCCCGGGAGGTGGCAGGGTTGATCCTGCTTTATTTCGGAATGAACCTACTATATACCTTTTTTCTTAAAAACCTGGTTTTTATCGATCTGCTGATCATTGTCGCCGGTTTTATTATCCGTCTGTATGTAGGAAGTTTTGCCACCGGGATTCCCCTTTCACACTGGATCTTATCCTTGTTGTCACTACTTGCGTTCTATCTGGTCCTTTCAAAAAGGCAGGGAGAACGGATGGCCTATGAAAACAAAAGGATCATCGCCCGTAAAAACATTACCCGGTACAACGGGAAAACACTGAATATACTCCTGTTCATATTAAGTATCACTATCGCTATCGTATACAGCCTGTATGCCTTTTCGCCGGAAATGACAAACAAGAACTCCCTCTTTTTCCTGACTATCTTTTTTGTAGTGGCAGGATTAATCGGAGCAGACTATATTTTTCTTATCCGGAAGAAAGCCCATGACCCAACAGAATTATTCTGGAAAGATCCGGTCCTGCAAATCTGTACTCTTTGCTGGATAGCCACCTGTTATTTCATGCTTTATTAAAACATTATGAAAGCTCTTTTAAAATTCGCAATCCCTGGTAATACATATGAGAAAACTATATGCTTCATATGTTTTATCCTATATGCTATACTCTCTACGTATATAGCGCTTACAACATATGCGATCGATCATGAAGAGATCCTGTTCAATCTCTATTTTGGCTTTGACACCCAAAATTTTGTAAAGAAATTCTTTTCCTTTTTTTCGACCACCCATCTGACAGATGCAGCCCATCCTTTTTTCAGGATCATCATGCTTCCGGTCATTTTTATTTCTAATGTGATCTTTTACCTGCTTGGCTATAAAGCCAAAACCGTTTTCCTGGTCCTGATCACCTCTTTACTCGTCAGTGGATCCCTGATGCTGATCTTCCGGTATTTATATTCCTTTCTCCGGATAGGCTGTTTCCGGTCTGCACTCATCACCGGCATAGCCACCTTTTTCTCCACCAACCTGATCCTGTCATTTACCCCGGAATCTTATCCGGTTTCCCTCTATTTGCTGACATTCGTTTTTACTTATTATTCTTTTGCCATAAAAGAAAAAGGACATATCCCTTTTAGCCAATTCTTCACTCTTACGCTACTCACGGCAGGGACTACCGTCACAAACGGAGTAAAGTGCTGTATACCGGAATTAATCTCCGGACTCCCTTTCAGAGAGAAATGCAGGCGTCTGTTCAAAATGGCAGGTTATATGCTTCTGTTATGCCTGGTCTATTATTCCGGGATCATTACACTGATGTATTTCCTTAAAGGAGGTGAACAGGGGATTTACCTTCCCTGGCAGGATGCCATAGATCAACTGTTTTTATATAATGACGGCGAACAATATAACAAGCTCCTGCATGCTTCCTATGGAAAAATGATCTTTTCCTATCTATTAGGGAATCCGCTTTTATTCGGAGACTTCTTCTATCAAACGATCTTTAATAAAGCCGGGATCGCTGAACTCAATATCCGGATCTATGACCAGGTCTGGCAATATATTTTCATTGCTATTCTTTTTATTGTTGTTTTGTATGTGACAGGTAAAAATCTCAAAAACAAATATTTCATCATCCTGGTCTTATCCTTTGGCGTAGATCTTTTCATACATATCGGCTTAAACTTCGGTATTTATGAAGCTTTCATCTACGGTGCCCATTGGGTATACCTGATCCCTATGATATGGGGATGGGTATATTACAACCAGCCCGGTAAAAAACAGCAGCTCGCCTGGGATATCTTTTTTATCCTGGCAGGTACGATCCTTATCATAAACAACATCTACAGAATGATTCAATTCATCTGTTTCTTCCAACAAAATTATCCCGTATGAAAACGATAGCCGCCTTCGATTTTGATGGAACACTCACTTCAACAGACAGTTTTATTGACTTTCTCAGCTATGTGTTTAAACGATGGAACGTTTTTCTCATTCTCATTCTCTATTCCCCTTTGCTTATATGGAAAGAAAAAGGGAAAATAAAAGAACTTATATTCAAACATTTCTTTCAGGGAATGGAGTATGCAAAATTTAAAGAAATAACGACTTACTATGCTGAAAACCGCCTACCAGAGATCATCAACTCTGCGATGGTAGAAAAAGTAAAAGAACATCAAAAGAAAGGAGATGAAGTAATGATTATATCCGCTTCTGTTTCCGAATGGATCACTCCCTGGGCAACAAAACATCATATCAACCAAGTGCTCTCTACAGAAATAGAAGTAAAAAACGGACAGTTGACAGGCTACTTCCGGACACCAAACTGCAAGAAAGAGCAGAAGGTCCACCGTCTCTTTGAAATCTATCCTGACAGGCAGGATTATATTTTATATGCCTACGGAAATAGTAGTGATGATAAACCTTTATTAGATATAGCTGATTATCCTGTATGGGTCTAAACAACAACTTAAAGGATCTTCCCTTCCATATGGATATATAACTTTTATCCTTCCTGCATATAAATCCATTGATTTTCCGTAGACAGAGACTCATCAAAACAGAAACCTTCCCAGGAAAACGGTTTTAACACTTCCGGATTTTCTATCTGGTTTTTAATGATATAACGGGCCATTCTTCCCCGGGCCATCTTCAGATAGATCACAATGGCTTTGGGTTTACCATCCCTCCAGATCTTAAACTCCGGAGTGATCACCCGCACCTCCTGCCTGACCCGTTTCCAGTCAAACGAAGGCAAGACGTCTGATGCTGCCAGATTGATCAGTACGCCCCCGGCAGCCTTCACCTCTCTTATGAAAAGATCCGTTTGTATATTCCGCCAGTACTCATCTATACGCATACCTCCTAATTCCGGGATCCTCACATCATATTCTATACGGTAAGGCCTGATCTGGTCCAACGGACGAAGTGTTCCATATAATCCCGATCCGATCCGTATATGATCCTGTGCATACAAAAAATCTGTCTCTGTAAAATCCACCAACTGAAGATTCCGGAAAACCACTCCGGTATAAGCAAGAATAGCAGGTAACGAAGGATGATCCTCCGAATAGAAATCCCGGAAACGTGTGTAATTTTCCGCTGCCAGTTTCGGACTGACCTTAAAAAGACGGGACAGCTCCTCTACCGGATACTGAGTCATATGCAACGCCAGATGGGTAGCCTCTGCACCAAAGCGTGGCTGGGAAGTTTCCGGCACTTTTATTTTTGAATTCACGGCCATTGTTTTAGCCGAAGCGATCAGGATCAACATCTTATTTACTTAAATACTATTTTTCTTCAAAGATAACCGTGTTTTTCGATCCCACCAAACCAACCCACTTTTCCGACCGGATTCATGATAAACTATTCTTCTGAAGAGATTGTTTTTCTTTAAACAGGGATGCACAAATCCAATATGCCATTTTGTCACATATTCAATATGGTATTCATTTTGTATATATACTGATAAAAGACCAAACAAAAAGAATAATATAAAAAAGATATAAAGATGAATCTGAATAACTTTACAATTAAATCTCAGGAAGCGGTTCAACAGGCTGTACAGTTGGTCAGACAAAACAACCAACAGGTCATTGAACCAACCCACCTGCTCAAGGCTGTCATCATGACAGGAGAAAGCATAATTAATTTCCTTTTCCAGAAACTGGGGGTGAATCTTCAGCAGGTAAATATGGTCGTAGACCGTGAGATTGACTCCTATCCGAAAGTTTCCGGAGGAGAACCCTATCTTTCCAAGGAAAGTAATGCTGTCCTGCAAAAAGCAATCGATTATTCCGGAAAGATGGGCGACCAATATGTTTCCCTGGAACCGGTTCTACTGGCTTTACTTACAGAAAAGAGTACTGCGTCACAGATCTTAAAAGATGCCGGAGTAACTGAAAAAGAACTACGTTTAGCCATTGAAGAGCTACGCAAAGGAAATAAGGTAACCAGCCAGTCTGCTGAAGACACCTATGACGCATTAGGGAAATATGCGATCAACCTGAATGAACGGGCCCGTAGTGGAAAATTAGATCCGGTGATCGGACGGGATGAAGAAATCCGCCGCGTATTACAGATCCTCAGCCGCCGGACCAAAAACAATCCGATCCTGATCGGTGAACCAGGGGTAGGTAAAACAGCCATCGCAGAAGGTCTGGCTCACCGGATCATCCGGGGGGATGTTCCCGAGAATCTGAAAACCAAACAGATTTTCTCCTTAGACCTGGGAGCATTGATCGCCGGTGCCAAATACAAAGGAGAATTTGAGGAACGCCTGAAATCAGTCGTAAATGAAGTGATTCAATCCGACGGAGAGATCATCCTCTTCATTGATGAGATCCACACCTTAGTGGGGGCAGGGAAAGGAGAAGGAGCCATGGATGCCGCCAACATTCTGAAACCGGCACTGGCCCGTGGTGAATTAAGATCCATCGGAGCCACTACATTAAATGAATATCAGAAATATTTCGAAAAAGACAAAGCATTGGAACGCCGTTTCCAGATCGTTATGGTAGAAGAACCGGATGAACTGGATACGATCTCCATCCTGAGAGGGATCAAAGAAAAATATGAGAATCATCATAAGATCCGTATCAAAGATGAAGCGATTATTTCTGCCGTTCAGCTTTCCAGCCGCTACATTACCGATCGTTTCCTGCCGGACAAAGCAATCGATCTGATGGACGAGGCAGCTGCCCGTCTGCGTATACAGGTAGACTCTGTACCCGAATCTTTAGATGAGATCACCCGTCGTATCAAACAATTAGAGATCGAGCGGGAAGCAATCAAACGGGAAGATGACAAAGCCAAACTGGAACAATTGAACAAAGAGATCGCCGACCTCAAAGAAGAGGAGAAAAAACAAAAAGCCCAGTGGGAAAGCGAAAAAGAATTGATCAATAAAATCCAGCAAAATAAGATCGATATCGAAGATATGAAGTTCCAGGCAGACAAAGCGGAACGGGAAGGTGACTACGGATTGGTAGCAGAACTCCGGTACGGAAAGATCAAAGCCAAAGAGGAAGAGATCGCAGAAGTACAGGCGAAACTCCATGATATGCAAGGCAGCTCTGCGATGATCAAAGAAGAAGTGACCAGTGATGATATTGCCGATATAGTCTCCCGCTGGACAGGCATTCCGGTTAGTAAGATGATGCAAAGCGAACGGGAAAAGCTGCTGAAATTAGAAACAGAATTGCATACCCGTGTAATCGGCCAGGAAGAAGCAATCACTGCTATTTCAGATGCGGTACGCCGTAGCCGGGCCGGATTGCAGGACCCAAAACGTCCGATCGGATCCTTCATATTCCTGGGAACTACCGGAGTGGGGAAAACAGAATTGGCAAAAGCATTGGCAGAATATCTGTTTGATGATGAAAACATGATGACCCGCATTGATATGAGTGAATATCAGGAGAAATTCAGTGCAACCCGTCTGATTGGTGCCCCTCCGGGATATGTGGGATATGATGAAGGCGGACAGTTGACCGAAGCCATCCGGAGAAAGCCCTATTCTGTGGTGCTGTTCGACGAGATCGAAAAAGCACATCCGGATGTATTCAATATCCTGTTACAGGTACTGGATGACGGTCGTCTCACAGACAATAAAGGACGTGTGGTTAATTTCAAGAATACGATCATCATTATGACCAGTAATATGGGGTCTAACCTGATCCGGGAAAACTTCGAAAAGATTACCCCGCTGAATCATGATAAGATCATAGATGAAACCAAAATACAGGTACTGGAACTATTAAAGAATACCATTCGTCCGGAATTCCTGAACCGTATTGACGAGATCATTATGTTCACTCCACTAAATGAACAGGAGATCCGTAAGATCGTGGTGATGCAACTGGAACAGGTAAAACGAATGCTGGCACAGAATGGCATTGCACTGAATTTCACAAACGAGGCATTGACATTCATCGCTGAAGAAGGATTTGATCCCCAGTTCGGAGCAAGACCTGTGAAACGGGTGATCCAGAAATATGTCCTGAATGAACTATCCAAAGCGATCCTGGCAGGAAAAGTAGATCAAAACCACAAGATCACGATCGACCGGGAAAATGAAGAGTTAGTATTTAAAAACGAATAAAAGATCCTATCCCATCCTTATAAAGTCCCTTTACAGAAGGATACATGCTCTGTAAAGGGGCTTTTTTCAGAATCATCTTCCGGAAAAAGCAGCCACTTTTTTAGTTCCTTCCTATCATTTTTAAGAAAAAAAGAATAATATGACCAGATAAAATAAAAACTTTTGGCCGGATTTATAACATTCCATATATTAAATAAATAAAATTTACTTCCAAAATAAACAACTTAATACAAATATCGGTTATATAAAAAACCGGATACAAATGGATACTTCAAAGATCATAGAATTATTAGGTCACGAGAACGAATATTATCTCAACCACCGATGTAAAACCATTGACAAATCACTGATTCACGTCCCCAAACCCACTTTTGTCGACGATATATTTAAAGAATCAGACAGAAATATTCCCACTCTCCGAAGCCTGCAGGCAATGTATGATCATGGCCGCCTGGCAAATACGGGATATTTATCCATATTACCAGTCGACCAGGGTATTGAACACACGGCCGGTGCATCTTTTGCACCCAATCCAATCTATTTTGATCCCGAGAATATTATCCGTTTAGCGATAGAAGGAGGATGCAATGCAGTTGCCTCTACTTTCGGGGTTTTAGGGATCATGGCCAGGAAGTATGCCCATAAGATTCCGTTCATCGTAAAGATCAATCACAATGAATTATTAAGTTATCCCAATACCTACAACCAGATTCTCTTTGGCACAGTCAAAGAAGCATGGAATATGGGCGCGGTAGCCGTAGGAGCTACGATCTACTTTGGCTCGGAAGAAAGCAGACGGCAGATCGTAGAAATAGCGGAAGCCTTTGAATATGCCCACGAATTGGGCATGGCAACGATCCTATGGTGTTATCTCCGGAACAATGCCTTTAAAAAAGATGATATAAGTTACGATTCGGCAGCCGACCTCACAGGCCAGGCGAATCACCTCGGGGTGACTATCCATGCGGATATCGTCAAACAAAAGCTTCCCACTAACAATGGAGGGTTTATGGCTATCAATTTTGGAAAAAAAGATCAGCGAATGTATACCGAGTTGACCACCGAACACCCGATTGATCTTTGCCGCTACCAGGTAGCAAATGGCTATATGGGCCGCATCGGATTGATTAATTCCGGCGGGGAATCCCATGGATCTTCTGACCTGAAAGAGGCGATCGTAACAGCTATTGTTAATAAGCGAGCCGGAGGAATGGGACTGATCAGTGGTAGAAAGGCATTTCAGAGACCGATGAAGGAAGGAATAGAGTTATTGAATGCGATCCAGGATATCTACCTGAATCCGGAAATTACCATCGCATAAAAAACATAGGGTCTGTTAATCATAATCAGTTTAGGACCATATTTTTATTATTAATTTCAAAAAACAGAGGGAGGCAGTGATGTTTCCCTCTTTTTATTTTTCCTTATCTTTACCACATAAATAAAAGAATACACCATGAAACTAATAGATAAACAATTGCTGGATAGTACCACAGAAAAAGCAAAACAGTCTCCTCGTAAAAGAATGAACCATAACTTCCATGAAGATCTCGAAGATCCCATTAACCGGCTTTTAAACGCTATGGAACCGGATACCTATGTGCGTCCTCACCGGCATCTGCAACCGGATAAAGATGAGTATTTTCTGGTACTCCGGGGAAAAGCGATTGCCCTCATTTTTGATGAAAAAGGAAGGATCACCGAACAAGTCCTGCTGGACCCGCAACAGGGAACCTACGGAGCGGAAATAAAAGCCGGTATCTGGCATGGCCTACTGGTACTGGAATCCGGAACCGTGCTGTATGAAATCAAACCCGGTCCTTTTGCTCCCTTATCGGATGATAATTTTGCCGGGTGGAGTCCGGAGCCGGATGATAAAGAAGGGGTAACTCTCTTTATGGAACAAATCCGGGAAGCGACCCAATCTCTTCAATAAGATTTATTTCCTCTGCATACCAAACAAAACACGCAGCACATTCACTCTGCGGATCAATCCTTCATATAAGATCCAGCAGCCTATAAAGGTTCCGGCAGCCATGATAAAAAACTTGGTAAGCACCGGCCAGTCCGGATCCCGGATATAATAACCAATAGCGATCAGGATCGTCTGGTGTAAAATATAAAACGGATACACCGCTTCATTCGCATCACTGACCCATTTCCGGGGTTGATAAAAAAAAGAGATTGCCAATCCGGTCCATGCAAAGATCCAGCACCACATATTCAATGACCGGATCAACGCCCGGACAGGATAATAATCCGTCACCGGCAGGTACCAACAGGTAAACAAGATAACCCCTGAAACCAGCATACTATATTTCATCCGGCGGAACATCGGCCAGCTATCCTGCATACACCGGGCAAAAAAATAACCACACAGGAACAACCACAGATAGTTACAGAAAGTAAACCAGTCATTCACCAACGCATGCGTGACGGGAAATAGAGGGCGTAAAAAATATTCACACACATAAGTAGGCAAAGTAATGATCAGTAAAACCATCCACCCGGAAGAGAACAGCTTTGACTTTTCCGCCTGGACAGCCAGCCAGTCAATCCCTTTTTTAAGGACCAATAAGATCACAGAAAAAAGAAACAGATAAGGCAGGAACCACAAATGATGCCAGCTAATATTCCCTTCCGGATAATTCTCATTCAAAGTATCCACGGGATAATAATCAAAATAGGAAGTATAAGGAAAGCCTTCCGCTAACCGCTCAAAATAAATCTGCGGAGGAACGATCACCAGCATACCAAATACCAACGGGATCAATAATCGCCTGGAACGTTCCAACAAAAAACCACCCGCGTGCCTCCGGGAAATAGAAAACCAGGTCCCTAATCCCGAGATCATAAAAAGAATCGGCAATCTCCACTGGTTAACGATCAACATCGGTAACTCAAACTCCGGACTGATCACATTATTTTTCAAATGATAATCCCAGGGAACAAAAAACATTCCCGTATGATAAAAGATCAACAGGAAGAAAACCCCTACCCGCAGAAAATCAATCTCATGCTTCCTCATATAGTAACCAGTTAAAGTTATTTCACTCCATCTACCATTCATTAAGACGATGAAAACACACCAACGTTGCATCCTCATAATTTAAAAACCAGCCCACAAATCAACACATCTATCTCCCCTGCGGGCATAGCCGCCAGGCTAAAAGAATTAGGCCTTTAAAATAATATGAGCCGCATAGCGGCGCCCTGTCCATAGCCCCGTGCGGCTCATATTATTTTAAAGGCCCATAACCTAAACAACCTGCCTCTTTTACTCTTTCAGCATCTTTACCAGCTCAGGTACAAGCTGGTAAAGCGTGTTCTCTGTCTGAGCCGTATAGAAATTCCCATCTATTTCCAGAGGCTCATCCGTTGGAATCACACCCTGCACAAATTGTTTCGCAAACGGATGTCCGGTCACTGGTTTCCCTTTCCGCACAAAAACACTCAACACACTTAACAAATCCTGATTATACCCTTTATCCGTGTTTTGTGCAAACACAGGCATCGCATCTCCACAGGCAAATACCACCGCCTCAAACGCATCCTCTTTCCCTTTCAGGTTAGCCACCACATCATCCACCGTCAGGGCGAGACCTGAATTCGTACGGATCTCTTTCGTATCCGCCACAGCAAAGGTGGTATACGAAATCCCATTCTCATAAAAAGCTTCCAGATACTGAAACAACCCGGCACCATTGACCGGATTCACCACTAAAACAGCTACATTCTTTGCCATAACATATTAAATTTAATATTCCACATACTTACTTTTAGTAAGTTTATTATCTTTGTAGAGCAAAGGTAAACAGCAAAGAACTTAAAAACAAGAAGTTACAAAAACATAAGATAGGAACACAGCGGTAACTAAAGCTGATTTTCAGATAGATAAAAAATAAAAAAGATGGAAAAATTTTTGCATGAAGGAATTTGCCCGATCCGGGACATACTTTGCCGCCTGGGTGATAAATGATCCATGTTAGTATTAGTCACACTCCATGCGAACGGAGTGATGCGTTTCGGTGATCTGCATAAATCCATCGGGGATATCTCCCACCGGATGCTGACCGTAACACTACGGACGTTAGAAACCGACGGATTAGTATACCGGAAAGTATATCCCGTTGTACCCCCCCTCATGTAGAATATAAACTGACAGAGATCGGTATAAGCCTGATCCCACACCTTGAAGGTCTGGTAGACTGGGCATTGGCACATCAACCAGCGATCACTGAATCCAGAAATAACAACCAAACTGTGTAAAACCTGCCTGTGTCAGGTCCTACAGCAACAACTCTATCACTTAACATACCGGTCCCGGTCTGCTTCCGTGATGGGACGCAACACCCTGCAGGGATTACCCACCGCCAATACACCGGCTGGAATATCCTTTGTCACGACACTACCCGCACCGATCACACTCCCATCCCCAATCGTAACACCAGGTAACACCACCACATGCGCTCCGATCCAAACATGACTACCCACTGTAATCGGATAAGCATATTCCAGTCCCCGGTTCCGTTGCTCCGCGTCTAACGGATGCCCGGCCGTGTAAAAACCACAGTTCGGAGCAATAAACACATTGTCTCCAAACGTAACTTTGGCACCATCCAGAATAATACAATTATGATTGGCAAAGAAATTCTCTCCTACCTCAATATTATATCCATAATCACACGCAAAAGGTGGTTCGATCACAAACGATTCTCCGGTTTTATGAAATAGTTTCCGGATCAGTTCCGACCGTTTATCCGTTTCCAGCGGATAGGTCTGGTTATATTCATAACAAAGACACTTCGCCTCCATCCGCTCTCTCAGGATATCCGGGTCATAATTCGCATCATATAACAACCCCTTCGCCGCTTTTTCTTTTTCTGTCATAATCAATATATAAAGATGATTCCCGGAAATAAAAGTATACAAAAAACCAGGACTAACAATACCAAATCCCGGTTTATTCTTCCATAGCCCCTCTTAGGAACCTATGTAAAAACTCGCTAACAACAAAATACAGTTTACAACTTGTAAAGTACAAGTCTGTTTTTATTCCCATAAGGAATAGCCCAGTCACGTCCGAAAGATTTATGGCCTTGTTAAACATCTGAAAGATAAAGGATTTATTCCCCTCCTGAGCTACTCTGTACCCACATTTTTTAAAACCTGATCGAATCCCGGAGGGATCGCCTGTGAATAACCGTGGGATGCAATCCCACGGCTACAGATATCAGTAAGGATGAGCCCCGCAAGGGGGTCAATAGGGTGAAACAGGTTCACCTCCTTCGGAGCTGACGTGTCAGTGCTATCGCTTCCATGGGATTATATCCCACGGTTATTCACAGGCGATCTCTCCGGGATTCGATCAGGTCTCAAAAGAGGTGAGTATAGAGTATCTTATGAGGCCGCATCATGCAAACTGGACAAATAAATCAGATAGAGTCCAATCAGGATAATCACCATACCGATAATCGTAAAGATCCACTCCTTCCGGCTCTTTTTCTCCTTATTAATAAAAACCCCACCTAACACAGACACAATCACTGCCGCCTGACTGACCGGATAGGCCACTGCCAGACCAATACGGGCCTGGGAAAGAAGCAGAGCAATATTCCCTACCGCCCAGATCACCCCGACCACCCCATTCTTAAGGGAAGGCTTATTAAAAGGCTGCATCTTAAAGAAAACCAGCGAGATAAGAAAAATCCCTAAAATCTGTCCGAACGATTGCGGCAAAATACTGGTCCACCCGTCAATCTTCATATACTTCAGGATTCCCACATACAACGTGAAACCAATCACCGAAACCAGATTGATCATCAATCCTCTGCCCCACTGCAACTGTCCACCCGTACTTTTATCCTTATAAGAAGTAAACACAATCCCCACAATGATCAGCAACAAGGCACTAAACCCAAATATTTTGGAAGATTCAGTCGCCCACTCACCCAACATCACACCGACCAGCGAGGTGTCTATGATCTGCCCACCATTGGAGATCGGCATCGACTTGGAAACCCCCAGATACTGCAACCCCATAAATTGCCCGACAGAACCGATCGCCCAGAAAATACCGGACAGCAATCCAATCAGGAAAATATGTGGGGTCAGTTCCGGCCGCTTGACCACAAATACGATGATCGCAAATACCAGGCTACCCAACCCGATCCCCATCGACTGCTCCACAGGTTTACCCCTAAAAAAGTGGCAACAACCGGGATCAACCCAAAGGAAAGAATCGGGATACACGCAATCAGAAAATCCGTAATATCCATCCCTGTTTACGCATTAGGTCCTAAAATCGACAAAGCACCATCCACCACATACGTACTACCCGTCACATATGAACTGGCATCCGAGGCAAGGAACAAAGCCACATTCGCAACCTCTTCCGGTTTTCCACCCCGGTGGAAAGGTATAATCGCTTCTGCTGCCGCTAACTTCTTAGGATCGTCAATCACCTTCTCATTAATAGGGGTCAGGATCATCCCCGGAGCAATATTATTCACTGTCATCTCCCGCGAAGCAAGCTCCAGCGCCAGCGTATAAGCAAAATTACGCATACCCGATTTGGAAGCATTATAATTCGCATTCCCCGGCACATTCACATACTCATGAATAGAGGTCACATTAATAATACGGCTCCCTTTATACGTCTTATATTTTTTCTTCAACTGCAAATATTCCCGGCTACAAAAGAACGGCCCATACAAATTAGTCTTCATGACACTATCCCAGATCTCCGTACTCATATCCTCCACCGGAATATTACTACCATTAATCCCCGCATCATTCACTAAGATCTGAAAATCCCCGAATTCAGCATCCACCTCAGCAAAGAACTGCTTCACTTCCGCTTCATCCGCGACATTCAACTGGTAAGCCTTCGACTTCACCCCCATCTGCCGGATCTCTTCCGCAACAGCCTCACCCCGCTCTTTACCGGAATGATAGGTCACTACCACATTCGCACCCTCTTTCCCAAACAAAATAGCGATCGCTTCCCCGATGCCGGAACTGGCACCCGTTACCACCGCCGTCTTTCCTTTCAAAGTATCCATAACACAATTCTTTTTTAAATATAGATGAAAAACATCTGTATCACTGTTTCTAATTAATAAATGAACAAACAGAAAAAAGATTTGTTTAGATAATTTATCTGAAGATATGATCAAAAGATATGGATACAATTATAACCCTTGAATATCTATAAAGGAGCTTGTAAACAGCTAAAACAGATAAAAAAAACTGCTGCTATTATTGATTAATAGCAGC
>Ga0192244_10070_pt1 | contig 42781 bp, 38 predicted proteins | sample Koala_Koa27_L3_FD_131234 | JGI IMG/M metagenome (GOLD analysis project Ga0192244, IMG submission 131234) | Enriched cells from koala feces incubated with labeled cellulose particles, San Francisco Zoo, California, United States - Koala_Koa2-7_L3 ... | reverse complement strand
CGCCTGGTCAGGATTCTTTTATTTCTTTGACTACTCATTCTTTTTCTATGCGATTGACATAGGATGTGAGGGGCAGTGACATCCTTATGTCAACACTGGGGAGGTATATATGTCAGAGGTGTTGAGGTATACATGCCGGCAGTACCCTGCTATATCCCTTCCGCCCAACTACTCTTTACCGGGGTATGTATTTGTTAGTGGATTCGATTTCTATGTTTTGCAGGTCTCCCTTTGGGGTATATAGGGTGGAAGGAGAGGTTTCAAAATGACTTTGGGTGATGGTGATGTGATCACTGTTTTCCAGGCAAAAGGGAGTGTAGTCCGGAGACGTTTGTCCGGGTTTGATCCGGTTGAATGTGACTTCTGAAACGTCTTGCAGGTAGAAAGGGTAGGTCCATTTATTGGGTTTTTCCCGGTCTTTCCAGGTTAGTGAGACCTGGTGAAAAGTCAGTCGTTCGCTGTTTTGCAGGAGGATGCCTTCTCTGGCTCTTTGATCCGAAACTGTCTCCGGAAACATATCTATGGTAACATTCTCCAGGATGATATCCGAAATGTTTTTCATCCCTTCGTATCCGGCAATAATGGAAGTGCCTTCTACATGTGCGTATACATCTTTCACCCATATATTCCGGATGCCTCCGATGCGGGAGTCCGGATTTCTTTTCAGGACCACAAACCGCATGGCATCGGCGCTGCCCCACCAGCCAACGGGTTTCCGGGTGCATTCCATCCGGATATTTGAAAAGAGAATATGTTCGGCTGTGCCGCCATCCCGGATAAAGATGCCCAGTCCCCGGTTGGTGTTCCGGATGATGCAGTTAGTGAAATGGATATATCTGAAATCTCCGTAACTCTCTGTTCCCAGTTTCAATGCACAGGAAGTAGAGGTCAGGACACAGTTGGTCACGGTTATATTTTCACAGTCCCGGTAGCCGGATGTTCCGTTGGTGGTTTTCATGCAAATGGCATCGTCTGCTGTTTCTATGATACAGTCTGAGATGGTGACATTCCTGCATCCGTCTATATCGATCCCGTCTGCATTGGCTGCTTTTTCCAGGTCACTGTAAATGTAGATCCCCTGCATATTTACCCGTTCGCACCAGTGTATATGCAAGGTCCAGAAAACGGAATGCTTTAGCTGGACCCCGGTGATGGATACATCCTGGCATTCACTCAGGAATACCAGCGTAACGGCTGGCTCTTTCCAACGCCAGCCCAGCAATTCCACTCCGCTTTCTTTGGCAGCCTGAATATCGTCCCGGATAAAATCACTTTCTCCTAATGGGGTTTGGTAGTATTGGGGTTGGGCGACTAATTCTCCTTCCCCTTTGATCGCGATGTTTTTGGCTCCCTGTGCATAAATAAGCATCGGGGTGCTTTCGGATCCTGTATCTGACAGGTTCGTCCGGATAGTATAGAGTTCTTTGCGGTCAGATGCGATCAACCGGGCTCCTGCGGAAAGATAGAGGGTGACGTTGTCTTTCAGTTGCAGTGTGGCGGACAGGTAATCCCCGGCCGGAAAAAACACGGTTCCTCCTCCGGACAGGTGGCAACTGTCAATGACCTGCTGCAAACGCTGGGTTTCTATCTGTTTTCCGTCTCCTGTGATACCTGATTCTTTTACAGGAAAGAACCCTGACAGGGCAAAACCCTTTTCCGGGAGCCATAAACATATACAGAGAATTAAATAGATACTTCTTTTCATGGATTTCTATACTATATATAATGATGTTCAGGGTTGACCGGGCCATTCCCACTGTAGCAGGTCTTCACTCCAGGCAATCCCGATGGAACTGTTTTTGTCGAAGTCTCCCTCTTCTTCGGTAAACGGACCTGAGCCGTGGAAGAACATGACATATTTCCGGATGTCCGGCCGGTCTTTGAGATGAATCCTTGTGCCGGTACAGGACAAAAACAGCATAGCCAGCAGAAACAAAAGAGATCTACTTTTCATGGTCAGCCGGGTGGTTTCAGGGGTTTATTCTTTTTTTCATATCCTTTTCGAATACACTATTGGGATAGTTGTACATCTTTTTGAAATTTGCTATGGCTTTCTTACTGTTTTTCTTTTTCATCCCTTTATAAGGAATATAAGGGGAAGCGGAGCGGTCGTTTTTCCAATCAGCATTATACCAACTGGCTACCCATGCCACCCGTCCGGCCTGGGGATAGTGGGTCAGGATATCCCATACGTAAGTGGTCCAGAAGTCCGGATATTGTTCCGGATAGCGGGAAACTCCTTCATCTGTAGGACGGCAGCCCACCTCTGTCCAGGCTGCGACTTTGTCATGGGCTGCCGCATAGTCGCACAGGATGGTCAGGTTTTCAATGAGTTTCTCTTTCGGATAGAAATCCGTCATCCCCGGTTCGTAAATGTCTATTCCTAACACATCCACATAGTCATCTCCGGGATAGAGGGAAAAGTCGACAAATTTGTCCGGTGCCCAGCAGTAGAGAAGGTTGTCAATGCCCTGTTCCCTCAGATAATCCACCGTGAGCCGGAACAGTTGAATGTAGTTTTCCGCACCGGCCTGTTTCCCCCACCAGAACCATTCTCCGGTCATTTCATGGAACGGGCGGAAGACAATGGGGCAATTCAGTTCTTTGAACACCGGGATGGCCAGGTCGTCTATGCGGGAAAGATACCAGTCTAAGGTTGGGTTTTGCTGACGGTCCGGGTTGGAAACGATCTTTTGGACCAGGTCATAGTCCGCACTTTTCTCTCCGTTGTGCATGGCATAGAAATGACCGGAAGCCGGGCCTCTCAGGTGCCAGCAATAACCCAGTACGGCTCCCCGTTTATACGCCTCTTTCATGGCCCGGATATCCCATTCCATAAACGTCGGGTTTTCTTCGTACCACATGAAATCGCTTTCATGGAAGGCCGGATGGTCTCCGGTGATATCTTTACAATCGGACGTGTTGTAATCAGGATTATGAGGACCGGACGTAAATCCGATCGTTGTCGGATTGGACATGCCAAACATAATCTGTTTGTCTGCTACTAATTGTTTTAACTGGCTGTATAATTTTTCCGTTTCGGCATTTCTGACCGGTTTTCCGTTTGCCAGGACATATAATGGAATAGATAACCATACAATAAAAAGTATTCTTTTCATGGACGTTGAGTTTTAAAGTGATATAAAGATATTAAAAAATTGGAATCATCAGGTTATAGCGGCTGTCTCCCTCTTCCCAGAGAAAAACAGCCTGTCTAACCTTTTTTGAATCATTAAATCTATTAATAATTGAAGCCTTTTCTTTTGAAGCGCCAGAACCAGGTTTCTCCATAGTCCACACTGGGGTTCAGGTAAGCCAGGACCAGTTCGTCCTCTGTCAGGCGGCAGATATCGAATTGGTAAATGATTTTATTATCTTCATTGACACTGATGCCGTAGGGGATAGAGGCTCCTGCTAAATCCAGTTTGCCGATGGACCAGACTTCCCCGGCATCTGTCAACACCCGGTCTTCGTCTCCTACCTTCAGGTTAAAAGATCCCGTAGATGTTTTGCCATGTTCAGTAGACTGGAAGTTTAACCCTCCTTCCAGATCAAAGTAGAATTCCCCGTTGATATCCATATCTCCGGGATAATCCTCTTTTTTTGGCTCCCCAGTCTTCACTCCAGCTAAACCAGTTCCCCAGGTAGGATCCATTTCCCCAGAACACGCCGCTGAACTCGGAAGTGGGTACATCGGTTGCTACGACCCAGGTTTTGCCTGCTCCGTTTCCGGTTAGCAGATCCCAGGCCGGATTAGCAAAATATTCCGGGTCATTCTGGTGGACGGTGAAATCTCTGGAGATGCTGACCGGACCTCCGGCAGTGAAGGCAGTGAAGGTGACCGTATACTCCCCGGCAAACGGAATATAGGCTTCCGTCCGGGGCTGATTGGAATATTCCCCACCCCAGGCAAAATAGGGGATGACTCCGGGTGTTTTGTTTTCAAATATGACGGTGTTGCCACCGGCCGGTTCCTGGATAATGTCAAATGCCAACTCACTTTCACTGAGTAGGTTTCCCAGCTTATCCCGGTTTTCAACCGGTTCGCAGGAGGCGAACAGCAGGATAAACAGCGTAAAAAGGCCTGTTATGTTAGTTTTCATCATGATACATGGATTTTAAATAAATAATTGGGTTCATAATAAATGGGCCGGATCAGAACATGACATTCGAGGTTTCCCATCCCGGATTCTGTTCCAGTACACCGTCAGACAGTGCGATCTGGTCGTTGGGGATCTGCAGGAATCCACCGGTCTCCCGGACTCTTTGGTCTATGTTGTCAAAGTATCCGTTGTTCCGGTCCCTGTTGATGGTAGTCTCGACTCCCATGTTCCGGATTTTTGCTCCGGACATGTTTTTCTTTAAGACCACCCCGGCTTCTTTTCCATACCAGCGCAACAGGTCATAATAGCGGACGTTCTCAAACGCCAGTTCAAACCGTCTTTCCTGTTGCAGGGCTTCCTCACTGTAAGAGGCGATCGGATCCAATTTCGCCCGGGCTCTTACCCGGTTGATACCTTCTGTTGTTTTAGTCAACTCCGAATGCATCAGCAACACATCGGCAAAACGGATCAACACGATATCCTGGGAGTTATTCACACTGAATATCTGCAGGCTGTTGTAGAGAACCACATTGTAGTTGACGATCTCTCCGTTCTCATCTTCTACATTGATGGGCATATACTTTTTCTCCCAGAACCCGGTTTCCTGCCACATCATATCTCCGCCCCATTCATAGCCGGTCACGCCTTCCGTTTCATCGTTTACGTTGTAGATCGATCCTTTTTTACGCAGGTCATGATCCGGCCATTCATTATAGAGTACGGGGTTTACGGGCCCGAATCCCCAGCCTTGTCCGAACGGGATCTGTTTCTGGTCTCTCAGGCCGTGATAGATATCGATCTGGTTGCTGTAATTGTTGTCGTAGGTGCCGGAGGGAGAGTGCCGGATGACAAACATATTTTCCCTGTTGGCTCCGTCTTCGCCCAGCCAGCTTAAGTTGTTTTCTGCGGCATAGGGATATTTGGCTTCCGGAATATCAATGGAGTAGGGCCATTGGTTCCTGAAATCGTCTGTCAACTGGTGGCCGCTGTTTTGGATACAATCCGTCAGCCATGCGATTACCTGGTTAGCGGTGATTGTACTTTCATCTACCAGTCGGACCTCCTTGCGTGCATTCTGGTGATAGTAGCCGTCGTAGAAAAGATAGGCACGTGCCATAAGGGCTTCGGCGGCCCATTTGGTTGCGCGTCCTAATTCAGAGGCGGGTTGTTGCACGGAAGGCAGCACTTCAATGGCTGTTTTCAGGTCATAGAATATTTGCCCGTAGAGTTCTTCCGGCGTTGCTTTCGGATTGTTTTGTGGCGTAGGATCGATCACCAACGGAACCGTACCCCATAGCTGGGCCATGGTGAAGTAGTAGTGGGCACGTAAGAAATGGGCTTCACCGAGGATCTTATTTTTCTGCTCGTTGCTGTCCCATTCAGTGATCTGGTCCAGGCTGGCCAGCAACATGTTGCAACGGAATATTCCTTTGTAGAGCGTAGACCAGGTGCTTCCTAACTGGCTGTCACTGGTCACTTTGAATACGTTCATGGCCTGTGGGATCTGGTCATTCTGTCCCCCTCCTCCGAAGCGGTTGTCGGAAAGGATCTCTCCGATCATAAAAGGGTGTACAGCCGCATCAAAGGCTAACATGATGGAGTAAGCACCATACAGGGATTGGGTGGCGTCTTCCGGGGAAACCGGGAAATTGGAACTATCTTTCTTGGTCAGGTTGTCTGTCTCCAGAAAGTCGCTGCAACTCAGGTTCCATACTGACATGGAAGCCAGTAGATAGATAAATATGCGTTTCATAAGTCGTTCTTGATTTAAAATTTAATATTTGCACCGATCATATAGGTCCGTGGGGTAGGATAGAAACCTACATCTATACCACTCACCCAACCTGCTTTCTCATCATCCGTACTGGTCCCGATTTCAGGGTCCATACCCGGATATTTGGTGAACGTAAAGAGGTTCTGTGCGGTTACATAGAGTCTTAACTGGGCGAAAGGAGACTTTTTGAGAAGTCTGTTGAAGTCATAGCCCAGTGTCACGTTGCTGATCCTCCAGTAATCCCCGTTGTAAATGTACAGGTCTGACATATATCTGCGGTTGATATGGGAACCATCCGTAACCCGTGGAATTTTATTGGAAGTTCCTTCTCCATGCCATCTTCCCAGGATTTCTGTGCTATAGTTTTCTGTCGGGTTTCCGTGGAAGTTATAAAAGATCTGGTTTCCTAACACACCGTTCGTTGTGATATTCAGGTCAAAGCCTTTGTAGCCGAAATTGAAATTCAACCCAAAAATAATGTCCGGGTTCGGATCTCCGATATTGGTTTTATCTTTATCATCGATGACACCATCTCCATTGAGGTCTGCAAACTTCACATCGCCGGGTTCCGCAGTGGGCATAATCACCTGTCCATCCGCATTTTTATAGTTTTGGATCTCTTCGTAATTCTGGAAAATTCCATCTGTTTTATATCCTCAGAAATAGCTGATCGGATAACCGACCTGTGCCCTTGGGAATCCTTCTTCCCCATAATTGAGGTTTACTTCCGAACGGATGATCCCTTCGTTATTGGCAATGCGGGTAATTTCATTCTTATTATGAGAGAGGTTGGCGGTCACACTATAGGTGAAATCTTCTACCCGGTCATTCCAGTTCAGGGAGAGTTCAATCCCTTTATTTACCACGTCCCCTCCGTTGATATAAGGAGCTCCGGTTCCATAGCTGGCCAGGATAGGAGCAGGCACCAACCAGTCACGTGTTGTTTTCTTATACCAGTCGAACGCCAGGCTCAGGCGGCTGTTCAGGAAGCGGGCATCTACTCCTAAGTCAATCTGTTCGGAGGTTTCCCAGGTCACATCCGGGTTCGGTAAGATATCCGGATAAGCACCTACCACTTTATTGTCTTTGGCTCCGATAAAGTATTCCGATTCTTTAAAAGAGATAGTTGCCAGATACTGGAAAGCATCAATGGACTGGTTCCCGTTTTGTCCCCAACTGGCACGTAGTTTCAGGAAATCCATCCATTCCCGGGTCGTTTCCATAAATTCTTCATTACTCATGACCCAGCCGGCGGACACAGAAGGGAAATAGCCCCAGCGGTTGCCTTTGGCGAAGTTGGACGAACCGTCTGCACGGAATACGACTGTTCCCATATATTTTTCCTGATAGTTGTAGTTGATACGGCCGAAGTAGGAGAGGATGCCTCCTCTGCCGCCCGGTCCGCCGCCTAATTCTATTTTGGCAATATCCAGCAAGGCTGTGTTATCTAAGAACGCATGGTTGAAATCTCCGAAAACAGAATTGACATTCTTGCCTGACATGCTTTCTCCCAGACCCCAGCGTTCGGCTGAAGTCCCTATCAGGGCGTCAAACGTGTGGTCCGTATTTATTTTAAACGTATAGGACAGGGTGTTTTCGAATGTCCAGCCTAACCCGTTTCCTGAGTTTTGTCTGACTTCATCTTCCGGATTCATACTAATGGGGCCTAAATCGAATTCGGGTTTATAGGCCCTGTAACTCCAGGCACTTGCGTTGAATCCGAAATTGCTCCGGAACTTCAGGTCTTTGATGGGCTGGATCACAAAATAGAAGTTGCCGTATATGTTGTGGTTTTTACTGGCATTCTGACCTCTTTCATAGTCCATGATCCCTACCGGGTTCGGCATTTGCGTGTTCCAGGGAATCACGTAGTGGTATTGTCCCGGAATATCATTCCCGTCCGCATCTCTTGCCCATAAAGGGAGGAAAGGAGTGGCCCGCAAAGCGGAGTTGATGTCGTTCCAGTACTCATTTCCAATGGCAATCCCACTCTTTTCGGTATAGGTATAAGAGAGGTTTTCACCAAATTGGATAACGTTCAGGTCTTTAACTTTATATAAGGTATGTTCAGTGTTTACACGTGCGGTGTAACGGGTGTATTCCGGCGTAACCGGTTTTCCGAAAATACCCTCCTGGGAAGTGTACGACAAACCGATAGAATAGACCGACTGTTCGGTACCCCCGGACATATTCAGGGAATGGCTTTGGATCGGTGCATTCTTTTTCCGTATCTCTTCCAGCCAGTTGGTACCCTGCCAGGTTCCGTTTTGGATGCGTTCCCAGTCACCCGGTGCCAGCAGGGAGGCATAATCGTTTAAGGGTAAACCTGAATTTACCTTTGCTTCATCCATGATGATGGCATATTCCTGTGCATTCAGGACAGGTGTCATTCTATAAGGATTCTGTACACCGAAATATCCATCATATTCAATCGATGCTTTTCCGGCTTTTCCCTGTTTAGTGGTGACTAATACGACCCCATTGGCCGCCCGTGAACCGTAAATAGCCGCAGAAGCCGCATCTTTCAGGACATCTAAGGATTCGATATCTGCCGGATTCAGGTAATCAATATCTCCTCTCGCTACTCCATCCACGATGTAGAGAGGCTGGGAATTACCGATCGTACCGATTCCACGGATGTTGACTTTGAATCCTTCCCCGGGCTGACCGGATTTTTTTACAATATTGACTCCCGGGGTCTGGCTTTGGAGCGCGGAGAGGGGAGAAACCGTATTCAGTTTCTGGATATCATCTCCTTTGACCTGTACGGTGGCTCCCGTGACCAGTTTCTTTTTCTGGACTCCATACCCCCACAACCACGACTTCATCCAGTGCCAGGGAGTTTTCTTTCATGACTACCTGGTAGAAAGTGTTCCCCGGGATCACTTTGACCTCTTCATCTAAGTAACCGATGTAGGAAGCCACTAAAGTAGCCCCGGCAGGGACGGCCAGTTCGAAATGACCGTCAAAATCCGTAATGGTTCCGTTCGTAGTACCTTTTTCTACGATATTCACACCAATCAGCGGCAGACGGTCTGTGGCCGAAGTAATGACTCCCCTGACTGTTACGCTGCTACTCTGTGCATAGGCCTGCATACCGGATAACAGTATCAGGGAAATGAAAAGTAGGTGTCGTAATACCTGTGAGGTGTAGTTTTGCAAAGCAAAGAAGTTCGCTTTCCTTTTCCTTTTCATAAAAGTTGATTTTTAGTTAATGTGATTTGTTGAAGCAAATGTAGGAGGTAAAATACTGATCCTATATAAGATATGTTTTAACGAGTATGCACTTTGGTAACATGGTTAACGGGTATGTATCATAGTTTAAAGATTATGTAAATAGACGTGGTTTATACATTATATTACCTTTCAATAAGGGTTTTGTCTGAGGTTTTATATGTACTTTTGTTTGTAGCCCTAAAGATGAGAGATGGAACCATGAAAACTCTATTGTCCGGTTTATACATATCTATACTATATGTAGCCTTTTTCTTATGTACGGTTTTTTCCTTACAAGCTAATATGCGCTTTATCTCTTCCAAAGACGGATTGTCCAACGCCAGTGTGCATACCATTTTTCAGGATAGCCGTAACTATATATGGATCACTACGGATTATGGTCTGAACCGCATCTCCGGAACAGATATCAAAGTTTTCCTGCAATCTTTTCAGGATGAAGGAGCTTTACCGAATAATTATACTTTTTCCATACTGGAAGATTCCGGAGGTAATTTCTGGGTGGGGACGCTGAACGGGCTTTTCCAATATGATCCTGCTACAGAAACATTCCATCCTTTTATCCCGGAGGTATGTCCCTATGTCGAAAATGCGAAGATCGCCTGCATCGTGGAAGATCAGGACCAGAATCTCTGGTTCACTGTTTCCGGGCATGGCCTGCTATGCTATGATCCCACGCATGACAACACCTTTTTGTTTGATAATCCCGGTTTAAAAGAGTTAGACATTTCTACCATGCTGCTTATAGACGGGAAGGAACTCTGGCTGGCGACGCGCTATGGAGGGATCAGTATTTTTAATCTCGAAACAAAACAGGCAGAATCGATCAACCGGATCTATCCGGAGAATGAAGTCCTGGAAGACTACTCTTTGTTTTCTTTATGTGAAGACCGGAAGGGAAATGTCTGGGTCGCTTCCTTAGGTGGAGGAGTATACCGGATTGAAAAGCATTCCAGGAAACTGGAAGTGGTGGCAGACGGTAAAGAGATACCGGAGCTGAAATTAGCGCATAGTCTGTTGTGTGACCGTTCCGGAAGGATCTGGGTGGGAACCGATGGGGGCGGACTGTGGTTGCTGGATGAAAAACAGGGTAGTTTACGATCTTATCCCATACAAAATTTTGGTTTTGATCCGGGAATCGGGAAGGTGCTGAGCTTATATGAAGATAAACAGGGAAATATATGGGTGGCCTTCACGGAGAAAGGAATCGTTGTCATCCCATCCAATGAGTATGGCTTTAAGATCATACAGGATAATCCCTATAGTAAATTTAATATTTCAGACCAGAGTGTGGTCTCTTTATTAGTGGATCAGGAGGGACTTCTCTGGATGGGGACAGGTGGGGGAGGGCTCTACCGGCTGAAACCGGTGAATGATCATACTGAGTTTGAAGTATATGATAAAGTGCTGGAACACGAAAATGTGATCACCTGTCTGTATCAGGATAGTAAAGGGATTGTTTATATCGGTACTTACCTGCATGGTTTCTATACCTATGATCCTCATACCGGAAAGAGCACCTGTTTTTCAAGAGAGACCCCTTATTCCGTGAACTCCAACCATATTACAGACTTCATGGAAGATCCGGATGGGTTTATCTGGATCTCTACCCATGGGGGAGGGATTAACCGGATGGATCCTGTCAGTGGGGAGTTTACCTATTTCCGCCAGGCAGATGGGGGAATAGAGGGGTTTCTGATCAGTGACTGGTGTAATAGCCTTTATTTGGACAAAGACAATCATCTTTTGTGGATCGGAACCTATGGTGGAGTCAGTTCGATTGATATAAACAATCATAAGATCCAGTCATTTGTGAAGGAGGATGGTGTCATCCATCATAATTCTATTGTGGCTGTTTCCGGGGATGACCGGAAGAATCTCTGGATCGGTTCCATCTGGGGGCTGACCCGGATAGACCCCCGCACCCGTAAATCACATTTATATACGACGGAAGAGGGATTGCCGGACGATATGATCAAGGGATTCCGGACGGATCAGAACGGGAAGCTATGGGTGATAACCCATAGTGGAGTCGCCATCTACGATCCCGCAAAGGACCGGTTCAGCGGTTATACGCAATATGACGGGGTGAATAATACGGAGTTTAAACCCAATGCCACTGCGATGGACCGTGCCGGAAATCTGTATCTGGGAGGAGTGAATGAAATTACCTGGTTTCATCCCGATAAACTGGATCTGTCCGATCAGCTTTCCGGCCTTGTCTTAACGGAATTTTCCCTGTTTAACGAACCGGTGCAGGTGGGGAAGCCTATGATAAAAATATCATATTGAAAAACTCTCTGGATATAGCTTCCGGACTCCATTTATTATATAATCAGAATAATTTTTCCATCCGGTTCGATGCACAGGAATTCACCACTCCCGGTAATATCCGGTACGAATATCTCCTCCGGGGATTGGACAATGACTGGCAGTTTCTGCCTCAGGGAAACCGGACGGCTGTCTATACCAATGTACCTCCGGGAAAGTATCTCTTTATGGTAAAGGCCTCTTTCCCGGGAGGAGAACTAAAACAATCACAACTGGAGATCCATATTTCACCACCCTGGTGGTTCACCTGGTGGGCGAAGACTTTCTATGTGCTGCTATTTGTGATGATTGCCTATGGCGTGTATCATTTATTAAAATCCCGCCAGCGGGAAAAGGTACGGATGCTGGAACAGGCTCATAACGAGGAACTGGCGCAGGCAAAACTCCGGTTTTTTACGGATATCTCCCATGAAATACGTACTCCGCTGACGTTAGTGATCTCTCCTTTGCTGAAATTGATCCAGGAAGATGGGCAGCAGGAACATCAGGCTATTTACCAGACTATGCAACGGAATGCAAACCGTATCCTCCGTTTGGTCAACCAGTTGCTGGATATCCGGAAGATTGATAAAAAGCAGATGAAGTTACGGGTACGTGAAACAGATGTCATCTCGTTTGTAAATGATATCATGGATTCGTTTCAACCCTTGTCCCTCGATAAACAGATCCGGTTCTCTTTTTCTTCCCGGCAGATTCCGGATACGGTCTGGCTGGACATTGATTTTCTGGATAAGATCCTGTATAACCTGCTTTCCAATGCCTTTAAATTCACTCCGTCCGGAGGAGAGATCTCTGTCTCGTTGTCTGTCCATAAAAAAGATGAACTGACCCTTCAGGTGGCAGATAACGGGAAAGGTATTTCCCCCGAACATCTGCGTTCTATCTTTGAACGTTTCTACCAGGTCAGTGATCGTAAAAAGATGGCAGGCATAGGAACAGGAATCGGTCTGCATCTGACCAAAATGCTGGTAGAACTGCATCATGGGCAGATAGAGGTTTCCAGCACACCGGAACAAGGGAGCCTGTTTACCATTACGATTCCCTGTAACCGTCTGGCCTATGACCAGGAAGAGATCAGTGACACCCCCTTGGAGTATAACGGTGCCTCTATCGAGACTGTTCCCCCGTTACTGATTCCGGAAGAGGATCTGGCAGGAGAGAAAACGGAAGGTTCCAAACAGAAACCCCTTATTCTGATTGTAGAAGATCATGCGGATATCCGCAGTCTGTTGCGGGGGGGGAACTGGAACAACGTTTCCGTATCCTGGAAACCGGAGACGGGAAAAAAGGATATGAACTGGCCACCCAGTATCTTCCGGATCTGATCATTACAGATATTATGATGCCTGTATCCGATGGCATTGAAATGACAATGAAATTGCGGGGTAACCACAATACCCGTTCCATCCCGGTGATCATGCTGACTGCCCGGACGACGATGGAATCTACGATTGAAGGGGTAGAGGCAGGTGCGGATGTCTATATTCCCAAACCTTTTGATCTCCGCTACCTGATGGCCCATGTGGTGAACCTACTCAATAAACAGTTATTGCTCAAAGCCCGTGTCCGGACCGAACAGGTCGTGAAACCGGAGGATGTCCACATTCAAAGTGCGGATGAGAAACTGATGGAGAAGCTAAACCTGCTGATCAAAGAACGGATCAGTGATTCAGACCTGAGTATCGAACGGATCAGTAAAGAATTAGGCATCAGCCGGGTTCACCTGCACCGGAAATTGAAAGAGGCGTACCAGTTGTCTCCCAGTATCTATCTGCGGAACATCCGTTTGGAACATGCCGCCTGTATGCTAAAAAGTAAAAAGATCTCCATCGCGGAAGTAGCCTATGCGGTCGGATTTAGTTCCCACCAGTACTTTTCCAATTGTTTTAAAGACTTCTATGGTATGTCTCCTTTGGAATATGCGGAAAAGAACCGGATAGCAGAGTCAACGGATATATAGTTTTTTCCTGCCACCTCCGATCACCCGGATCTCCCCGTTTGCCAGGAGGGTTTCCAGATCTTTTTTTGCTTTGCTGTGATTACAGTGATTTAGCCTCATCACTTCCGTGATCGTAATGGAATGTTGCTGATCGAGATAGGAGAGTATCCGCTGCTTTCGTGCCGGGTCGTCCCATTTTTTCTGTTCCGGCCGTGGAGCCCGTTGCAGGGAAGCCGCCCGGACCCCTTTCTTCAATTGGGTATCCGCCCGGAACACAATATTCCGGACCTGAACGGAAGCACTTCGTATCTCATTCCTGTTCTCAACCGGTTTGCAACTGAGAGAAACAGAAAAAGTGCCGATCCCTTCGAGATACACATTGTGACTCCGGCTTAACTCAGTGATCAGTGTATCAGACAAAGCCCTCAATAGTCCCTCCACATCACCGGGAGAAAAGGTACTTTTCCCGCTCAATAGTTCACATAACTCTTCCGTCTTTAGCGCCCCCTTAATGACCGGACGGGCATGCAGTGTCGGTGAAGGTTTATTCTTCTCACGGGGAGGATTTTCAAATAGATGATATTTAATACTCATAGCAGTAAGCATTTAGTTTAAACGTCTGTCCTGTTAATCCGGGAAATGCCTGCTCTTTACAAATTGCACCTGGCTGTAATTTGAATTACACCTGGGTATAATCCGGGTTTCACCCGGCTGTAACTCAAATTACAGCCGGATGAAACTTCTAAACACTCCCTACCAAAGATATTAATATTTACGATGATTACCAATAAAGACGGCTTCTTTCTCCCTTAAAGAAGAGGGAACTATCGAAACGGCTGGTTCTCATGCGATCCCGGCCTGCGTGGGGAATAATAGGTTGTCTTTATTATCATGCAGGAGATACAACCACTTTCTCGCCTTTGTAGGAGACTTCCCGGGTGGTTACTTTCCGGTCTTCGATGAAACGGACGGTGAATTTTCTTTCTTTCAGCATACCCGGGAAAGAACCGCTGCGCGCTGAGATCGTTAACGTCCTGCTTTCTTCATCCCATATAAAAGGAATGTGGGAGAAGGTTCCTTTTTCATAATTGAAACTTTCTCCTTCATCTTCATATAATGTGAAATTTCCGTTTGCACCGGTATACACAGAAAGGGTCAGATGCTCCGGTTTCTTTTCTCCGATATATTGCATGATCTCTCCTGTCGGTAGGATAGATCCCCCTTTGATCAGGATAGGAATACGGCTTACGGGCGTTTCCCTTTCAATGGTATGGCCACCTGCAAATACTTCATTCGTCCAGAAGTCATACCAGATGTTATTTTCCGGAAGATAAACCGGACGGGTACGGATACCGGGTTCCAGTACCGGACAGATCATCATGGCGGGCCCAAACATATATTGGTCATAAATGGGATGCACTTTTTTATCTGTCCGGAAATCCATCAGTAAAGGACGCATCATCGTGTATCCCCGGTGGGTGACCATGCCTGCGACTGAATAAATATAGGGATGTAATTGATAGTGTAGTTCATCAAATTTTTTCTGGATCTGATAGGATTCTTCACCCATCACCCACATCTCCCGGCGGGGGCCACAGCCATGGGTACGCATAACCGGGCAAAATGTTCCCCACTGGAACCAACGGGTATATAATTCCCTGTAACCCTCTTCCCGTGTGCCTTGAGGCCAATCTGTCGTATTCACAAAAAAGCCGCCGATATCGGTCGTCCAGTAGGGGAGTCCGGAGAGAGCAAAATTTAATCCGCATTTCACCTGATGGCGGAATACGTCCCAGGTCCCGGCTATATCGCCCGTCCACATAACTGTGCCATAAGACTGCTGTCCGGCAAAAGCTGAACGGGCCAGGATGGTTACCCGTTTGTCCGGATTGGTGGTCCGCTGTCCTTCGTAAATCCCTTTGGTTTGCATGAGTGAGAAGGTATTGAGATAGCGGGCTCCGCTTCCCAGTTCATTATTCATGACTTCTTTATAGAGGAAAGGATCGGCAGGGGTGGAGATCTCCGGTTCGGAAGCGTCCAGCCACCAGGCATCTACTCCTTTTTCGTATAGATAGCGCCTCATCTGATCCCAGTATACTTCCCTTCCCTGTGGGTTGAACGGATTAAAGAACCAGGTACCTTTATCTGTCCAGAAGCTACAGTTATTATAACGGAATAATAGGTTTTTATCCATCAGTTCTTTCCAGTTCTCGCTTCCCTGCTGGAACATACCCCAAACGGAGATCATATACTTTATATTCATTGCATGGGCCTCCCGGATCATCGCTTCCGGATCCGGATATCTGGCTTCATCAAAGAGATGGGATCCCCAGGGATTCGGAACCCAATAGTTCAGATCCTGAATGAGTATATCCAATGGAATATTTCTTTTTCTGAACTCTTTGGCCATATGCAGATACTCCTCCTGGCTCTGAATATCCAGGTGGGAGTGCCAATATCCATACGCCCAGGCAGGAAGCATAGAAGCAGCACCAGTCAGAGCGCGATATCCACTGATCACCTCATCTGCCTCAGGACCATAGATGAAATAATAATCAATCCCATCGCCCACTTCCGACCATAAGGAGATGCCGTCATAACTTTCTGTGGCGGGAGGAGACCATCGTAATTGAACAGCCCCGTTGCCGGCTTCGTGAATGGGGTCATCTAATGATTTCTGCCATTCATACCGGATCTTATAGCGGGTGTTTCCTTTCAGGTCAATACTACCTTTCAGATACAGGTCAGAAGAACCGTAGCCGTCTACAATAAGCTGTTCATCTACCCAAAGTCGAATATTATGTGTTGTAAATGTGTTGAATGTATAACGGCCCGGATGGAGTGTTTTGACCTCGCCTTCCCAACGCACCGTGTAGTTGTTGGGGTCGATCTCCGGGTGCAGTGGTTTAGTTCTCCAGTCAGGGTCTGTTGTAAAGGTGTTGTCCTGTTGCGGACCGAATGTTTTGAAATCGAAATTAATGATTGAATCCCGGCGAACCACTTTGAGACGGTCAAAGTTGATCCCATCATAATAAGTTCCCGTTAATGCTCCGTTGATCCCTTCTTTATCATATAATAGTTCGGAAGGTATAAAATCCTGAGTAACCGGAAAACCAAATTTTGAGTGGGAGTAATTATCCCATAGAATACCATATCCACGGTTGGAAGTGAAAAAAGGAACTACGATCTCCCAGTTTTCCTGCCAAAGGTCAATGTCTGCCCCACGTAGGTTATAGAGATCATTTTGGTGATGTCCTAATCCATGGATCACTTCATCAGCCGGCGATTCCCATTGCTGGCGGACACTCCAGGTTTCTTCGCCGCCTATATTTATTTTTTGCAGCGACTTCCCTTTACTTTCCCTCTCCTGTAAAATGAGATTTCCTTTTTTATCCCGGAAACAGATAGCACTCGTTTGTGGGTGTATGGTTACAGAAAGTTTTTCAGTCGTTAGTTCCAGGTAAGTTTGCTTCTCCTGCAAAGTGAATGCCGGAGTAAAGTTCTTTTTGTCCTGTATGATCAGGCTTTTTCGTGTAGAGAAAGTATCTACCGGAGAGACGGATACCCGTATGATCTGGTCATGGATTACCTGTAATCTCATGGTCCCTTCCGGAACCTTCATGCTCACTCCATCCGGAAGAAGTTGATAAGAGGGGTGGGAACAGGAAATAAATGAGATAAAAGTAAAGTATAAAAGAATAAAAAAGCATGTTTTTTCATGTGTATAACCTGTTTAATTTTAATTTCTCAACGGCGAATGTAAAAGATTAAAATGAAACGGAAATCACCTCCTGGGCAGGTTGACACCAGGTCTTAAAGGATGGTTACATAGGTGTAAACAGCCTGTGTAAACTGGCTGGTATGGGTATACAAATGGATCAAATAATAGGGAACGCTGATGACGCAAAACAAGCAGAAGAACCCTTCGTTTCCCCTTGTCTGCGTCATCAGCGTTCTGATACATTCATGAAATTATAGCTGAAGGATCTGGCTGAATCCGATCTGGTCAATGAAATGGAGATCATGAGAGATCGCTATGATGGTACCTTTATATTCTTTCAGAGCCGCCAGGATGATCTCGCTGCTTTGAATATCCAGGTTGTTGGTCGGTTCGTCCAACAGGATCATATCCGGAGTCTGGTTACTGACTAACAGACAACAGAACAGAAGGCGGAGTTTCTCACCTCCGCTTAATTGATGTCCTTTTTTATTCCAGGTGTTGTAAGGGAAAAGGAAACGGTTCAACAGCGATTTCAGTTCATGTTCCTCTAAGTGATTCGTGTTGAACTGTTGCAGTTGTTCATAGAGAGTCAGCTCGTTTTCAATGATGGAGTATTCCTGATCCAGAGATATATAACTGAAATCTGCTCTCCGGATCTCACCTTTACCGGGAGTCAGATCTCCCATCAGAAGTTTAAGCAATGTACTTTTGCCGGAGCCATTATTCCCTTTGATCAGGAGATGGTCCCCACTTTTGACTGTTAGTGATAAAGGCTCCTTCCAGAGAGATCCTTCTCCATATCCAAACTCCAACTCTTTCCCGGAAATGAGAATTTTACCGGTGTGAAGGGAAGAAGAGTTGAGTTGTATCTTTAACTGTTGAAGGTCTGGGATCTGATTCTGTATTTGTTTGATGCTATCTTTAATCTCATCCATTTTATCCAGATGAACATCCGTCAGTTTGGTTGTACTTTTTTCCGCTTTGTCCCGTAAGGTGTTTATATGCATCCGGGAAATCCCTTTTTTTGTACTCAGCTTCTTGCCACGGTTATCCAGTTTCTGCTGTCTCTCTGTGACTTCCCGGGCTGTTTTACGAGCCTGCCGCAAGGCTTTCTCCCGGTCTTCCAGAGACATTTGCAGGGCATTCATCTGTTCCTGTTTCCGGATTTTATAGAAATCATAGTTTCCTCCGTAGATCAGGATCTTTCCATTTTCGATCTCATAGATTTTTGAAAGTAGGTTCAGCAGCGTAATATCATGGCTAACGATCAGGATCGTAGCATGGGAGGAATGGATCAGGCGGTACAATTTACTCCGGCTGGACGCATCCAGATGGTTGGTCGGTTCATCCATCAGGATGACGGAAGGCTGATGCAGACTGATACCTGCTAAAAACACTTTTGTTTTTTCTCCGCCACTCAATGAACTCAACGGATGGTGGAGAGTAATGTGTTCCAGATCCCAGGCGGCCAGTGCAGCCAGGCATTTTTCTTCGATTCCCCAGTCATCATCCAGGATGTTGAAGTTCTCTGTAGAAGCATCCCCTGCCAGAATGGCCTGTAAAGCCCGGATCTTTTCTGCTACCTGTAGAGCTTCGCCGACAGTGAGGAGGTCATATTGCCCGAAATGCTGGGGTACATAATAGGGTGGAGTAGGAGTGATGATCTCTCCGGCAGATGCTTTTAAAACTCCTGCTATCACTTGAAGTAAGGTGGACTTACCACAACCATTATTCCCGGTCAACCCTGCTTTTTCCCTTTTGGATAAAGAAAAGGAAAGATCCCTGAATAGTTCTTCTTTATCCGTATGGATATATTGAATGTGCTGTATGATGATAGACATATTCCGTATATATTAAAATGATTAATAACTGTATGTCTGACCATGTAAAGGACCTGATATGAAATATCCGGATAGGAGAAAGACCGTTTTCAATCTCTTAAAAGAGGGAAAATGGAAGATTCCAAATAAAATAAAAACCGGGGATTTTATATCTGAATAAGTAAGTCCTGGGATCAGACCGGGGAGGTGCTGACTAAATGATCAAACATGTAAAATAAACTCACACTCCTTAACAGGCAGAAGGAGTTTTTTCTATGTTTAATGAAAGACTTCTTATTTAGATATTCTCATTGGAGTAATTATATAGTTTATATCTGCTACAAAAGTAATAATTGTTTTCGTATCATCAAAATATAAATTTTCTATCTTTGTCGCACTCAAACAACCGATGAAAATGAAACGAATCTTTCTACTTATTATGGTCTGCTGTTTTAGTCTGCAGGCAATTGCCCAGAAGAATGCGCCGAAATGGATGGATAAAGCCCGGAAAGCAGTGGTTACGGTCACTACCTACGATAAAGATAACCGGAAGATCACCTCGGGAAATGGTTTCCTGATCTCTGAAACGGGAGATGTCCTGTCAGCCTATACTTTATTCAAAGGAGCCAGCCGGGCAACGATCACAGACACGGATGGGAAACAATATCCGGTTACGGTGATCGTAGGTGCAGATGAACTGTATGATGTGATCCGTTTTAAAGTTTCCGCTTCCAAAAAAATGCCGTTCCTTCCGTTAGCGACGGTTTCTGTTCCGGTAGGCAGGGTCGCTTACCAGATTCCTTATTCCACGGAAAAACAGCTCTCTTTCAAACAGGGTGAAGTCTTGGAGGCCAGTAAATTGAAAGATAATTACAGTTATTATAAACTGGGATTCCCGCTGGAATCTGCACAGGCAAATACGCCTGTTGTTCTCGAAACAGGGGAGGTCTTTGGGTTGGCTCAGGAAGATGCTTCCGGTAAGAATGAGGCCTCTTATGCTGTTTCGGCAGCCTATGTAAATAGTTTGCAGGTCACTTCAACGGATGCGCTGAATAGTGTTTATAATGAGATCGGGATTAAAAAAGCATGGCCTTCCAACATCGAAGATGCAGCTATTTCGCTATTCCTGATAGGCAATCAACAGGATGCAAAGACCTATCTGGAAACATTGAACGACTTTATTGCTACTTTTCCCGATGCGGCGGATGGTTACCAGAACCGGGCCTCCCATGTGGTCACTTTCCGTGCTGCTTTGGCAACGACCCCGGAAGAACAGAAGAGATATCTGGATATGGCGATGGGGGACTACGATAAAGCTGCTCAATTCAGCCAGCAGAAAGGAGAGGTCTTTTATAACCAGGCAAAAGCGATCTATGCGGTAGCGATAGAGGATAGTACACTGAATGATAAGCACTGGACAGTGGAAAATGCAGTGGCTACACTGGAGAAAGCGATTGCAATGGATGACCAACCTGTCTATCGCCAGTTGCAGGGGGATATCTTTTTCTTTGAAGGAAATTATGAACGGGCATTTCAGAGTTACATGTTGGTAAATGAGAGTGATCTGGCAACAGCCTCTTCTTATTTTATGGCAGCCAAAGCAAAAGAGAATCTGCCGGGTGCCAATGTATATGAGCTCATTGAACTGTTGGATAAAGCTATTGACCGGGCAGGAATGACCAGTCAAGGGGCTGCCTACGTATTGGAACGGATAGATAAGCGGCAATATCTGAATCAATATGCAGAGATGGTTGCGGATTATGACCTCTATCATAAATTGGTCCATGGGCAGGTGAATGCCCCCTTCTATTTCTACAGGGAACAGGCAAAATTCCGGGTAGGGGATATGGAAGGTGCATTGGAAGATATTCAGCAGGCAATTCGTCTGGAAGATGATAATGCTGACTATTATGCGGAAGAGGCTTCTGTTTATACCCGTCTCGAACAATATGACAAAGCATTGGAAAGTGTACAAAAAGCATTGGATCTGACACCTGATTTCGGGGCGTGCTATCGGTTGAGAGGGGTTTGCCTCATCCGTCAGGAGAAAAAAAATGAAGCTTGTGAAGCGTTTGGAAAAGCGAAGGAATTGGGAGATCCGTTAGTGGATCGTCTGATCAAAGAACATTGTCAGTAAGTAGCTGTTTTAATGGAATAAAAAGAATAAAGTACGATTATGATCAATAAAATCAAATGTAGCTTATGGTTGAGTTTGCTGGCCATAACTATGCAGGCTAATCCGGTAAAGTTATATGGAATTCCTTTGTCAGAGGTTAAAAAACAGGTGAACGGGAGATGGGAACTGGTGAGTGCCCAAAACTTCGAAGAAGAGTTGGAATATGAAGGAACATACATCACCTTTGCCGGAGATAACTATATCTGGACAGACGCCGGAGAAAGTGAAGAGGGAGCATTAAACTGGCGGAAGGAAGATTCCGGAGAAGGATATGAAGCCTGGCTGATGGATGTCTTCTACGAAGAAAATCCATCTTATCCGTTAGAGATTGAGGGCGATACTTTATACATTCAGGACTTCACCGAATCCGGCTACAAGTATCTCCTGATCCGGAGAAAATAACTCCCCTCTCGAGAGGGGCAGGAGGTGTGTCACGAAAAAAAGACATAGGAATTACAAATGCCCTTTTCTGTGATCACCCCAATGGAGTCTAAAAAACTAAAAACCTGCTGTAATTCTTGTATCTTTGAGTTTGTAACACACCCCTAACCCTTCTCAAAAGGGGAATTAAAACCGAAACTTATGCGAATATATTATGAAAAACATTTAAAAAAGATCGCATCTGATCTTCGCAAAGATAGTACCTGCTCAGAGAAAAAACTCTGGCAATATTTAAAAGGAAATCAATTGGGTTTCCGTTTCATTCGTCAGAAACCTGTCGGGAAATATATCGTAGATTTTTATTGTAAAGAAAAGAAACTGGCTATCGAGTTGGATGGTTTGTCGCATATTCATGAGGAAGTTTTGGAAAAAGACAGAATCAAGGAACAATACTTATATAATATCGGTATTCAAACTATCCGTTTTACAGATAAAGAAGTGGACGAACATTTAGATAATATCCTTTTAACAATAAAGGAGTATCTTCATTCCCCTCTCGAGAGGGGTTAGGGGTGTGTTACAAACTCAAAGATGCAGGAATTACAATTGTTGGTTGTTATCTTCTGCCCATTGATTACTCAAAGGGATTCTTTATGAATAAGGCATTTGTAATTCTTATGTCTTTGTATTTGTGACACACCCCCTGCCCCTCTCGAGAGGGGAGAAATAAAAAAGGGTCCTCCATTTTTGGAGAACCCTTTTTATATACTGTATAAAGTAATTCTTATGATAAGAATCCTAACAGGATACCGGCAGCAACTGCTGAACCGATCACACCTGATACGTTAGGTGCCATTGCGTGCATCAACAGGTAGTTAGTGGGGTCATATTCCAAACCCACGTGCTGAGAGATACGAGCAGAGTCAGGCACTGCAGATACACCGGAGTTACCGATCAATGGGTTGATCTTGTTACCTTCTTTCAGGAACAGATTGAAGAACTTAACAAACAGGATACCCGCGCAGGTTGCGATCACGAACGATAACGCACCCAGACCGAAGATCTTGATAGAGTCGATTGTTAAGAATTGGGTTGCCTGTGTAGAAGCACCTACTGTTACCCCTAACAGAATAGTAATAGTATCGATCAGCGGACCGCGGGCGGTTTCAGCCAGACGACGGGTCACACCACTTTCTTTCAACAGGTTACCGAAGAATAACATACCCAACAGCGGAAGACCGGAAGGTACAAGGAAACAGGTTAGCAACATACCTACGATCGGGAAGACGATCTTCTCAGTAGAAGAAACTGCCCGGGGAGGTTTCATGCGGATCACACGTTCTTTCTTTGTGGTCAGTAAACGCATAAACGGAGGCTGGATGATCGGTACAAGGGCCATATAGGAATAGGCCGAGACCGCAATAGCCCCCATCAGGTTAGGTGCGAGCTTGGAAGACAGGAAGATCGCTGTAGGACCGTCCGCACCACCGATAATACCAATAGCACCTGCCTGGTTAGGTTTAAAGCCCATCTGGAGAGCAATAATATAAGCACCGAAGATCCCGAACTGTGCCGCAGCACCAATCAACATCAGCTTTGGATTAGAAGTCAAAGCCGAGAAGTCTGTCATGGCCCCGATGCCAAGGAATATCAATGGCGGATACCACCCCTGGCTAACCCCCTGGTAGAGGATATTAAGTACGGATCCTTCTTCATATATACCGATATTCAGTCCCGCATCTTTGAAAGGGATATTTCCGATCAGGATACCGAATCCGATAGGGATCAAAAGCATAGGTTCAAACTCGTATCTGATAGCTAGGTAGATAAAGATCAACCCGATAACTATCATGATAAGGTGTCCCCAGGTTGCGTTGTAGAGTCCTGTATAGGTATAGAACAACTGCAGGTTGTCACCTAAAAATGATAAAAAACTTTCCAGCATGACTTTATCCGATTATTACGAGATCAGCACCTTCCAGTACAGAATCTCCTTTGTTTACTTTAATTTCAACGACTTTACCATCACGGTCTGCATTGATGCTGTTTTCCATCTTCATCGCTTCCAGAATTACCAGCGTTTGTCCTCTTTTCACAGCGTCACCCACTTTACATTTTACTTCAAGGATCACACCTGGCAGCGGAGATTTAACACCACCTGCCGCAGAAGCCGGACGTGCTACTACAGGAGCACCTGTAGCGGTAGTGGGAGCCTGAGCCGGACGTTTTACAGTCACCACCTGTTTTTTCGCAGGTTTATCCATATGTACTTTATAAGGAGTACCGTTTACTTCTACTTCAGCAACAGTATCTTCTATTTGGTTGACAACAACTGTATAGTTGTTACCGTTAATTTTATATTTATATTCTTTCATCGTAGTTGAATGATTGATTTGTAATGATTATTTCTTAGGAGTTTCACGTAATGCATAGATTTTCGAACTCCATGGAGAATAGTTACGTGTAACCTTCGTGATCGTAAGTACTGTACTCTCAATATCATGGGCATCTTCAGCCACTTCGTGCAAGGCAGCACTGATTGCAGCAATGATCTCACCTGAAACTTCACCTGTACCGGCAGCGGTAGAAATATGTGGAGTACCAGCTGCTTTCTTTGCATTTCTTTTGCTGGCTTCGATCGCAGCTTTACCGATATTTTTGAATACAATAAATAACAGCAACAGAGCAGAGAATACTACCAGCATGGCTGTTAGGGTCATACCTATTCCCAGCGGATCATTCTCTTTCAGATTATCGATCTTCTCATTTGAGTCCAGTGTCACATTATTTGTACTTGGGGTGACTCTGGCAAGTGTACCCAGCTCAGTACCCCCGTCTACTAAACGGCCATAACTTACGTCCGCACGTTGGCCGGCAGGTACCACAATTTCATCGATTATTGTTTTACCATCCGCATCTACTAAAGCAATATAATTATCTTTAGAAGGGTCCAACGTAAAATTCAAATGGAATGTACCACGGGAAGGTTGTCCATCCGCCCAGAACAAAAGATGCTGTCCCGGTTTAATGCTGGTCAGTACGTCTCCTTTTGGGATGGGATACTTTCTCGGATCATTTTTGTCATTTGTCAGAAAGCACCCCTGGACATTTACACTGGCTGCCGAGCTGTTGTAAAGCTCAATCCAGGCATTTTTTTTGCCGTAATCGTCCAGGAAGTTATCTTCATTAATGACCAGTACTTCATTAATTCGTAGGGAGGATGCGCTTTGTGCCATAGCTCCTGCCGAGAAGAACAGCATAAAAAGCAACAACGCTCCTAATTTATTTCTTGTCATATCGTAATTCATTTTAAGCATTACAGAGGCATGTTGTCGTGTTTCTTCGGCGGGTTGCTTAACTTTTTGGTCTGCAACTGCTGTAAAGCACGGATGACACGGAAACGGGTGTTACGTGGTTCGATCACATCATCAATATACCCATACTGAGCAGCGTTATACGGATTAGCAAATGCTTTTTTGTATTCAGCTTCTTTTTCCGCAGCACAAGCAGCCGGATCTTCCGCAGCAGCTACCTCTTTCGCAAAGATTACTTCCACAGCACCACTTGGTCCCATTACCGCGATTTCAGCTGTTGGCCATGCATAGTTCATGTCGCCACGCAGATGTTTAGAGCTCATCACACAGTAAGCACCACCGTAAGATTTACGCAGGGTTACAGTTACTTTAGGCACAGTTGCTTCGCCATATGCGTAAAGCAATTTCGCACCGTGAAGGATCACACCGTTGTATTCCTGTCCTGTTCCCGGAAGGAATCCCGGTACATCGACCAAAGTAACCAAAGGAATGTTGAACGCATCACAGAAACGAACGAAACGTCCGGCTTTACGTGAAGCATTGCTGTCCAGACATCCTGCCATAATTTTAGGCTGGTTGGCTACAATACCAACAGACTGGCCGTTGAAACGGGCAAAACCTACAATGATATTTTTAGCATAATCCGCATGAACTTCCAGGAATTCATTGTTGTCCACGATGGTTCCGATCACTTCATACATGTTATAAGCCTGGTTCGGATTGTCAGGAATGATCTCATTCAGGACGTCATCCAAACGGTCGATTGGATCATCGCAAACCAGTAGAGGAGTTTCCTCTAAGTTATTTTGTGGTAAGAAACTGATCAATTTACGGATTAACTGCAAACCTTCTTCTTCCGTATCAACGGCGAAGTGAGCAACACCGGATTTGGTTGAGTGTACGCTTGCACCTCCTAATTCTTCCTGAGTAACATCTTCACCTGTTACTGTTTTAACTACTTTAGGACCGGTCAGGAACATGTAGCTGGTTCCGCGGGTCATGATGTTAAAGTCAGTAAGAGCCGGAGAATAAACCGCACCACCTGCACAAGGACCAAAGATACCAGAGATCTGTGGAACTACCCCTGAAGCAAGAATGTTACGCTGGAAAATCTCTGCATACCCAGCCAACGCGTTTACACCTTCCTGAATACGAGCACCTCCTGAATCGTTCAGACCGATTACCGGAGCACCCATCTTCATCGCCTGATCCATTACTTTACAGATCTTCAGGGCTAACGTTTCAGACAGTGCACCACCAAATACTGTAAAGTCCTGTGCATAGATATACACCAGACGGCCTTCGATTGTTCCGTAACCTGTTACGATACCATCACCTAAGAATTTGGTTTTTTCAATACCGAAATTGGTAGAACGGTGTTGAACGAACATGTCGAACTCTTCGAAGCTGCCTTCGTCAAGTAACATTGCGATACGTTCACGAGCTGTGTATTTGCCTTTTTTGTGCTGAGATTCGATTCTCTTTTCTCCACCACCCAGGCGGGCTTTTTCGCGAAGGGCGATAAGCTCTTTAACTTTTTCAAGCTGGTTACTCATTGTAATATGATTTGTTGTTAGAAATGATTGTTGTAGTTAGTTTATTTATCACCTTCCATGCAAAGTTCTGTCAATACGCTGCAGGTTGATTTCGGATGAAGGAATGCGATATTCAAACCTTCAGCACCACCACGCGGAGCTTTGTCAATCAACTGAACGCCTTTGGATGCTGCCTCATCCAAAGCGTCCTGCACAGATGGAACTGCGAATGCAATGTGATGGATACCTTCTCCTTTTTTCTCGATGAATTTGGCAATGGTACTATCTTCACTGGTTGGTTCTAATAATTCGATTTTTGTCTGTCCGACTTTGAAGAATGCGGTCTTTACTTTTTGGTCTTCCACTACTTCAATGTTGTAGCACTTAAGACCCAGAACACCTTCATAATAAGGTAAACATGCGTCAATACTTTTTACAGCAATACCAAGATGTTCAATATGTGTAATTTCCATGTCAATTATGAATTAAAGATTATGTAAATGTTAATTTTTTTCTGTATGCAAAGGTACACATTCTTTTTATCCGGTGAAGAAATATTTCTTTAATTTTCAGAAAGAATACCAGAAACAAACTTTTTTTGCTTAATAGATTTAATCAGAGAAGAGTTAGCTGTTTTGCAAATGTCACTTTTTAGTATTTGTACGGGTTCATTTTCAGATCTTATTTTTGTTTTGGGTATCGGTTTCAAATGTCTTTAGAATGTTTTTAGAGTTTCATCGTGCACTCTTTTCTAAAAGTACACGATGATTCTGTATTTTTGTTTTTTAAACTTTATCCGTTTACTTTTTTGTAGTCAGCCAGAAAAGTTTCCAATCCGCTGTCGGTAAGCGGGTGTTTCAGTAAACCTTTAATGGCAGCTAATGGGCATGTAGCCACATCAGCACCTACTTCTGCACATTGAATAATATGTTGTGTGCTTCGGATGGAAGCTGCTAATACCTGTGTTTTATACCCATAGGTCAGGTACAGCTGAACGATTTTTCCTACTAATTCAATCCCATCACTGGATACATCATCCAAACGCCCCACAAATGGAGAGACATAGGTGGCTCCGGCTTTAGCTGCCAACAGTGCCTGGCCTTCTGAAAATACCAGTGTGCAATTCGTTTTAAACCCCTTGTCGCTGAGAAATTTGATACCTTTTATGCCAGCTTCGGTGCAGGGGAGTTTGGCAACGATCTGCGGATGAAGAGCCAGTAATTCCTGCGCCTCTTTGATCATCCCATCATAGTCTGTCGCAATTACTTCCGCACTGATATCTCCTCCTTTCACTAAGTTACAGATGTCTACATAAAGTTTGTGCTGGTTTTCCGTACCTTTTATTCCTTCTTTAGCCATCAGGGAAGGATTGGTAGTCACCCCATCCAGTACTCCCATCTCATTGGCCTCCCGGATCTGATCCAGGTTCGCCGTATCAATGAAAAACTTCATAGTTATATTGTTTTAGATTCATCCTAACGAAATAGAATGAGTTGTTTTTTTGTATAAAAACAACCACTCATCACACAAAGTTTATTATTCCCTGCTTATGCGGGAAATAAGATTTTTATGGGAGAGCTGATTCCGTCTGGCTGCCTTTGGCAAAATCAGAAATCAATCAGCAAACGAACATTTAGCTGGCGGCCGGTCAGGTAATTAGGGACTGCATATTGTTCATTGTAGGAGTTTGTGATCCAGTAATAAGAGGTGGTATTCCGGATATCAAAAAGATTAAATACATCCACACCGAGCCAGATACTTTTCAGATGGCGAAAGATCCCCCGGTCCATAATGACATCTCTTTGTCCGGCTAACTGATATGTAGCACCGATATCCACCCGGCGGTAGGGACTTGTCTGGTAATATCCCTGTTCATAACCTGTCCGGGGAGCAGTAACCGGAAGACGTCCGGAAAGAATGCCCCGCAGGTGAAGTTTTACCCGGTCATATCCCGGAAAATAATCCTGGAAGAATAAGGAAAAGTTATATCCGTGACTATTAGGCATAGGAACTTTGATCGTATTGCGGATCGTTTGTTCCGCTTTCATCAGGGAAAGGCTGACCCATGAATCTGTACCTGGTACAAATTCTCCGGTAAACTTCATATCTATTCCAACAGCATATCCGGTAGCACAATTCTCTCCGTAGTAGCGGATCTTTACGTTCTCAACAGTATAAGGATTAATATTGTCCAGCTTTTTATAGTAAAGCTCAGTAGTCAGTTTAAAATTCCGGTCCATCAGTTTGAATGCATAGTCTCCTCCCAGAATGAAGTGGAGAGAACGCTGGGATTTCAGGTTTTCATTTAATTCGACAATCCCATTCCCGTTTTCATCATATGTAGTGATCCTTAATTCTTTGTAGTAAGGAGCCTGATAGTAAAGTCCCGTAGCAAAACGGAAAGTCAGGTTCGGATCGAAATTGGGAATGAAACCTATGGATCCTCTGGGACTGAATATAAATTCTTTGTTATAGGACCAGTAGCTCCCCCGTACACCCGCAGTAAGGGTAAACATCCCCTGTTTGGTACGGAATTTAAAAATATCCTGCAAATAAGCCGATAAGCGGGTACTGGTCATTTCCTGATTAGAATATAAATTAGAATAAACAGACACCCCGTCTCCGGTTTGCGGCACTGAATATCCGGCAGAATCACGGCGTTCCCACTCATTGATCCGGTCATTGATTTTTTCAAACTGGACCGTTGCACCCCACTGGATCGTATTTGTTTTCATACGAACCGAACCGTAATGGCCCATATTAGAGATCTGCGAATGCAGCCGGTTCCGGGCATGCTCATGAAAACGTCCGACAGAAAGTGGATTATTCATTTCATCCTGATCACTTTGCAATTGATAAGAAGATGTAATATCATATCCCTCTGTTTCCCGGCTATCAAAAGTAGACGCCTGAATACCCAACTCCGTATTTTCATTCGGGTTATGCTTTAGCGTTAAAGCACCAAAAATGGTCTGGAATTTATCCTTTTCATTTCCTTTGAAACTTACATCAAAAGAGTGGATATTCTGAGTCGTCCCGAAAGAGGTAGATCGTTTTTTAGGTGTAAAGTTATAGTTGTTGACAGCTACATTTCCCAAAAAGTTTACTTCCCACTTCGGTGCCACCTGATAGGTCATAAATATTTGCAGGTCGATAAAATTAGGATCATATTCCGCATCCGTATCCATTGATTTCAATAACGTTCTTCCTGTTTTGTAACGGAATCCGGTAACCTGAGTGAATTTGCCCACAGAACTTCCTACATACGCATTCGCACCTAAAAAGCTACCGGATGCTGATCCCTCAAAAGTGCTTGGCTTTTTATAGGTAATGTCCAGCACAGAACTCATCTTATCCCCGTATCTGGCTTCAAATCCTCCGGCAGAAAATTTCACCTCTTCCGTCATATCCGGGTTGATAAAACTCAACCCTTCCTGCTGTCCGGAACGGATCAATTGCGGACGGAATACTTCCAGTCCGTTTACATAGACCATATTTTCATCGTAACTGCCTCCACGGACAGAATACTGGGAGCTTAATTCATTATTAGAAGAAACACCGGCAAAAGTAACAACCAGGCTTTCTATGCTTCCACCGGAAGGGTCAGGCAGGAGACGGATCTGTTCTGTATTGATCGTTTCCATGGTGTTGATCTGTTTCCGGCTGGCCGTAACAGATATATCTCCTAACGAGAAGGCACTATAATTCATCTGCACATTCAGATGCATATCATTTTCAGCAACAGGAATGATCCGTTCGGCTTTATTATAGCCCAGGCAGGAGTATACCAGCGTTAGTGAATCTTTAGGTGTTACGGAAACAGAATAATATCCCTTTTCATTGGTGACAGCTCCATTCATGGTGTTCTTTACCTGTACAACCACCAGTTCCAGCGGATTACCATCCCCGTCACGCACATATCCGGTGATCTTGATCCGGTTCTGTGCGTAGGTATTCAAAGAGATCAATATAAATAGCAGTGCAGCTACGGCACGAATTTTCATATGCAATGTTTAAAAGACTACACAACTGTTAACGTAAAAAAAAGAAAGAAGCGTATATCTGGCCCGGAAAAAATTATTTCCCCTATTTGGTAAGTTCCGGTTGTTGTCGCTATCTTTGGATTCTCATTCCCCTTTCAAGAGGTGAAATAAAACATGAAAAATTATGAACAGTTTTGCAGAGTTGATCACGAAAAGAAGAAGTACGCGTAAGTTTACGGATCAGTTGTTAACACCAGAACAGGTAGAGCTTATCCTGAAAGCAGCTCTGATGTCACCCTCTTCCAAGCGAAGTAATCCATGGCAATTCCTGGTAGTGGAAGATAAGGAAATGCTGAAAAAATTAGCTGCCTGTAAACCACATGGGGCTTCATTTCTGGAAGGTTGCGCGTTGGCTGTAGTTGTTATGGCTAATATCATGGAAGGAGAAGCCTGGGTGGAAGATACATCTATTGCTTCTATCATGATGCAGTTACAGGCAGAAGATCTGGGATTGGGTAGCTGCTGGTGCCAGGTCAGAGGACGGCAAACAGAGGATGATACCGATTCGGCTGAATATATCCGCCGGTTGTTTGATATTCCCTACCAGATAGAAGTACTGTCGGTAATTGGATTTGGTTATAAAGAAAAGGAAAATAAACCTTTTGATGAATCCAGACTGCAATGGGAGAAAATACATGTAGGTGAATACCGTGCCTCTCAGCCGAACAATCCGGAAGAATAAAATATGAAAGTAGTCTTTATTGGCGCAGGGAATCTGGCAACAGGAGTTGCACTGGAAATGCACCGGGTCGGGATCACGATCGGATAGGTTTATAGTCGTACTACAGAAAGTGCTTCCGGACTGGCTAAACGTTTGGGAACCTCCTGGACGAATGAGATCCCAAAGATCATAGAAGATGCAGACCTGTATGTTTTTTCCCTGAAAGATACAGCCTTGCCGGAGGTCATTTCGCAGATGAAACCCAACAACGGTTTATGGGTACATACTGCCGGCAGTGTTCCGATGGACATATTTAAAGGTCATGTGGAACGGTACGGAGTGTTCTATCCTCTACAAACTTTTTCCAAAGAACGGCCTGTTTCCCTGGACGGGACATGGATCTTTCTGGAATTAAGTTCACCGGAAGATGAGAAAATGTTGAAAAAAGTGGCGAAAGCACTGTCCGGAAAAGTACAGCTACTCTCTTCCGAAAAGCGGAAGTACCTGCATCTTTCGGCAGTATTCGTCTGTAATTTTACAAATCATATGTATCATCTGGCTTCTAAGATACTGGAAGAAGAAGATATTCCCCGTGAAGTATTACTCCCTTTGATAGATGAAACAGCAGCGAAGGTACATGATCTGTCACCTCAGGATGCTCAGACTGGCCCCGCCGTACGCTTTGATAAAACAATTATAGATAAACAATTATCCATGTTAAACGATCCGGCTATGAGAACTGTTTATCAGTTGCTTAGTCAGAATATTTATAAAGAAAAAGTAACTAAGGATATCAAATAGGTAAAAGAAGCATAAACAGATTTTTTTATCTGATAAAATGGTAAAGAAGTATGAGTAGTATCAACTATGATCTGAAAAAAATACGGGCATTTGTTTTTGATGTGGATGGTGTATTATCCCGGGAAGTAATCCCGCTACATCCGAACGGGGATCCGATGCGTACTGTAAGTACGAAAGATGGGTATGCCATCCAACTGGCTGTAAAAAAAGGATATGAAGTCGGTATTATTACCGGAGGATATACAGAAGCCGTACGACTACGGTTTTCCCGGTTGGGAGTCCGGCATATTTATCAAAAAAGTTCATTAAAGATCCATGATTTTCATGATTTTATGGAAAAAACGGGTCTTTTGCCTGAACAGGTGATGTATGTCGGGGATGATATTCCGGACCGTCCGGTGATGCAGGCGGTAGGATTGCCTGTAGCTCCGGCAGATGCCGTACCGGAGGTAAAAGCGATTGCCAGGTATATCTCTTCCAGAAAGGGAGGAGAAGGAGTGGCTCGTGATGTAATAGAACAAACTTTAAAAGCTCAGGGAGATTGGCTCTGTGATGAAGCTTTTGGATGGTAAAGAAACAGAAAACGTGTGCCGTATGTTATTAAATCTAAACAATTACCGGGTTATTTTAGGTTCCGCATCTCCCCGGAGGAAGGAACTGTTAGCAGGTCTGGGACTCTCTTTTGATGTAAAGCCTATGCCGGATCTGGACGAATCCTATCCTTCTACACTGGGAGTAAATACTATTCCTCAATATATTGCCCGTCAGAAGGCACAGGCATATATGGATGCCCTTACAGAGAATGATTTGCTGATCACGGCAGATACAATTGTCTGGGCAATGGGTCAGGTGATGGGTAAACCCTCCGATAGAAAGGAAGCCATGGAAATGCTCCGGATACTTTCTGCCAAGAGTCATGAAGTGATTACAGGAGTATGTATTACCACGAAAAAAAGATCACATGCGTTTTCCGTAACCTCAGTAGTCCGCTTTCATCATCTGGACGAAGAAGAAATAGAGTATTATGTGGATACTTATAGGCCTTATGATAAAGCGGGAGCGTATGGTATTCAGGAATGGATCGGCTATATTGGTGTGGAATCCATTGATGGAAGCTTTTTCAACGTAATGGGGTTACCGGTGCAAAGGCTTTATCAGGAATTGAAAAAATTCTGAGAATCAGAGACAAATCAAAAGTATCTATCAGAATATAGAAATTATCTGTTTGACATCAAATGTTTTAATGGTTAACTTTATATCAAAATTAAATGTGGAATTAATTAAAAAAGAGCCATTATGAAAACATTAAATTATCTTCATTTAGATACATCCAAAGTGGATAGTATAGTCGATGCTTTGCAACAATTATTAGCGGACTATCAGGTCTATTATACCAATCTGCGGGGATTCCACTGGAATATTACCGGCCATGGATTCTTTACTTTACACAGCAAATTTGAAGAAATGTACGATGATGTGTCAGAAAAGGTGGATGAAATTGCAGAACGGATATTGATGTTAGGCGGAACTCCGGCTAATAAGTTCAGTGATTATCTGCAACAGGCAAACGTTCAGGAGGTCTCCGGACTAACATGTGGCAAAGAAGCTGTAGAAAATGTATTGAATACGTTGGCATGTCTGATCAAACAGGAACGTGCACTTTTGTCGGTAGCGTCAGAAGCAAACGATGAAGGAACTGTTTCTCTGATGAGTGACTATTTGAAAGAACAGGAAAAACAGGTTTGGATGCTGGTTGCCTGGTCCCGGGCAGCATGTGAAAAGTAATTTTTAAAATCAGATATATTAAGTAAAAGGGTGGTCTATAGGATCACCCTTTTTTATGCCTGTCTGTTCCTTTTAAGAATAGAATCATAGGTTACTCTTATCTTATAGAATATAGTCTCCAAACTGTCTTTTCTTTTTTGTAGATAAATTTATTATCGAATATTAATTATTTTGTGTTTATGTATATTAATACTAAATTGATTTTAGTATTTTTAATTCGTATTTTATTTAATTATTTTCAATCTATTAACATTAAAGCAAGAAGAAAATGAAAAGAATCATGATGCTTTCGATGGCGTTTACTATCCAAATTTTTTTATTTACCGACTGCCAGGCCATTGATGAAGAGATTACTTCCGGGAATGTACTGACCCGTGCCGCTACAGTTACTGAAACTCCATTAGAGATAATCCGTCAGGCCTATCTGTTTGCAATGCCGGTTGTGTATATGGATGTGACCCGCGCCAGTTATTCCATTCCGGATAACTATTTTTATACAGCGGATAAATTGCCAGACTACAATTATAAAAATGTAGTGGCTGTGAATATTGATACCAACTATTCAATTGCCTTCCTGAAACTGGAAGATGGTCCGGTGATGTTTGAAATTCCCGATATAGGGGACCGTTACTACACCTATCCGATTATGGATGCATGGACAAATAATTTTGTGATCCCCGGTACACGGTTAACAGGGAACGGACCACAGAAATATTTTATTACGGGTCCGGACTGGACAGGAGAGATCCCTGCTGGATATACACTTATTACTTCACCTACGAATCTGGCATGGCTTGACGGACGGGTGCAGGTGAATAGTCCGGCAGATCTGGAGGAGACCGTGCTGCCTCTGCAGAATCAATTCACGCTGGTTTCCGTGAATCCTCCTTCGACTGCCGGCAGACCTTCGGATAAATACGTACCGGCAGATTTTGGAGGTAAAAGTGTGGTACAGGTGATCAAAGAAATGCCATTGGAAGACTACTTCAATTACTTTAATGAATTGCTGGAACTGAATGCTCCATTCGCAGAAGATAGTGTGATCCTGCAAAAAATGGCTACTGTAGGTATAGGAGCAGGAAAAATATTTGCTATAGCAGACTTTGATGTGGATACGCAGCAGGCCCTTTAATCTCTGACTGCAGATATATATACTGTATTGGATGGTGCGCATTCCGGTGATATTCTGTTTGGAGTAGATACTTCCAACCCAGAGGCGCAACTGGGAGATTATAAAACCGATTATAATCTGCGTGCGGTTATTACCTACAAAGGATTAGGTGCACTACCTCCCCAGGAAGCGACCTACTACACCTATTTCAATGATGCTGATGGAAATGTGCTGGATGGAAGCCAGGCCAACTACACTATCCATTTTCCAGCTGGCGGGTTTCCTCCTGCACAAGCCTTCTGGTCCTATACGATCTATAATGCCGAACGTTATCTGGTGCAAAATCCGATTGACCGGTATGCCATCGGTGACCGGAATGAACTGATATATAATGAAGACGGATCTCTGGATATTTATCTGAGTTACAAATCTCCGGAAGAGGCTCTGGTTCCCAACTGGTTACCCATACCAAATGGAAAATTTGATATCACTGCTCGTCTCTATATGCCGGATCCGGCTTTTCTGGCCAGTCCATCTTCCTGGAATGATCCGAAAGCTGTCCAAGTGGTAACCCGGAAATAAAAGTTGCGTCCGTGTGCCATTCTTTGTTCATGCTATAGTAGTTGTTTACGGATATGTTTCCTAATCCGTAAAGAAATCCGTAATTTTGCCTTTTCAATTGTAAAATAAAAAATAAACATATGCTTAAACATATTGTTATGTGGAAGTTAAAGGCAGAAGCGGAGGGAAAAACCAAAGTGGAAAATGCCCTATGGATGAAAGAGCAGCTGGAAGCTCTGGTAGGAGTGGTTCCGGAGATCCGTTCCCTGGAGGTCGGAATTAATATCAAAGACGGAGAAATGGCTTATGATGCTGTTTTAGTTTCTACTTTTGATGATGAAGCGGCTTTGGCGTCCTATAAAATGAATCCTGAACATGTGAAGATAAGTAACTATTGCAAAAAGATACGGGAAAGCCGTGTAGTTGTGGATTATTGGATTTAATATGAACGAGAAAATTATATTACTCCCTGAGTGGTATCCGCAAAGTGCGGTTCAGTTGACATGGCCTCATGAGGACACAGACTGGGCCTCTTTGGAGGAAGTAATCCCTTGTTTTGTAACTATTGCGAAAGAAGTGGTGAAAAGGCAGTTGCTTTTGATCGTCTGTCCGGACAGGGAAGAGGTCATCCGGCAATTGGGTGAGAAAGACCTGAACCGGATCATTTTCTGTGAAATGGAAACAAATGATACCTGGGCGCGGGATCACGGAGGGATTTCTGTGTTAGATAACGGAGTCCCCTCTGTCTATGATTTTGTCTTTAATGGCTGGGGTATGAAGTTCGCAGCTAACTGGGATAACCTGATCACCCGCCGGCTGTTTGCTGCCGGTGTTTTTGCAGAGGGTATCCTGCCTGTTAATATGCAACCTTTAGTGCTGGAAGGAGGGAGTATTGAATCGGATGGAAAAGGAACGCTGATGACTACGACGGAATGTCTTTCTTCCCTGAACCGAAATGAATACCTGAGCCGGGAACAGCTTGAATATCACCTGAAAGAGATCTTTGGGCTGGAACGAATCCTCTGGATTGAGAATGGGTATCTTGCCGGAGACGATACGGATAGCCATGTAGATACCCTGGCTCGCTTTTGTAGTGAGGATACGATCGCTTATGTCCAGTGTACAGATGAAACAGACGAACACTATGCTGAATTGCAAGCTATGGAGGAAGAGCTGAAAGGCTTTACACAGGCAAACGGAGAGCCCTATCGCCTAGTTGCTCTGCCAATGGCGGATGAGGTGGAATGGGAGGGAGAACGTCTACCCGCTACCTATGCTAATTTCCTCATCATCAATGGCGCAGTTTTGCTTCCGTTCTATGATTCTCCTAAAGATATGATCGCAAAAAAAACATTACAGCAGGTCTTCCCGGATCGGGAAATTGTTGGTATTAACTGCCTGCCGCTGATCAAACAACATGGTTCCCTTCACTGCGTTACCATGCAATATCCGGAAGGATTTATAAATACAGAGATATGAAAGTAGGACTGATTCAACAACAAAACAGCAGTGATATCGCTGCTAATATAGAGAAATTAAAAAAGAATATCCGCACCTGTGCGGAACAGGGAGCAGAGTTGATTGTTTTGCAGGAACTGCATAATGGGCTCTATTTCTGCCAGACGGAAGATACCGGATTATTTGACATGGCAGAGCCCATACCTGGTCCTTCCACAGAACAATTTGGACTTTTGGCAAAGGAACTCGGGATTGTGATCGTGCTTTCGCTGTTTGAAAAAAGGGCACCCGGACTCCATCACAATACGGCTGTCGTACTGGAAAAAGATGGAACGATTGCTGGGAAATACCGGAAAATGCATATACCTGATGATCCGGCTTATTATGAAAAGTTCTATTTTACACCTGGTGACTTGGGTTTTGAGCCAATTCAGACCTCAGTGGGTAAGTTAGGTGTGCTCGTTTGCTGGGACCAGTGGTATCCGGAAGCTGCCCGGCTAATGGCCATGCGTGGGGCGGAACTCCTGATCTACCCGACAGCGATTGGGTGGGAAAGTAGTGATACAGAAGAAGAGAAAAACCGTCAGCTAAATGCATGGATCACGGTTCAGCGGGGACATGCGGTTGCCAATGGCTTGCATGTCGTGACTGTAAACCGCACCGGACACGAATCTGATACGTCCGGACAGACAAACGGCATCCAGTTTTGGGGTAATAGCTTTGTGGCAGGTCCTCAGGGAGAACTGTTGACTGAGTTTTCAAATGACCGGGAAGAACTCCAGGTGATTGAGATCGACAAAACCCGCAGTGAAAATGTACGTCGCTGGTGGCCTTTCTTCCGGGATCGGAGAATTGATGCCTTCGAGGGATTAACAGAACGTTTTTTGATTTGAAATGAAATCATATGCTAAAGAAGAGGCTGTTTGGAAAATGAATACCTTTGGGGCATCCGGACAGCCCTTTGTTTTTATAATAGATTATCAACAGGAGAAGATCTTTCTTGAAAAAACGGAAGAGGTGGAGAACTGTGAAATCCTGTTTGATTTCAATGGTTATACCAATGTTTCCGGTTTGTTTCCGGCTGAAAGGCCCATGGAGTGGCGGGTTGCCGGAGAATCATTTGAAGCGTATGAGCTATCTTTCCGGAAAGTACTATCTCACCTACAGACTGGTAATTCTTATCTGGTTAATTTTACAAGGTCTACTCCTATACAGACCAACCTAACGCTTAAAGATATTTTTTACCGGGCGGTAGCCCCTTATAAATTGTGGATGAATGAACAGTTCGTCGTTTTTTCTCCGGAAATATTTGTACGGATGCAGGCTGGAAAGATCTCAGCCTATCCGATGAAAGGTACGATTGATGCCTCTTTGCCGGATGCCTTTCAGAGAATATCGAATGATCCGAAAGAAGTAGCAGAGCATGCAACGATCGTAGATCTACTCCGGAATGATCTGAGCATGGCGGCCGTCGATGTTAAAGTGGACCGTTACCGGTATATAGATGAAGTGAAGACAAACCGGGGAATGTTGTTGCAGGTTAGTTCGGAGATTTCCGGCTCTCTTCCTGCAGACTGGAGAACTGAAATCGGAACTCTATTATTCCGGCTTTTACCTGCAGGCTCCATTACCGGAGCTCCTAAGAAAAAGACGATAGAGATCATTGCGGAAACGGAAAATTATCACCGGGGCTTTTATACAGGGGTGATGGGCTACTTTGATGGGGAAAATCTGGATAGTGCAGTTATGATCCGTTTTATAGAGAAAGAGGATGGTAAACTATTCTATAAAAGTGGGGGAGGAATCACGGCACAGAGCGATGCGAAAAAAGAGTATAACGAAATGTTACAGAAAATATATGTGCCCTTTACTGGAAACCTTACGAATTGAAAAAGGAGAGATCCACCAATTGTCTTTTCATAATGAACGGATGAATCGATCCCGCCGGGATTGTTTCGGTAGTACGAAAGATCTGGATCTGAGAAATTTTATTCAACCGGAGATCTATGAAGAACGGACGAAATGCCGGGTGGTATATCGTGATCAGATTGAAAAGATCGAATATAGCTCGTATGCTCTCCCCTCTATTCGCTCCCTCCGTTTAGTAACGGATGATAAGGTAGATTATACTTATAAGAGTACAGATCGGGAAGCTTTGAAACAGTTATATCGATCACGGGAAAATTGTGATGATATAATAATCGTAAAAAATGATCTATTAACGGATACTTTCTTTTGTAATATTGCCTTATGGAACGGAAACCAATGGCAGACCCCTGCTCAACCTCTTTTAAAGGGAACCTGTCGCGCTTCTCTGTTAGAAGAAGGTAAAATAATAGAAAAGGATATTAGGATAGAAGATCTGGACTACTTTTCCCGCATCTGTCTTTTTAATGCTATGATCAGTTTCGGCGAAATAGACTTTTCTTTTATTAAAAGAGAGAAAGTCCTGATAGTAGCCAAATAAAAAGAGGTATGGATTTGGCCGGTCTTTGATACCAATTTCATGTTTACTGCTATTTCCTTAGAGGTAAGGTTTTGTAAATCCTTACCCGTAATAGAGAGTCTAATTGGAATAAAAGGTATCCCTTATACCCTCTTTAAAGGGGGAATTAACATCCCTTATTTCTCTTTAATGCTATAAAGCGTTTTCTTTTATAGATCACGTTTATATTTGCAAAATGCATAGTATGAATTTGATAAAATAGACCAGCATGAAAAAACTCCTTTTCCTCTGTTTTTTAGTTAGCTGTTTCGTGACTGTTTGGGCAGAACCGGGGTATCAAATCCGGGTACAGCTTCGCGGAGTAAAAGAGGGTACCCAGTTCTTTCTACGGGATTTTGAAACCCAGCGAATCATCAATTCGGCTCATCTGCAGAAGGGGGAGTTGCTGATGAGAGGTGAATTATTTGACACGCCCCGGCTTTTATGGCTGACTACAACCTTAAAGGATGAGTTCTATTATTGTGAACTGTTTATGGAAAATGATACTTTGCTGATTGATGGCGATTTTCGGAATTTCCCGTATGACCTGACTTATAAAGGAGCATCTACACATCTGGAATATGCCCGGTATCAGGAACAGATAAAAGAGATTCAACAAACTATAGACAGCCTTCAACATATTTCTATGTATTTGCAGGATCTGACCTCGTATGATTCTAAAGCAACCAGAAATAAACGCTATTCCAAACCGATGAAACGGGAACTGAAAAAGTTTGCCAATAAAGATAACAGGGCTAATTTTGAACTCGAGGTTGATTTGAAAACCGGCAGGGCAGTGGACCAGCGGAATGCTATCCGGATGGCTTTTATTGACCGCACATGGACACACCGGCAGGCCAATTCCTGCTGACACAGGTCATGAAAAGGCTTCCCATGGATTCATTGAGATACTATTACAGTCAGATCCCTCTGGATATGAGAAGAAGTAAATTTCCCCGTCTGATCAGTAACCACATCAACCCCTATGCAGACAAATGCATTAAAGAGGCAGACCGCCTGATCGCTCAACAGGGAGAAGACTGGGAAATGTGGGCATGGGCAGAGGAAGCCTGGAAATTATATGAGGAAGGGGTACATCTGAACCCGGAACGAACGGAGGTATATGTTTCCCTTGGAAGTATATATGAAAGACTTTTACCGGTGAAAGGTGTGGAAGCCTATGATATTTCCATCCGTAGCCTGGTAAAATTTATAGATAGTGACATGGCTGAAGAAGAAAAAGAGGTGGCCCGGAAACGTCTGCAGGATCTTCAATACAAAAAGAAACTGGCAACCAGCATATATCCGGAAATGGTAGAAGTGAAAGGAGGAACTTATGATATGGGATCTACCTATGAAGAGGATAATAATCCGGTTCACAAGGTAACAGTCGGAGATTTCTATATTAGCCGGTATGAGATTACCAATTATCAGTTTGCTTATTTCATACAAGTCTATGGGAGTCGGACCGTCAGGTCAGGGCCGGATGAAGGGGAACCGCTCTACTATGAATCGGAGTGGGGGATCCAGCAGGAAGAGGCGGCACAAGGTTATGAATCTCATCCGGCTCTTTATGTAACCTGGTATGGAGCCCGTGAATACAGCCAGTGGGCCGGAGGAAGACTCCCGACTGAAGAAGAATGGGAATATGCCGCCCGCGGAGGCCTTTATGGGAACCGCAACCATCTCTATAGCGGAGGGATGGAATTGGACAGTCTGGGATGGTATGCCGGAAATTCCGAAGGCAGAACTCATCCGGTGGGCATGAAAAAACCTAATGAATTAGGTCTTTATGATATGAGTGGAAACCTATGGGAATGGTGTGCAGAGTTGATTGAAGAAGAGGGTGAGATATATGCACCGGTGCGTGGAGGGACCTGGTTCAATGAACGTGCTATCTGTCGCCCCACTTGCCGCTACTATATTTTCCCCAACAGCAAACACTTCAACAATGGTTTCCGTATTGTAAAAGATAAAGTTTCTCTGTTGGAATCCTCTGACTCTAATTGAATAAAAAACTTGGACTAAATTGATTATCAATTTATAATCTCCGGTTGTGTTAGTAAACAGATAGAATAAGGTCTCCTGATTTAACGGCACAAACCTTCCTGGATATACAAAAACGGAAGGAATAAAAATGGAATGGCTTAAGAATAGCTTAAAATTAAAAGAGCCCCGTACGAAAAGGAATCGTACGGGGCATAGAAAAAGTGTGTTCTTCAGGCTTTGATTAAAGGATTTTTTTATTCCTCTATATAAAGCCCTTCGCGGGATAACTGTTTGTCCAGATTGGCGACCCCATAGGACACCACAGCCGTTACAGTGGCCGCATGCTCCTGGTATTCTGGGATACTCTTGTTATACAGATCCCGCTCTGTATGCCATATTTCCTGATATTGAAAATTATATCCTTTTACATCCTGCTCCACAAAACTGATGGCCGGAACACCCTGTACCATAAATACGGTCCCGTCATGGCTGCCAGTCACCTTCGGACGGGGACGGGGTTCTACCTCTTTCACCTCAAACGGATAATCCGGACGAATCTGTTTCACTGGTTCGCAAATTTTTACAAAATCCTTGTACATAGCTTTTGGTACATTCAATCCCACAGGAGCCAGCGGACCGCCATCCCGGTTAAAGATGTTGGATATCTTTGGTAGCTTTTCTTTATTATCCCTTACCCAGGCCTCGGCTCCGAGTAGTCCGAACTCTTCTCCCGCAAATGCGCAGAAGATCATGGTACGTTTCGGTTTGCCTCCTGCCTGCTTGATCATGCGGGCGGCCTCCATTGTAGGAGTGACTCCGGAACCACAATCCACACCTCCTGTTGCCACATCATAGGCATCAAGGTGACCACTAACCATTACATATTCATCCGGGAATTTACTTCCTTTAATGATACCATATACACTATAATATTTGACCGGACCCATCTTGAAGTGGTTACGGATATCAAATTCCAACTGGAAATACCGTTTCTCCTGTGCCATTTGGCGAATGATCTTGTACTGGTGTTCGTCCAGTTTGATATCCGGCACGGTTGGAAGATTCTCAAAAGTCGTGTTCGGATCATTTACTAAATTCCGGTCGTATAGCGCACGCATAGGAACAGCAGAAGACTGAATAAATCCCAATACTCCCGCTTCGATCATTTCATGGTAATAGAGTGCCGGCTCCTGATTGTAGGGCAACATCGGTTCATTGGTCCGGTTTGTCCAATTAGAACGCATGATCTCCCGGTTTTTAACTGCGATCTCTTCATTCTCCGCTTTCGCTATGGACCGTAGAGAATCTCCTTTGGCATATCGGTCTATGGGCCATCCGGCATTGATCCCATTGATGAGTACCCATGCACCTTTTAGAACACCTTTCATATTTTCAAATTCCTCCCGGGTAGCAGGTTCGATCAGTACATGGCCCCGCTGAACTCCTTTGGTTCCGGAAGTGAAAGAGGGAGTAACGAAGTGGAGATCCATAGCGTTTTCCCCCAGTAACTTACCAAACCAGGGACCCCGGTTAAAACCAACAGGCACACTACCCGCCTC
>Ga0192244_10068_pt1 | contig 43737 bp, 30 predicted proteins | sample Koala_Koa27_L3_FD_131234 | JGI IMG/M metagenome (GOLD analysis project Ga0192244, IMG submission 131234) | Enriched cells from koala feces incubated with labeled cellulose particles, San Francisco Zoo, California, United States - Koala_Koa2-7_L3 ... | reverse complement strand
CAGCATATGAACAGTTTCCGCATAAGCTACCAGTTCCGAGTAACTATTCATCGGTCCAATGAAGTAGGAACGGTAAGGTTTCATGGTTAGCCTGCCATCTACCGTCTGTGTAGCCTCTCCAAGGGTGAAGATAAAATCCGTGCACCCGTCGGGAAGTATGTTGATGCGCATTCCATATTCGGGATTGCCTTTAAATTCCCAATATTTGTCAATATAGGGGGAGATCAGACTGCATGGTGGGTATTCTTTGTACATAAATTTGGGATATCATTGCACAAAGGTAATCATTGGCAGGTTATATACCTTATTTTTCCATTTCTTTTTCCGTCATATCTACTTCTCCCTGAAAGTTGATGGACTGGCGGTTTTGCATGTTTACGAATATAGTAGAGGAGCCGTTGCTAAAAATGTCAATATCAAAATCGAATTTATCTTCCGTGCTCCGTGCCGTGAATTTAATTTTTGCTGTTCCTTTCTTATCCCAATCCAATTTATAGTCGGTAAGTGGAGCTTTGAAGTTAAGCCCTTCTCCGCCACCATAAGGAATTGAATAGGCCCTTCCATAATAAGGCAGATGGGATATGATGGAATCGTTCCTGATCTCTACAGAATATAGAGAAGTCAGCATCACAGACCGTCCCCTTGCAGGAAGTACCCGGTTCACATCTATTTTATATTTTCCGGATGTGATGAGTTTTTCAACCGCTTGTTTCTTTAGCTCTTTCTTTTCTTTCTTAGTTTGTGCAGAAAGAGTCGGTATACTGATTGCTATAATCAGCAATAAGGAAAAAATAATTCGGATTGCTTTCATACATACTTATATTTTATGGGTTATATATATGAGTAACAATCAAATGTACTGATAAAGATAATCAGGTACGTACTCTTTTAATGATATTTAGAATTATTCTATCCTTCTTTATCGTGGTACAGCAAATTTGTCATATGGAATATGATATACTGTTTCCATTCAATCATGAGAGCTGGAAAATCTGCTTCATCATTCAGGAATATGTGCGTCAGCAGACTCTTTGCAAGCAGAGGGAAAGTGAGCAGACCGTAGAAAGTCATGAAAACGGTATGGATAGGTACTTTCTTTAACTTTCCGGTTTCCATCTCCTGAAGCATACGATCCTTTATAACCAGGAAAATTTTATCAAACTGCATGTCTTTTGCTGTTGCGAATAGATGATCTATGTCACGTTGAATTTCTCCACATATAAACCTGGGAATGTCCGGGTTTTCGGTGAAAAGCGTTACATATTCATCCAATATCCTGTTTATGTGGTCTATGAATGGTAGATCCTGCTTTATGATGTCCTGCACTTTCGGCAATAATGTCATCACTATCGAGCCGAATACCGCCTGAAACATCCGGTCCTTTGTCCTGAAATAGTAATGCAAGGTAGGGCGGTTTATTCCAACTCTCGCGGCTATATCACTCATACTGGTTTCGGCAAACCCTTTTTCTATAAAAAGTTGTTTGGCTGTTTCAATTATTTGGTGTTCCAATTCGTTATTTTCTATAGCTCCCATAGTCTTTTTTATTTTATGTTGTCAACAAAAAGCAATAAGCGGTTGGTGATATTCACATCGCTGACGCTGCTGTCGAAATCTAAAGATAATATATTTATTTGAGGGTAGAGGGACTTTATTCGTTTTTCTATACCTTTTTCCACAATGTGATTGGCAATGCAGCCAAAGGGTTGCAAACTTACGACATGATTAATCCCTTGGCTGACGAAGGAGGACATCTCGCCGGCAATCAGCCAACCTTCACCAAACTGAGTGTTCAGTGATATAATCTGTTTGGCTCTTTCCGCTTTCTCGTAGATACTTTCAAAAGGCTGGAAATAGCAAAATTCTTTTCCCGTTTTGTTGACTTTGCTGATTTGGTTCTGCACTTTTCTATATAACCAGTCTATAACAAAGTCCGGAATCTTTTTTCGCATTATGTGACTATCTTGGTTGACTTTCATATTGACAAAACTTTGCATAAAGAAGTCCGTCATCAATGGAGGTACCACTTCAATTCCTCTGTCAATGAGCCATGTAGTAATATTCTTTTGTGCAAAGGGGTTGAATTTCAGAAAAATCTCTCCTACAACTCCTACTTTGGGGCATGGTTTCTTCAGGCAAATCCGGTTGAACTCTTCGGCTGCCAGGGATAAATAACTCAATAAATCCTCCGGCTGGTTTTTCAGAATGAGAGGCTTTGCTGCTTCCAGATATAAATCCTTCAGTTTAGCAGCCTGTCCCGGTTCTTTTTCACGGATGACGGATGCATAATAGAATTTTGCGATGCAATCACTATATAAAACAGCGGCAAGCGCTATAGGCAGTATCTTCAACCAATTGACTTTAAAACCCGGTTGCTGATTGTCTATTCCGCTACCGAATGCAATGGAGAGGATTGGAGTTTGAGTATATCCGTTCTCTATTAATGCTTTTTTTATCAGGGAGATGTAGTTGCTGGCTCGACATTGTCCTCCTGTCTGCGTGATGGCTACGCAGGTATTATCCGGATCATAACGTCCGTCCTTAAATGCTTTTACGATATCGCCTACAATCAGTGTAGCCGGATAGCAGACCTCATTATTGGAATATTTTAATCCCCAGTCACATGAGAGTTCATCGCTTATCGGCAATGTCTCCATCTCGTATCCTGCTACTTTCATGATTGAAGGGATAAGTGGTGAAATAAAGGGAGTGAAGAACGGTGCGATGATTTTCTTCTTCCGGTCTTTCTTGGTGAAAGGAGGGGTGGATATGAATTTCTGCATCCGTTTTTTTTCAGCTTGCTGCAAACTGATATGCAAGCTCTCTACCAGCGAACGAACCCGTAGCTTGATGGAGCCGGTATTGCTGATATCATCTATTTTTAATAGGGTAAGGTTTTTCCCGTATCGCTTCAGTAAAGCGCGTATTTCATCTATCAGGAAAGCATCCGGCCCACATCCAAAAGAAGTTAGCTGCATATATTGCACATGGTTTCCCTGTTGTGTAGCCCATTTTGCTGATTTCAGAATGCGGTTGGTAAATGCCCATTGAGCCAGGAAGTTCACTCCTTCCAGCGGGATGTCTTGGTGGCGGACAATATCGTCTGTTATTACATGAACTCCCATTGTGCTAATCATGTTTGAAATCTTATGCTGTACTAATGGATCTGCATGATAGGGGCGTCCGGCAAGAAGGATAATCAACTGCTGTTTCCTCTTTCCTTCTTCAATTATCTGTTTGTTATAATCAACGATTGCTTTTTCAAATGAATCTTGTGCTTCCAGTGCACGGTTGAATGCTTTTTTAAGAATATGTTCCGATACCCCTAACTGTTTCAGGTAGTCATGACACTGCTTATATAATAAGTCTTTCTCCTTGAAAGTGATAACCGGAGAATCGATTGGCAAATTTCCTGTCTGCACACTCTTAATGACTTGTGAATAGCCGGACACAATGGGGCAGTTATAGCTGTTTTGCTGCTGCTTGTCAATCCCTTCGAATACGACGAATGGCATGAATATCCGATCTACGTTACAGTCGATAAGGTTTTGAATGTGGCTGTGTACTAACTTTGCAGGAAAACAGATATTGTCGGACATCACCATATTAGCGGCTTTTTCATATTTACTGAATGTTGAGGCTTCTGACAGGTGCACCTGAATGCCACATTCTGTGAACAGGGAATGCCAGAAAGGAAATTCTTCATACATATTCAGGATACGTGGAATGCCGATTGTCAGTAGGGGAGTGGCTATATCGGTCTGGCGGTCGAATAATAACTCGATCTTTTTCTCGTAGGCATTCATTCCTTTTTCGTATTCATTTCCTTTGTTTGTGAATACCTTTTCGCATTTGTTTCCGGAGGAATAGTTTCCCCCGTTACTGAATGAATATCGGGTGACAGCACACTGATTTTCACATCCGTGACATTGAACCTGTTTGGATGTGAATTGTGCCCGCTGCATCATGTCTTGCAGGTTCGTAACTCGAGTGGTCGCAGTCTGTTTGGCATAAAGGGCACAACCGAATGCTCCCATCAATTCAGGGCAATCACTACGGAAAACTTCCCTGTCTGTCAGTTTTTCCAGTCCCCGTACAATGGCATCATTGCGCATGGTTCCACCTTGCACAACGATGTGTTTCCCCAGTTCGTCCGACTTTTTCAGTTGTAATACCTTATACAGGCAGTTTTTAACGACAGAGTAAGATAATCCGGCTGCTATATCTGCTACGGATACTCCTTCACGGAGTACTTGCTTTACCTTGGAGTTCATGAATACAGTACAGCGTGTTCCCAAGTCGCATGGAGCTTTTGAGAAACAAGCCTCTCTGGCAAAATTCTCTACCTGATAGCCCAATGATTGGGCAAAGGTACTGATGAAAGAGCCACATCCGGATGAGCATGCTTCGTTGATTTCAATCCGGTTGATGATTCCACCATTGACAAATATGGCTTTCATGTCTTGTCCGCCAATATCCAGAATGAAAGATACATCCTTGCTGATATGTTTGGCAGCCATATAGTGGGCTATGGTTTCAATAATACCACTATCTATTTGGAAAGCTGCTTTTATCAGATCTTCTCCATATCCGGTGGTACACCCACCTTTTATTTGTAAAATCGTTCCTTTCTTCTGGCATTCTTCATATAGCTTTTGTAACCCCTCTTCCACAGCTTTTATCGGATTGCCATTGTTATTGTGGTAATAGGAATACAAGATGCGGTCCTGTTCATCGATTAACACAATCTTTGTTGTGGTAGAACCGGAGTCTATTCCTAAAGTTGCCTGTTGTATTCCGGTTGCCAATTCTGTTCGTTGCATTCCGTATTGCTCCATTCTTTTCTTCCATTGCTGATATTCAAGTTCATCATTGAGTATGGGTGGAAGACTGTTTTGTGCACGGTACGTTTTTCCGGTTTGGCTTTCTAAAAGTTTGATTAAGTCTGTTACAGTCATTGTCCGTGAACTTTCGGTCAAGGCTGTTCCCCAAGCTGGTATGAGATTACTATTTTCCGGTAACAAAAAGTCTTTCTCCTGCGATAACTGTAAGTAGTTGGCAAATGACTTTCTGAGTGCCGGAATGAAGGTTAAGGGACCTCCACAAAGCAAGACCGGGGCTACGATATCGCATCCGTGTGCAAGCGTAACAATGGTTTGTACAGCTACAGCATGGAAGATGGAAGCTGCAATGTCCTCTTTGGATATATTCTTGGCTATCAGATTCTGTATATCTGTCTTACAGAAAACGCCACATCGCGAGGCTATCGGATATACATGTGTTGCTCGGAGCGCAAGTCCGCTTAACTCATCTACAGATACTCCCAAGAGAATTGCCATCTGGTCGATGAAAGCACCAGTTCCTCCGGCGCAATTTCCATTCATGCGTAAATCGGTGGCCTGGTTATCCTGAAAGAAGACGACCTTTGCATCTTCTCCTCCTATATCGATCATAGTAGATATACCGGGGTGATTCAGACGGATATACTGGGTTGCCGCCACGACCTCTTGTACGAAAGGCAAAGAATATTTCTCTGCAATTCCCATGCCTACTGAACCGGTGATATTGATTGATAAGGCAACATCACCCAACTGTTCTTTCAACTGGTGAAAAAATTCCAGTAAGCATTCCTGTACTTTTGCCTGATGCCTTTCATATTTGCAGAAAAGGACATTGCTATAGCTCTTATCCAGCACTATTATTTTAGCGGTAGTAGAGCCGATATCCAGACCGACTTTGTAAGTATCCATAATAGATATTTGCTGTTTCTGTGTATAAATAACGACTTTGAAATATTTGTCTGACATATGTGTCAGATGCTGCAAATATATATGGAATATTTTAGAAAAGGTGAGTCATTGTGTTTGTTTAACACTTTGTATTTATCCTCTGAACTCTATAATTAAAGGAGTATTCTTCCAATTAGCATTGGATATCAGAATTAGTGACGTAGTTAGTTGATAAAAAAATCCTGCACGATCAAAGTAGTGCAGGATTTTTTTGAAATCTTACTAAGCAAGTTTCGCAGTTTTCTTTTTCAGGCGTTTCTATTTTTATAATCAGTTTTGTTTGTTCTATGTTCACCTCTTTCCCAGCCGATAAGCAAAAGATGCACCTAATTTGTAAGGTAACCATTCGGCGCTGGCATTTTTGCCCACATACATTTCTCCGGTGGATTTAATATAGCCTTTATATCTGGAATGTTGCCATCCATAGCTTGCGAAGAGATCCACTGCCCAACGGTCGTTAATTTTAACTTGATAGCCTAAAGTAGCTCCGAAAGACATGCCATTGCCTTTTTGATATTTATCATGATTGATATAATTCCATTTTGTGAATTTAAATAGTCTGTGATAACTGCCATATCCTCCCAGATAGAGTCCGTTGAATGCTCCTTTAGGGTAATATCTGCCTTCTACAATTAGTTGGCCGAATCTCATAGGGTTGCCCTCGATGCTTTTCCAGGGTGAGTATACGGCATCTCCATTAAATGTCCACTTATCTGCAAGTTTGGTTTCTGCCGACATGTTTACTACACCCATGGCCCAATATAAAGCATTCCATTTAAGTTGAGTCTGAGCCTGAACGGCAGATAAGGATAAGGCCAAAAGGGTCAGCAATAGTAATTTTCTCTTCATGACGAAATGGTTTAGATATAGTTATTTATTTAAAGTCTTCTTTGTGTTTTGATTTGTAAGGAGCTATCAATCAGATGCTTTAGCCTTCTTTGAATAAAAAAAGGAGCTTTCAAAGTTCCTTTTGTGTGATCCGCTTGGGGCTCGAACCCAAGACCCCAACATTAAAAGTGTTGTGCTCTACCTGCTGAGCTAGCGAATCAGACCTTTATCGCTGTTAAGCGGGCGCAAAGATAGAGACATTTTTTGAAAAAGCAAAAGGATTTCTCTTTTTTTCTTATCTTTGCCAAAGTTTTGTGGCAGACTGCAAAGAACGCTGCATAGTATTAAAGTAAATACATTATTAATATAATACACTTAAAACTTTATGGCAACAGTTGACGATAAAAAGATTATCTTTTCTATGGTAGGGCTGAACAAGACCATTCAGCAGAACAATAAGCAGGTGTTGAAGAACATCTATCTTTCGTTCTTCTATGGCGCAAAGATCGGTATCATCGGTTTGAACGGTTCCGGTAAATCTACCTTGCTGAAGATTATCGCCGGGTTGGACAAGTCTTATCAGGGCGAAGTGGTGTTTTCACCGGGTTACTCAGTAGGCTATCTGGCCCAGGAGCCTTATCTGGATCCTACAAAAACTGTAAAAGAGATTGTAATGGAAGGTGTGCAGCCCATTGTAGATGCATTGACTGAGTATGAAGAGATCAATCAGAAGTTTGGTCTGCCTGAATACTACGAGGATGCTGATAAGATGGACAAGCTATTTGCACGTCAAGGAGAGTTGCAGGATATTATCGATGCCACTGATGCCTGGAATCTGGATAGTAAATTGGAGCGTGCTATGGATGCCCTTCGTTGCCCGCCCGAAGATGCAAGTGTGGAACATCTTTCAGGAGGTGAACGCCGTCGTGTGGCACTCTGTCGCTTGCTGTTGCAGAAGCCTGACGTACTGTTGCTGGATGAGCCTACCAACCACCTTGATGCTGAGTCTATTGATTGGTTGGAGCAACATTTACAACAATACGAAGGTACGGTAATTGCCGTTACTCACGACCGTTATTTCCTTGATCATGTAGCAGGCTGGATTCTTGAACTCGACCGTAGTGAAGGCATTCCTTGGAAGGGTAACTACTCCAGCTGGTTGGAACAGAAGACCAAGCGTATGGAAATGGAGGAAAAGACAGCCAGTAAGCGCCGTAAAACATTGGAACGTGAGTTGGATTGGGTACGCATGGCACCTAAGGCACGTCAGGCAAAAGGAAAAGCACGTTTGAACTCTTACGATAAATTGATGAACGAAGACATCAAGGAGAAGGAAGAGAAACTGGAAATCTTCATTCCCAATGGTCCGCGTCTTGGTAATAAAGTTATCGAAGCGAAACATGTGGCCAAGGCCTATGGTGATAAGTTACTGTTCGATGACCTCAACTTCATGCTTCCCCCCAATGGTATCGTTGGTATTATCGGTCCTAACGGTGTCGGTAAAACTACGTTGTTCCGCCTGATTATGGGATTGGAAACCGTAGATAAAGGTGAGTTTGAGGTAGGAGAGACCGTAAAGGTGGCTTATGTAGACCAGCAACACAGTGACATCGATCCGAATAAGAGTGTTTATCAGGTTATATCCGGTGGTACGGAACTGATTCGTATGGGTGGACGCGATATTAATGCGCGTGCTTACCTGTCACGTTTTAACTTCTCCGGTGGTGATCAGGAGAAACTCTGCGGCGTGCTTTCCGGTGGTGAACGCAATCGTCTGCATCTTGCTATGGCATTGAAAGAGGAAGGCAATGTACTCTTGCTGGACGAACCTACCAATGACATAGATGTAAATACCCTTCGTGCTCTTGAAGAAGGTCTTGAAGATTTTGCCGGATGTGCCGTAGTCATCAGTCACGACCGTTGGTTCCTCGATCGTATTTGTACTCACATTCTTGCGTTCGAAGGAGACTCCAATGTCTTCTATTTCGAAGGATCTTACTCAGAATATGAGGAAAATAAACAGAAACGTTTAGGAAAAGAAGAACCTACCCGTGTTCGTTATAGAAAGCTAATGAATGACTGATGATCGATAGGAATCTGATAGCATAAATTATATTTTAGTGACAAATAGAAAGCCCTACAAAAAACTTGTAGGGCTTTCTTGTTATAAAAAGTCTCAATAACTCCTATCTACTCTGAAATTTTGTAGCAGAAATGTAATACAAATCTAAATCTTATTAATTATATTTGCGTCTTAAAACAGTATTTAATATTTAATTAACACATTTAATTAACAAAAAACAGAAGTATGAAAAAAACATCTAATTCATTTCCTGTTAGTGGCTGTGCTGTCTGTATTCAGTGCTGCGGCATTTGCCCAGACTACAGTGAAGGGTCAGCTTGTTGACGCAGAAACAGGCGAACCGTTGATAGGCGCCTCTGTCGTAGTAGAGGGTACTAGCCAGGGTAGTGTAACGGATATCGATGGAAACTTTACACAAAAAGTTGGGCCTAATGCTACATTGGTATTCAAGTACGTTGGATATAAAGATTTAAAGACGAAAGTTACACAGAAAAAATCTTCAGTAGATTTAGGTATTATCAAGATGGAGCCAGATGCAGTGATGCTGAATGACGTGACGATTACTTCTTCCATCGCTGTTTCTCGTAAAACTCCGGTTGCTGTTTCTACTGTCGACCCTGTATTTATTTCAGAACGTTTGGGCTCACAAGAATTTCCTGAAATTCTGAAATCAACTCCTGGTATCTATGCTTCAAAAGATAATGGAGGTTTTGGTGAATCGCGCGTTACTGTACGTGGTTTCGGACAGACTAATGTAGGTATTATGATTAATGGTGTCCCGATGAATGATATGGAATGGGGAGGCGTTTATTGGTCTAATTGGGCTGGTTTGTCAGATGTTACTCGTTCTATGCAGGTTCAGAGAGGTTTGGGAGCTTCTAAAGTTTCTTCTCCTTCTGTCGGAGGTTCTATTAATGTCATAACGAACTCTATAGATGCAAAGCAAGGCGGTACATTATCCTATGGAATTGGTAATGATGGCTATAATAAAGTATTATTTAGTTTGTCTTCAGGATTGACTAAAGATGGTTGGGCTTTTTCTGTATTAGGTGCAAAAACTTGGGGTGACGGTTATGTCCAAGGTTGTGAATTTGATGCATATTCTTGGTTTGTGAATATTTCTAAGCGTATTGGAGATAATCATTCTTTGTCTTTGACTGCAACTGGTGCTCCTCAGACTCATAATAAACGTTATGATGAATTGACTATTGAAGAATGGGATAAGCAGAAGAAAATTAATAACGGTGTTGGCTATCGTTATAATGCAGCTTTTGGTTATGATATGAATGGGAATATTATGACGGGAACGAGCTATAATGTTTATCACAAGCCTCAGATTTCTCTGAATCATGTTTGGGAAATTGATCGTAAATCAAGTCTGTCTTCTTCACTTTATTTGTCTATTGGCGATGGTTATGGTTATCGCGGTGTAGGTGCTTCCTATTCAAAACTTTATGGTGCAACGAATGGTATTCCTAATACAAATTATCGTAAAGTTGATGGTACTTTTGATTTTGGTGCTTTGATGGAAGACAATGCAAAATCAAATAATGGTAGTATTGCAGCTCTGGCAAAGAATAAGAATACCCACATGTGGTATGGTTTACTCTCTACTTATAGTAATCAATTGAATGATAACTTTAATTTGCAGGGTGGTATTGACTTACGTTATTATAATGGTGGACACAAGGCTGAAGTTGCCGATTTATTGGGTGGTGCCTATGTTGTAGATACGGATAGAGCAAGCGTACCTTATAAGAAAGATGATATTGCATGGCAAAATGCACGTTTGGGAGTAGGTGATGTCGTATATCGTAATTTTGATAGTTATATTGCTCAATATGGAGCTTTCGGACAGTTAGAGTATACACAGGATAAACTTTCTGTAATTGTATCTGGCAATGTGAATGCTGCTACTAACTGGCGTAAAGACTATTTCTATGCAGACAATGAAGAATCTCCTAAGAAAACAAAAGTTGGTTATGGTATTAAGGGAGGTCTCAATTATAATCTGGATTCTCATAATAATATATTTGCTAATATTGGTTATTATTCCCGTACTCCGTACTTCTCAGGTGGTATTTTCTTGAACTCTCAGACTAGTAATGAGTTTAATCCGAACTGCAAGAATGAAGGAGTTTTCTCTTTTGAATTAGGTTATGGTTATGTATCTAGTCTGTTCTCTGCTAATTTGAACTTATATCGTACAACTTGGAATGATCGTACTATTCAGAAACGTTTGACTGTTGCTCAGGAAAGTTCTTATGTATATTTGAATGGAGTGAATGAACTTCACCAAGGTATAGAATTGGACTTCCAGTTCCGCCCAGTACGTAACTTGACTATAAACGGTATGTTCTCATTCGGTGATTGGACAATGACTAAAGATGGTGTATTAGGTTATATGTATAATCAAAATGGACAAGCTGTAGATAAAAATATGATGGAAGTAACTCCGGGTTCGCCTGAGCATGCTAAGCTTTTGATGAATACCAAGGATATAAAAATTGGTAACTCTGCTCAAACTACAGCTGCTTTAGGATTGAATTATGAAGCAATGAAAGGGCTTCATATTGGCGTTGATGGAAACTTCTATGGACGTAATTATTCTGATTATGATATTGCAGGATTGATCACAACTGGTGCTCTTAATGGTGATCCGGTAGATGTGGCACAACCATGGCGTATTCCATCTGCATTTACGTTTGATGCAAATATCAGTTATCGTTTCAAATTTGCAGGTTTGGATGCAACGTGGAATGCTAATTGTAATAACCTCTTGAATGAACAGTATATTACGGATGCTACAGACAATGGTGCCAAGACTGGTGGTCATGGTTGGAAAGATGCAACTGTATTCTATGGCTTTGGACATACATGGTCTATGAGTATGAAGGTTAGATTCTAATTTTATGATAGTAAAAGAATTGATGAATATGAAAAAGATATTATTAGCAACTGCAGCATTGGCATTCATGTTTACCTCATGTAATCATGAACCCGATTTTGATGGTTTTCAAGAATATACTCCGGACAATTTAGTCAAATTACAGTTGACTTATGGCGGAACTTATACGGGAGCTAACGGCTTTAATCAGGGTGAAGATAACTCTGATGACCCGAAAGCTGTAGCCAAGACTAAAATAGAAGAATGGTTGAATAAGAATTATTATACTGCAGAGAAAGGCTCAGAAGCCACAGTTAAATATAATTTGATTCAGAAAGAAACAATTGTTTCTGAAATCAGTGCACTAGATGTTGATTTCCAAAGAAATGTTACGGTATATGATGTCACAGAAATTCCAGGTTGGACTAATTTTATATTGGAAGGTACTAATACCTGGCAAGATCAAAGTTATAGTGGAAACACCTATACTCAATGTGGCAATGTAAAAGCTAATACAGTCAATTGGTTTATTTCTCCTAATACAATGATTACTAAAGGGGATTTGTTTAGCTTTGATGTTTGTACCGGATATTATAAAGGAGATGTGCTTTCAGTTCTTATTTCAGAAGATTATGTTGGAGCTGCAAGTAAGGCTAATCTGGAGAGAGCTACATGGGTAGATGTAACCTCTAGCTTTAATATTCCTAAGGAACCAGTCAGTGGTTATGGGAAATTAGCTACTGCCGGTACTATGAATATGGATAAATATGCTGGTAAGAATGTGTATATCGCTTTTAAATATTCAGGTTCTTCCTCTATTAATACCACAATTCAGCTTGATAATATCAAGGTATCTCGTGAAGAGAGTGTGACGAATACTAATACTGTTGAAAAAGAGGCTCGCGCCAAAGTTGATAATAACGAAAGCAAGTGGACAGTGAGTTTACCAAGTGAAATTGCAGAAGTGGTATTGGATGAAAACTTTGAATCGGGTGTTGCCTATGAAAAAGTTGTTTTAAATGGTTGGCTGAATGCTTTGTTACAAGGCTCTTATGACTGGGAATATAGATCATTCAGTGGTAATTTGTATGCAAATATTTCTGCAAATAAGCACGAAGGCGTATTAGAGAATTGGCTGATGACCCCTGCTTTGAAATTAGGAATGGATATGGTATTGAAGTTTGATATGAAGTTGGGTTATTATAATGGTGATGCATTCAGTGTGATGGTTTCTGAAGACTTTAATGGAGAACCGGGAAGTATTGCTTCTTCAACTTGGACTGATTTGACTTCTAGTTTAGTGATTGATAAGTCTTCTGTAGGTGGTTATGATTCAAACTGGACCAATCATACTATAGATCTTTCTGCTTATACAGGTAAGACGATATATATCGGCTTCAAATATCTGGGTAATGGTACAAAGGGTGATAATTTGGTTTCTACTACTTATCAACTGGATAATATTTATGTAGGGATACCGAAATAAATGAAATCTTAAGTTTTATAGAAAAGGCTACCTTAGAAATTTAGGTAGCCTTTTTTTTGTACTGCTCCTATTATAAAATATAAATGTGCAGAAAATAATATAAATTAGTAATTTACCGATGTAATTTTGACCGTTAAAATCTTTAAATGTAATAATTAAGATTAGGTGCAATTTTTAATTAAAAATATCTTCCATTAGTTTTCTGATACAAAAACAGACTGGAAACGTGCACCAACTCACAGTTGCTTTAATGCTTACCTTTGCAGAGCCACATAAAGGATAAGAAAATATGAAGATATTTTTTTCCAGCACCCACTAACGACAATGTAGAACTTTAGTATACAGAACTTAGTGTCCAAAGAAATATTTAAAGGTATTGGTGTTTACTAGTTTATTATTGAGTAATTGGTATTACTATCCGAATTGCGTGCTTAGGTAGAATACATGTATCTTTTCTGCATGGTTCATGCGATTTCTTTAGTTAATAAAGAAGACAAAAGATATAATAATAACAACAGAAAAAGAAAAATAGCTGCTGATGGTTTAGTTGTTGTTGATCATGCCAGAGGAATACCAGCTCTGGTGATAGTATCAATACTCTTTATTATTTGGAAAGCCACACTTTATCACCTCAAATGCCATAGGTTATCTGTGACATTTGAGGTGATAAAGTGTGGCTTTTAAGACATGACTGCTTTTCGTGTTTGTACAGTGAGAACTGGTTTGAGGCTTAAGGAAGCACGACCTTGCATGTAGTACACTTACCTTGTGCATCGTAAGCACGCACCAGATAGAAACCACGTACCAGACTTTTTACAGGCAATGTGAAATGGTTTTCTGTATTTCTGGTGTTGCTGGTATCATATGCAACAATGACTTGTCCGCTGATATTGACAATCTCGGCACGGGTGAGTACAAAGTCGGTATTACTCACCAAAGTAAGATAACCATTGCGTGGATCACCGGTCAGCTGAATATCAGGGCGCGAAAGAGTAGGGTTTTCAATACCTGTAGTAGTACCCAGCTTTATGAAAGTAACGATAGGATTATGGTCGGAACAGCGGTACATATTGTCTTCTTGCGGTTTACCTCCAATTTTAAGTGCATCAGGCTCATCGGCATTGATATGAAAAGGATGAGCATAACGTATTTGAGCATCCAATGTAGCAGTAGCAAAACTATGGTCTAAATAACCGGTTGCGTAGCTATTGTTGCTAAAAAGGCATAGCTGTATTCATTAGGTGCATATTTTTGAAGTTCATTTATCAATTCGCCTTCTTCCAGTACCCGGATGGGATCTTCTTTGGAGTATGAGTTTAAGTCACCAACTATGAGGACATCTTCATCTTCAAAATAGGCAGTAACAGTTTTGATAAATTCAAGAGTAGCTTCAGCTTCGTGCACACGGCGCAGAACATGACTACCTTGACCATCACCTGTATCGGCATATTCATCTGGTTTATTATAGCTATTATCTTTTGCTTTCCAGTGATTTAAGCAAACGATAAAACGCTCATTATTAGCCTTGAGATCAAAAGCCTGTGCTATCTTTCGGTCAGGTAGATATCCGTTGTCAGCTAGTTTGTTTTTTTGGAGATCTCTGAAAGGAGTTACCGTATTACTGTTATAAATGAAGCAAGCCATGCCTTGATTAGCTGTTGAATTCTCAATGTACTTATATTGGTCTGTTTGACAGGCAGTGTTCAATGCAGTGCAAAGATCATTCAGTGAAGAGTTACCGAAAACTTCAAGTAGGGCATAGATATCGGCATCCATGGCTTTCAATGCAGCTACTATTTTGGTTCGCTGTACGTCATTAGTTCCCTTGTAGTTCTCGACATTAAAACTGACAACTTTCAAATTATAATCTTCTTCAATCTCACAGGTTATGGGACGTTCATTGCCTTGAAACTCCGGTTTCTTTGTTAACGTAATGGTGTATTTACCATTACTGTAACTGGCGGTTCCGGTCAGTTTTGCTACGGTCTGTCCGATGCGGCAGATACCATTTGCATCAGTGAATGAGTAAGCTCCTTGCTTTACAGTGATCTGATTATCTTGATTCTCTTTATTCTTTTGATTGAACATCTCTACACCGGGTAGATTTTTTCTGTGGGAGTCCATAGCGGACCGTCAGAAAGAGTGATTGAACCGTAGGTATAGCTGTAATTGTTTGTCAGCGTCAGTGTATTGGTAATAGTCACTTCTTTCCCATCTAAAGCGTTCGTTTTAAAATCATCAGGGAAGATAACTTCTTGCTGTGCAAACAGCAATGCAGGTAATAAATGAATAAATAGGAGTAGTTGTCTTTTCATAAGCAAATGTTTTAGATGAATGATTTAGATTTATTTCTTTATTTTCATTTCCATCAGTACCGGGTTGTGGTCACTGCATAAGTCCAGATCAGGCGAGTAGTAACGGTATCCCTGAATGGCGGGTGAATGGAAAATATAGTCGATACGCAACAAACGTTTGAAGTAGCGGAAGGTATACATGTAACCCCGTCCACTGGTGCGGAACCCGTCTTTAAGTATATCACTTAATTCCGCATAGGTGTAGGAAGATGGCAAAGAGTTGAAGTCGCCGCACACTACTACGGAGTAAGGACTGGCAAGGGCCAACTGACGGATACTGTCTGTCTGTTCGGCACGCTTCACAAAGTTGTCGTGCAAAGTGTTGATAGCACCTTGTACAACTTCCACTTCACGACGGGTGTCATTCGTATTGTTAAGACCACGTTCCCATTTCCGACGGTTTTGATTGACACTGGTAGTCTGCAAGTGGTTGTTGAGCAGACGGACAGTGTCTCTTCCTAATATGATGTCGCACTGCATGCTGCAGTTGGCACTTTGCGGATAAGAAATAAAACGGGGATTGATGAGTGGGTAACGGCTGAATATGGCGATAGGGAGCACTCCGCTGATGGAGTCTTCAGTGGGTATCAGGGCATATCGCCAGTGGGAAAATACATTACGGATGCTGTCCATCGGAAAGTGCTGATTGTCGCCGAATTCTTGGAAGCAGAGTACATCGACTTCTTGCTGTTTCATGTAGCGGGCAATCTCTTTGCAGGAGTAGCCGGTGATCTCGGTACCAAAATTGCCGACATTATAAGTGGCTACTTTCAGATACCCATCGGCATAGTTACTACTGTAATGTCCTTCAGGGATTTTTTTTGTGAAATTGAATTGAAAAACGGAAAGTATATAACCGTAATTGAAGGCCAATGCTGCAAAAGGGATGAGGATCCAGCGACTGCGGGCAAATGCCCAACAGATAGCAACCAGCAGATTGCATATCAGCAATACTGGAAGAGCTAATCCCAACACAGGCATATATTTGGAATTAGCAGGATCAAAGTTCCCGGAAAAGGCGGAGATAATAGTAACAGTAGCCAGAATGATTGTCAGGATCACCGGAATACTGCGGAAGAGACTGTGAATTTCTGATTTTCCCATGTTTATTAAAAGGAATGTTATTTTATAATATTTACCGGTTTCCCTTCCGCGTATGCTTTCAGGTTACTAACTGCTATATGTATCAGTCTCTGGCGTGCTTCAAAGTTGGCCCAGGCAATGTGTGGGGTGATGAAGCAATTTCGTGCAGTCAATAACGGATTGTCTGAACGAGGTGGTTCTTCGGAAAGAACATCCAGTCCGGCGGCATATATTTGTCCGGTATTCAGGGCATTGGCGAGATCTTGTTCATTAATGAGTGGCCCACGCCCGGTATTGATAATGATGGAGGTAGGTTTCATTAAAGAGAGACGGCTGGCATTGACCATTTCGCGAGTACTGTCGTTCAACGGACAGTGTAGGCTGATGATGTCGCATTCGTGAAATAATTGGTCGAGATCTGCTTTTCTGATTTCGGGTGGGAGTTACAGACGCGATTTAGAAGTATAGGCCCATACCTTCATTCCGAAGCCAATGGCTATACGAGCAGTGTTATACCCAGTTTGCCCCAGACCGATGATTCCTATCTTCTTGCCGAGCAATTCAATGAGCGGAGTATTGTAGAAACAAAAATCGGGGCTCTTGCTCCAGTCTCCTCTGCTGACCTCTTCAGAGTAATGGCGTACTTGCTGAGTGATATTCAGTATGTGGGCAAATACCATTTGTCCAACAGAGGGGGTACTGTATGCGGGAATGTTGGTGACGATGATGCCACGTTCACGGGTGGCAGCTATGTCTACTACGTTGTAGCCTGTAGCCAGCACGCCGATGTATTTCAGATCGGGCAGGGCAGCCATCATTTCGCTGTTGATCACTACTTTATTGGTGAGGAGGGCTTCTGCACCGGCAGCACGTTCCAGTACTTCGGCGGGGGCGGTACGATCATAAATTACGCATTCGCCAAACTCTTTCAATTTGTCCCAGCAAAGATCACCGGGATTTGCGGTGTAACCGTCTAATACTACAGTTCTCATTCTGTTTATGTTTAAAGTGAGTACGCAAATTTAGGGAAAAGATTTAGGATTATACTCATAATGGTATATTTTGTTGTGGCCGGTGTGTTTGTTGGAGGAGGTAGTATGGGATATCAAGTAAGGGTTATTTCTTAAACTTATCCTCACCCCATAATGCTTTCATGCGTTCTGCATGTTTCTGCTCGGCAGCATTGTCTTGTGCTTCCCAAAGACGGCGGTTCTTCAACTCATCGGGCATGAATTGTTGCTTAACGAAATGACCGGGATAATCGTGCGCATACTTATAGTTATCACCGTATCCTAACTGTTTCATCAGTTTGGTGGGCGCATTGCGCAAATGTAGAGGAACGGGTAGATTGCCTGTTTCCCGTACAAGTTCCAAGGCATTGTTGATGGCCATGTAGGCGGAATTACTCTTCGGACTTGTAGCAAGATAAATAGTGGCTTCTGCCAATGGAATACGTCCTTCGGGCCAGCCCACTTTCATCACAGCATCAAAGCAAGCATTGGCAATCAGCATAGCATTTGGATTTGCCAGTCCGATGTCTTCCGATGCGGAGATGACGAGTCGGCGGGCAATAAAGGCAGGGTCTTCCCCGGCTTCTACCATACGAGCCAGCCAATATATGGCACCATCGGGATCACTGCCACGAATAGACTTAATGAAAGCAGATATGATATCATAATGCATTTCTCCATCTTTGTCGTAAGCCAGAGGATTTTGTTGCAGGCGTTCGGTTACTATCTCATCAGTAATGACCACCGGATCATTAGCTTCGGAAGAAACTACAAGGTCCAGAATATTAAGCAGTTTGCGTGCATCTCCACCACTATAGCGGAGCATGGCAGTCGTTTCTTTCAGTTCGATTTTACGTTCTTTCAGAATATGGTCGGTGGTGACGGCACGTTGCAGTAATTCCATGAGGTCTTCTTTCTCCAAAGACTTCAGTACATAGAGTTGGCATCGTGACAGTAGTGGGCGGATTACCTCAAAAGAGGGATTCTCTGTAGTGGCACCTATCAATGTTACTGTACCTTGTTCCACAGCACCAAGCAAAGAATCTTGTTGCGATTTACTGAAACGGTGGATTTCATCAATGAACAGTATAGGGCTGCCTTGTGAGAAGAAGCGGTTGCTCTTGGCGCGTTCTATCACTTCTCGTACATCTTTCACACCACTGGTAACAGCGCTCAGGGTATAGAATGGAGTTTCCAGTTTATTGGCAATGATCTGTGCCAGTGTGGTTTTTCCTACACCCGGAGGCCCCCACAAAATAAATGAAGAGATACGTCCCGCATCAATCATCTTGCGTAGTATTGCGCCTGGTCCTACTAAATGTTTCTGACCGATGTATTCATCTAAAGTTTTAGGACGAAGCCTTTCTGCTAAGGGGGTCATGTGAATAAGTGTTTAACGTTTAGTGATTAGTGTTTAGTAACCATGCTAATCATTCATCACTAAGTTGCTATGTTAGAAAATCATTAATATCATAAAACGTATGCCTCCTTTCTTTACACCTGGAATATCCGTGTAAGTGAGGCGGCGTACATATTCGATATGCAACAGCTTGAAAATGTTGTAGATACCTACGCTGGCTTCCAGATAAGGAGTACTACCCATTACATGGCTGGTAGGCATACCGTCGCGCATAGGGAAGAGGAGCAATTCGTCATTGTGGCTCTTATATGGGTTATTCTTATCCGTAAGTGTTCCGTACATACCACGGATACGGAAAGTTTCGCGCCATTTCAGCTTTTTAATGAGGGGAATACGATTGAACAGCTTCCCGTTCATGTCATAAGTGATGGCAAGAGAGGCATAACGGTCATTCAGGAATTCCATATTGTTGATAAGACTGAAAGACTCATTGTACTGGGTGATATATGAAAGGTTTGCCATGGGCAGGTTCAATAAAGGGAACGGTACCGTATTCCATTGTGCACCGGCACGGGCGGTGATGTCTAGTTTACCCCAGGAGCCAAACCAGAAACGTTTGCGGATGCTGGCTTCTGTAAGATTGAAGTTGTATTCGCCACCCAGCACACCTTTCAGGCCAATGGTATGGGAAAGAGAGAAGATCGGAGCATCCAGAGATACCGGAACACGACGTTGCTTCGTATTGACAAATGTTTCCCCCGGAGCATAACGTAGGGTAACGCCAAGCTCAGTTGTAGTGATATCTTTGACGAATGTATTTGTGTCATCCCATGAACCAGCTATGTTGCTGTCGTTCTTCCAATATTGCAATACACCGCCGGCAGGTTCGTCGTTGCGGTGGCGTGCCATAGCTTTGATGGAGAAACCGGCATTCGTTTCCAACTCATACGTCAGGGTAGCATCGCGCATATATGACATCTGGTCTACCTTTGTCCACTTCCAGCCTACAAACATATTGTCCTTATCTGTTGAGAGGTATTTGTCCATCGGAGACATGACATCGTAGCTGTAATCGAAAGCGATATAATGTTTAGGGAATTCCCATAACACATACTCACGCTTATTGAATGAGTAGGCTGCCTGACCTTTATAGAACCATTTCTTATCTCTTGTACCATAAGCACCATATCCACTGAAACTCCAGTGTGGATCGAAGTTACCGGTAGTCATACCACTGAGGCGGAAACGTGTACCGTTTACATAATTACTTGTGATACTGGTATTAATAGGGCCGAAGTCGAACTTACTGGGGTGCTTTTTGCTTCCTGTTTCTACAAAGTTCTCTATCAGGGCTTTTGCACCAAAGATCACATACCTGAAGCCTGGAATTTGTTCGATGCGATTCATGAATACGTCCATGTTACTCTCCTTTTTGGTGAGGGGAACCTGGCGCACCGAAGCCCAGTATTCATCGCTCTTGTTAAGCATATTGGCTTCCTTGATGACATTACCTTTCAGACGGAAAAGACGGGGCTCTATATCTTCGAATTTGTAATTACTGTACTTTGTAGTGCGTTGTACTTCAAGCCCCTGCAAACCTTTCACGAATTGCAGTTCTACGGTCATATCATCATCAGTCAGTACCCAGTTACCATCCGGCATTTGTTCAAACTGCTGCACAATATCAAGATTGTCCACGAAGTTTACTCCAGTCTTTTTGGGGAGGTTCATGGTACATTTCTTCACTGCATAGGTGGAGTCTTTCACGACATAGAGATGCCCTGTAAAACCAAAGTCCTGCGAGTTCTGTGGAACGAAAGTAAGGTGTACACATTCCTGGCGGTCCACCATAATAGTATCCATAAGATAGAACTTATAGAAACTGATAGCACCTCGTCCGATAGGGCTGACGAAACGGCGTTGCAGCAGGCGGATGTCGTCATCATAGATATTGACGTCAGAGAATACATCAGTCAGAATGGTTCCCAGCATGTCTCCAGTGTTGAAGAACTCTTCAATACCGCTGGAATTCATACCTTCGATAATAGTCTTTTCGCTTTTGGGGCTTTTACGATAGATGGTTTTTGAAGACGTCTCCTTGATGGAAATGGGGAGAATCATCTTGTTCGTCTTGGGCGATATTTCTACCTGGTCCTTGAAGAATGAGAATTTTTTATAGATACCTTTCTCCATCTTCTCTGGAGTGACGTCGTTCATGGACATCTTCATCTTTTCATATTTCTGATACTGATAAAAGTCATTGGCTTCCAGTTTCAGTTCTTTCTTATTTTCGATGACTTTTCTCATGAAATCCACGGCAGGGTTATTCTTCCTGGAGTATTTCTCCTTTTGAGGTTTTACCACTACTTCAGAGAGCATGACATCAGCAGGCGCTATTTTTACATTCAGCACTCTGGTGTTAGGGGTTAGTGTGACTTTCTTGGTCACATATCCGATGGCGGAGAATGTAAGTTCATTCCAACCTTTGCGGGTTTCTACTGTATATTCTCCTTCGGCATTGGTGATAGCACCTACACCTTTTCCCTCGTATTGAACGGTGATGTACATTAATGGTTCGTTGGTCAGGGAGTCGGTAACGACACCTTTTATCTGTGCGGATGCACTATGTGCAACAAATAGTGACAACAGAAAAAGGATGATAGTTGTATATTGTTGTTTCATATTTAAGTCAGTATGAGGCTGCAAAGGTAGCAAATTACCATTAAATAAGAAGTAAATATAATCTAAAGAAATAAGAGGAATGTTTATATGTACTCTTCTTTTATATCAAGACAAAAGAAAAGATGCGTGTTTTTTATATTTTATGTTACCTTTGCAAGGATGAATAAACCCTGTCACTGCTTAACTATAAAAGTTATATATGAAACTCCATGTTGTTAGTTTTCAAGTGCCATTCCCTCCTGATTATGGGGGGGGTGATAGATGTGTATTATAAGCTGAAGGTACTGAAAGAGGCTGGTTGTTCGATTGTTTTGCATACATATAGATATGGGGTGGATGAACAACCTGATTTGCTTAAGGTGGCTGATACCGTCTACTATTACGAACGTTTTACAGGTTGGCGCTCTATGTTTTCTTTTCTTCCTTATGTTGTTTACAGTAGGAGGAGTAAGTTATTATTGGAACGTTTATGTGAGGACAATTCTCCGATTCTGTTTGAAGGACTGCACACCTGTTATTTCCTCTCAAATCCTTTATTGAGAGACAGGCAAAAATGGGTAAGGATGCATAATGTAGAGCATGATTATTATCATTTTCTGGGGAAGTCGTGTGTCTCCTGGTATGAGAAGTGTTATTATTATTTGGAAGCTTGGAAATTAAAACATTATGAGCGGGTATTACTGTATGCTGATAAAATATTGGCTATTACCAATACGGATGCCGTCCATTTCACTCAGAAATATCCTTCGGTATTGACTTATTGCTTGCCTTGTTTCTTTGATAGCATTAGTGTAAAAACTGTGACGGATGTAATTCAGGATAATGAGAAGTACATATTATATCATGGAAATCTGTCTGTTCTTGAGAATGTTCGGGTGATTAATTATATTCTGGATAACTTGGTGCCTAAGTTGGATATAGATATGCAGGTGGTTATTGCCGGTAAAAATCCCGGAAAGCATTTGCAAGAGAGAATTTCCAGAATTCCGAATGTATCTCTTGTTGCAAATCCTTCACAAAAAGAAATGAACTCTCTGGTAGCTTCTGCACATATCCATTTACTGTTGACTTTCCAGAATACAGGAATCAAACTGAAACTGATATATTCTTTGATGAAAGGATATGGACATTGTCTGGTGAATTCGATGATGATTCCGGATCCAGGTTTTGAGGAAGTATGTACAATTGCTGACAGACAAGAAGCGCAAATTATGGCTCTCCGTGAATTATATTATACCCCTTTGATGCCTGAAGCGCTTCAATGGCGGCAACAGGCTTTAACGAAAATGGGATATAACAATCAGGTTACTTTAATTCTCCATTAATCAACGTTTGCACAATACGTTCCGCTGTACGTCCGTCCCAACGGTCGGGCAGCGTGGTATGTTTCCATTCGCCATGCATCAACGTTTCAAGTACGGCGGCAAATGCAACGGGGTCTTCGTTCACTAATTCATTAGTACCTACACGCCAGGTTTCGGGATGTTCGGCATAAGAGTTGAGCGTGATGCAGGGAACATCAAGGAAAGTAGCTTCTTCTGCAATGTTACCGGAATCTGTGATGATACCTTTGGCATGGTTAATAAGATATCCGAAGTGCAGGTAACTTTGAGGCGGTAGAATGTGTAGGTTTGGTGCAGGAATTTCCAGCGCCTTGATAGCCTTCTGCACGTATGGGTGCAGCGGAGCAATGATGGGCATACCTTCGGATTTATCCACTAATGTTTGTGTCAGAGATTTAAGCATATTCTTTTTGTTCAGCAACTCGTGACGATTGAGAGTGAGCAATAGATAGCCGTGTCCTTTCAATCCCATGCTAGAGAACCATACGGGTTGCAAGAGGCGGTGACGGTTATAGCGGACAGTATCTATCAGAATATTACCTACATAGTGGATGTATTCGGGAATCATGCCTTCCTGATTCAGGTTGCGGTTAGCCACCATACCTGCGGTAAACAGATAGTCGGAAATGGCATCTACAATGGTACGGTTTACTTCGCGAGGCATATTCATATCGAACGAACGAGTACCGGCAATGAGGTGTGCAACTTTCAGCCCGCGCTTCTTGGCAACGATAGAACAACTCATGGTGGCCGTAAGGTCATCTACAACAAGAACTACCTGGGCGGGATGTGTGTTCAATTCCTTTTCGAAGGCAAGCATGATGGCAGCTGTCACTTCCGATTGGTCATGTCCGCTGACTCCAAGATAACCATCGGGTTTCTTCATGTCCAGATCAGAGAACAGAGAGGCATCCAGACTGGTATCGTCTTGCCGTCCGGTATAAATGAGACGGTATGAAATCTTCTTTCCGGCTTCCTGTGCGGCTTTAATAGCTCGGGTGATAGGAGCTATTTTCATGAAGTTAGGGCGTGCACCCGATACGATTGTTATTTTCATTGCATATAAATTGATGAGACAAAAATACGTTTTCTTAGGGAAATTATTCGTTACTTTGCCAATAAATTTAATGAATAGCAATTATAAATCATTAAACATTTAACGTTAATCATTGACTATCATGCCAACATTTGTTCAAATACTCGACTTTATAGGTACGTTTGCTTTTGCAATCAGTGGCATTCGGCTGGCTTCGGCAAAGCGATTCGACTGGTTCGGGGCGTATGTGGTAGGTTTTGTAACTGCCATTGGTGGCGGTACGATACGTGATGTATTGCTGGGTGTCACTCCAGGATGGATGACGGATCCTATCTATTTGATTTGTACGGGACTGGCCTTGCTGTGGGTGATTCTTTTTGGAAAACATCTGATTCATTTGCATAACACCTTCTTTATATTCGATAGCATTGGTTTGGCGCTGTTCACAGTAGTCGGTGTGGGAAAAAGCATTGCACTGGGATATCCATTCTGGGTAGCTATCATTATGGGTAGTATTACAGGTGCTGCAGGTGGTGTGATTCGTGATGTGTTCATCAATGAAATTCCACTGATTTTCCGAAAAGAGATTTATGCTATGGCGTGCGTGGTAGGCGGTACGGTTTACTGGATGTGCGATCTTATCGGGGTACATTCATATGGATGTCAGGTAGCAGGCGGTATTTCAGTATTCGTCACACGTATTCTGGCTGTGAAGTATAATATCTGTCTGCCTATTCTCTCGGGAAGTGCGGCAGAAGTAGAAGATAAAGACAAGGATTAAAGACTTTGTTCCAATGACAAACTGAATAATTGCAAAAACGAATGGAAAAAGAAAAGGGTATCACCGGAAGAAGAGGTGATACCCTTTTTAATTAAAGGAGATTCTTGTTAGAACATTGCGTCTTTCGTGTTGAACAATTTTCTTTCATTCAGTTTCACTACTTTGCCGTATTTCTCCAGCTTCTTCACGTCGATATCTTTCGGATTACCCATGATACCGATACAGTATGGTTTACCTTTGACATTTTCTTCGTAGTACTTCACGATATCATCGAAAGTCAGCGCATCAACCTTAGGCAGATTCTCTTTGGTAGGATCATCGTTATAGCCTACACGTTGCAGTGATCTCATGTACTCGGCTTTGTTGCGGAAAGAAGGATGTGTAGTCAGCATCTCCTGGCGCATGTAGCTCTTGATGTTGTCTATACGGTCAGCATTCTTTGGCATGTCTGTAATCAACCCCATGAATACATCCAATGCATCATTGGCTTTATCATTCTGTGTACCGATGTTACCGAACAAATAAGTCGGGTTGCCAGGCAATGAAGGTGTACCGATATATGCTCCGGCTGAATAAGCCATAGAACGTTTTCCACGGATTTCATCCAATACCAATCCATTGAAACCACCAGAGAAGTATTGATTGAATGCATCGCGAATCACGTCATCTTTCTTGTCGAATTTCTCCATTGGCATGAAGAAGTAGATTTGAGCTTGTTCAGCATCAGAGTTCGGCAGGAAGTAAACAGTGTTCTCTGTTACGGTAGCCATCGTTTTATCCTGCGGTGAAGTGGTCGGTTTTTCGTTGGCAACCAGCGGCAGATTTTTGCTGAGAACTTCATAAGCATTGTCGAAAGGCATTGTTCCGCAATAGAAGATTTCTGCTTCATAGTTTGCTGCGCGGTTGATGTCACCTGTCAGCTCGGAAATCTGCAGTTCGTAAACTTCCTTATCAGTCAGTTCATCGATGTAGGAGGATTATCCTGGTAAATCATGTATTGCATAAGTGCGCTGGACAAAGCGTTCACGTTTTCCTTGCGTTGCTGACGGCTACCCAACATAGAACCTTTGATACGGCTCAGCTGCTTTTCGTCCAGTTTCGGCATCAGAATCTGACGGGCGAGGAGCTGGCAGGCTTGCGGCAAAGTTTCTTCATAACCTTCCATGGTGATGTAGAGATAGTTGCTGTTAGCACTTACTTCACAAGTAGCATTCAGTTTACCAAGCTCTTCTTTCAATTGTTGTGGCTCGTAAGCACCCATGATACCTGCATTATTCATCAGGTCTGCTGCGATACCCAGTTTGCGGAATTCGCGTTCACCAACACCGTAACGCAGTGTTAAACTGAATACATTATTTTCCGGATTCTGTGTATAGTACATCTTAGAGCGGTCGTTCAATTGCTTGCTTTGTACGTCAGCGAAGTTGATGAACTTCTCGTCTACTTGTCCGATAGGCATGTTCTTGAATTGCGTAGCATACAGTGATTGTTTGCCTACAGGAGGTTCGATAGGTTTATATCCCGGTTTCTTAATTTTGGTACTCTTATCAAGCTTTCCTTTTTCAATGTAAATGGCAAGATAATCATCCGTCAGGTATTGCTTAGCCACACGTTTGATATCCTCTGTTGTGATGGCCATTACTTCATCTTTGTAGTTGAGAACTTGTCCCAGATCTTCTTCGCTGATGAAAGCATTCATTAACATGTGTGCCTTGTAAGTGTTAGATTCCATTCTGCGGTCGAAATCACGGCACATATTGTTCTTAATAGAATTGATTTGCCATTCTTCAAATTCACCGTTAGCTACTTTTTCGATAGCTTTCAGAGCTTTCTTTTCAGCGCTCTTGTTTGATTCGAAGCGACGTTGGTTTTCATCGTACAGAGGGATACAACGTACGATATTACGGCCCTGTTCGCGACGACTGTCTGAATAAGCATAACCTTGAGTCAACTCACCGTCAATAGTTAGTTTGTCCAGTGTACCGGTGTTGCTGTTATTGCTCAACAGAGACATGGCGATATCCAAAGGTTTTTCATCGGGATGTCCGGAAGGTACACCTTTATATACGAGGCATACATTGGGATAATAACCAACCTTTGCATTATATTGCTTACGACCTTTGATTTCGAGGTCGGGATAAGTTTTACGTTCGGGAGTCGATTTAGCTTGCAGGCGTCCGAAGGTAGCGTTGATACGTCCGCTGATTTGTTTAGCATCTACGTTACCAACGAGGATGAGCACCATGTTTTCCGGAGTGTACCAATCGTTATAATAGTCGATCAACTTACTCAAACGTGGATTTTTCAGGTGTTCCGGCAATCCGATGATAGGACGTGCGTAAGGGTGTCCTTCGTATGCTTTGCTGGAAATAAATTCCTGCTGTACGCTTCCTGGATCATCCTTATACATATTATATTCTTCGTATACACTTTCCAGCTCGGTCTGGAAAGTACGGAATACCGGGTTGATCATACGTTGTGAGTAGATTTCCAGCCATTTATTGATTTGGTAAGGGGGGAATGAGTTGTGATAATAAGTCACATCGAAACTTGTTCCGGCATTCAATCCCTTTCCACCCATACTTTCTATCAGATTCATGAATTCGGTAGATACACTTACTTTAGCGGCTTCTACTGTCAGTTCATTGATTTCTTTAGCGAGGGCTTCTTTCTTTACGGGATCGGCTTCATCCGCCATTTCATCGTACTTGGCAATGATTTTATCATAAAGCGGCTTTTCGGTAGCCCAGTCCAGAGCCCCGATCTTGTCGGTACCCTTAAACATTACGTGCTCCAGGTAGTGTGCCAGTCCGGTATATTCTGCCGGATCGTTCACGGAGCCTGTTCGGCAGGCCACAATACCATATACATCCGATTTGGTGTTGTCTTCCCATATATATACGGAAAGGCCATTCTTCAGCTTGAATGCTTTCAGCCCTTGACCGTATGACGGCAGAGCGATAGCCATGATAGCCAGAAGAATAATGGAATTAATAATTCGTCTCATAAAATAAAGTGTTTTTAAATAAAGTGTTTTTGCTATATGTAGGCAAAACTATAAAAAAATCACAAACACTTTACGAAATCTTCGGAAAAAGATACGCTTTTTTTTTAAAAAGACCACCAGAAAACTCTCAAAATGGGGGTGAAAACTGTCATTTGATAGTTTTTGCCCTAAATAAAAACAAAACTCGACCCCTCGGAAACTTGAAACTTCCCTATACTTGCAATCGTGAATTTAAAATAATTATTAACTATTTAAAAGAGCAAAGTATGAATACCTACAGTTTTAGGAAGGATTTGATTAGTGTGCAAGAAGAACTGCTTCGCTTTGCATATAAGTTGACAGCCGATAAAGAGGAGGCGAATGATTTATTGCAGGAAACCTCACTCAAAGCGTTGGATAATGAAGACAAGTACATGCCCGATACAAATTTCAAAGGGTGGATGTACACCATTATGCGGAATATCTTTATTAATAATTACCGCAGAATCGTTCGCGAACAAACTTTCGTGGACCAGACAGATAACCTTTATCATTTAAACCTGCCGCAAAACTCCGGTTTTGCAAGCGCCGAAGGAACTTATGATTTGAAAGAGATGCACCGCATTGTCAATTCATTACCCCGCGATTATAAAGTCCCCTTCTCCATGCACGTTTCCGGTTTCAAGTATCGTGAAATAGCCGATCGGCTCGGATTGCCTTTAGGAACTGTCAAAAGCCGCATATTCTTTACCCGCCAGCGGCTACAACAAGAATTGAAAGACTTTGTTTAAAAACTACAGGTTAGGCTGCGAGCTTGACTATGAGCCTCTTACAGTGTGATTCTGTAAATTAAGCCTATATGGCTTTAACCGAATAGCCCAGGGCAGTGCCCTGGGTATATTTATGTGTACGCATTGGTGAAGGTTGTTTGAATTGTGAAAAATGAAGTTGTACTTTCAATATGATATAAAACATAGCTTTTATAACAAATATTTAGTGTATGTTTTTGACTATATGTTAGAATAAACCCTTATATTTGTACTTATTAAGTTAACTTACTAATTCATATATGTTAAACCGCTAACTACCGACTGCGATGAAAAAAGAAATTAAATTCAGTCTTGTTTACCGTGACATGTGGCAATCTTCCGGTAAATATCAACCTCGTGTAGACCAATTGGTACGTATCGCCCCCTTGATTATTGAAATGGGGTGTTTTGCCCGTGTGGAAACTAACGGAGGGGCTTTTGAACAAGTGAATCTGTTGTATGGCGAAAATCCCAACAAGGCCGTACGTGCTTTTACTAAACCTTTTAATGAAGCAGGTATACAGACACATATGCTGGATCGTGGTCTGAATGCTCTGCGTATGTATCCGGTACCTGCCGATGTACGTCGTTTGATGTATCATGTGAAGCATGCACAGGGGGTAGATATTACTCGTATTTTCTGTGGATTGAATGAAACGCGCAATATCATTCCTTCTATAAAATATGCATTGGAAGCAGGTATGATACCACAAGCTACACTGTGTATCACGCATTCGCCTGTACATACAGTGGAGTATTACGCTCATGTTGCTGATCAGCTGATTGAAGCCGGAACACCCGAAATCTGTCTGAAAGATATGGCAGGTATCGGTCGTCCGGGTATGCTGGGGCGATTGACGAAAACAATTAAAGAGAGGCATCCGGAAGTGATCATTCAATATCATGGTCATAGTGGACCGGGCCTGTCGATGGCATCTATTCTTGAAGTCTGTGAGAATGGAGCTGATATCATTGATGTAGCTATGGAACCGATGTCCTGGGGTAAAGTACATCCGGATGTGATTTCGGTGCAGGCTATGTTGAAAGATCTGGGTTTCCAGGTGCCGGACATCAATATGAAAGCCTATATGAAAGCGCGTGCCATGACGCAGGAATTTATAGATGATTTCCTGGGTTATTTCATGGATCCCACGAATAAACACATGTCCTCTTTGTTGCTGAAATGTGGACTTCCCGGTGGTATGATGGGTTCTATGATGGCGGATCTGAAGGGGGTACATTCAGGAATAAATATGATACTGAGAGGGAAAAACGAACCTGAACTTAGTATCGATGATTTACTGGTGATGCTTTTCGACGAAGTGGAATATGTATGGCCTAAATTAGGTTATCCACCACTGGTGACACCTTTCAGCCAGTATGTGAAGAATGTTGCGTTGATGAACGTTATGCAACTGGTGAAAGGTGAGGAGCGCTGGACGATGATAGATAATCATACTTGGGATATGATTCTGGGTAAGAGCGGACGTCTGCCGGGTGAACTGGATCCTGAGATTGTAGAACTCGCAAAGTCCAAAGGGTATGAGTTTGTAGATACAGATCCGCAGTTGAATTATCCGGATGCACTGGATGAGTTCCGGAAGGAAATGGATGATAATAGCTGGGAATATGGTGACGATGATGAAGAACTCTTTGAGTTAGCCATGCACGACCGCCAGTATCGTGACTATAAGTCAGGTGCTGCCAAGAAGCGTTTCGAGGATGAGTTACAACGTGCTAAGGATGCCGCCATGGTGAAAAATGGATATTCGGAAGAAGAAATAAAAAACTGAAACGTGCCAAAGCTGACCCGATACTTGCTCCGGATAAAGGACAGGTACTGTGGGAAGTATCAGTTGAAGGTCCTTCTGTTGCTCCGTTCATCGGGCGTAAATACCAGCACGATGAAGTATTCTGTTACCTTTCCACTCCGTGGGGAGAATACGAGAAAATACCGACCGGATTTACCGGACGTGTCGTAGAGATATGTGCCAAGCAGGGTGATACTGTGAATAAGGGCGATGTGATCGCTTATATTCAGAGGAGCGATATTTTTGCGTAATTAGGGATTAGTGAGTGATTAGTGGTAAGTGGTTAGTGATTAGCAGGCTGCGCTATAATGCTGCAGGAGCTAATCACTAACCACTTACCACTAATCACTTATTAACCCACTTTTTTATCGTCTCCTTTAGTACCTCCTGTGTGAAAGGTTTAGTGAGGAAATCGTTGCAACCCACTTCAAGTGCTGCTTTACGGTCATGATCATAGGCAAAAGCAGTCAGGGCGATGATGGGGACATCGGGTGATAGTTCACGGATGATTCTTGTTGCATCCAGTCCGCCGAGGTTCGGCATTTTCATATCCATCAGGATAATATCCGGGTTTAATTCCACAAACATATTGACGGCTTCCATTCCATCTTTGGCACGTTCCAAGTGATATTCTTTTCCTAAGATGGCTTTGATCAGGATATAATTACTGTCGGTATCTTCAGCTATCAGGATTGTTTTCATTAGAGAACTTTCAGATGTAGCTTGACTCTTTTCAGTTGTTGTTTTTGGTTCATTGGTTGTCGATCCACTCTCTTCAAGTACAGTTTCAGACATTTCTTTTTCTTCCTCTTTGGCAATCTTTGCAGGCAGGTTAAAGGTGAAAGTAGTACCTTTCTCCAATTCGGAAGTCACGGAAATTGTTCCGCCCAGACGCTCAATGATGGTCTTGCAGATTGCTAATCCTAATCCTGTACCCTGTGCAAAATTGTTTGCTTTCACAAACCGTTCGAATACCTTTCCTATCTTTTCGGGAGTAATACCTGTTCCTGTATCAGTTACATGGAAAATGATATTATCCCCTTCTTGGTGGTATCCATAACTGATACTTCCATGAGTTGTGAATTTGAATGCATTTCCTATCAGGTTTGATATAACCTGGAAAATACGATTCTTGTCCGAATCGATGCGAATATCTTCATCCGAAGGTTCAAACACCAATTCAACACCGGAAGGACAACGGAACACATGGGCATCATGAATCTCTTTACAAAGCGGATGCAGACGGACGGGAGCAATGCTGAATTCAACAATTCCGGCTTCTATCTTCGATAAATCCAGTATCTCGTTGATGAGTTGCAGCAGACGTTCGTTGTTAGCTTCCACTATGTTGTAATATTCTTTGCGCTCCTCTGTATTTTCGCTTTCGGCGATGATGCGTGAGAAACCGACGATGGCATTGAGTGGCGTACGTATTTCATGACTCATATTGGCCAGGAAAGCCGATTTGAGCTGATCGGAAGTCTCCGCTTTTTCTTTGGCAACCATTAATTCCCGTTTCATCAGTTCCATGTCGGTGATGTCCCATTCTATATTCAACAAGATGGGGGGAGAAGTCATTACTCTCTATCTTCATCTTCCGTTTGTCGAGGAAAAGGGGCTGCCCGGTACCATCACGTTCTTCTGCTATCCAGTGCATTTCCTGTCCAGTAGAAGCTATTTCGATGTCCTGACGGCGTTTTTCCTGTGCTATATCCAAAGGGTAGAAATCGAAGTCATCTTTCCCCAAGGCCTCTTGCATGGTAATTTCACGGTTGTACGACTCACGGTTGCGATATAAGTATTTAAAGCCGTTTTTGATGTCCTTTACGACAATGCCTGCGGGCAGATATTCAATGATCTTGTCCAATATCTGGTTAAAGCGTTTTATTTGCTGCTCGTGACTGATGCGTTGGGAAATATCCCGGCCGAATGTCCAGATCGTTCCTTCGCCCTCATCGCTGATAATACAATATGCATTGCCTTCATATGCCAGCACTTCGGGATAGAGTGGCAGAGGGTTGTACATAGTGACACTCTGTTTCTTGTCTCCATTCTTAATGGAAACAACCATCTTCTTCCACTCTTCTCTGTTGCGGGCATATGAACCGATATCATAAATCTTTAGTTGGGTGATGTCATCCGTATTGCTCAGATTATGGTGCTGTTTAAACTGGCGGTTAGCGAATATCAGCGTACCGTCTTCATGGGCGGCAAAGATGTCTTCCGTGGAATTATTGATGGCATGAGTCAGCAGGTTGATATCGTTTCGTCTTTGCTGGATATCCGTAATGTTCTGTATATATCCTTCCAGAGTGACATTGCCGTCTTTACAACGTTCACGGGTAAATGTCTTCAGACGGATATAGAAGACTTTTTTATCTAAGGAGATACGATAATCTATGCTTTCTTCCATATTTCCTTTCAGATTCTGAGAGAGCCAATTGTTGAAACTCTCTCTATCTTCAGGAAGAATAAGGTTTAGATAGTCGGATAGGGGAATATTCTGTTCTTCTTCCGTACACATGATACCTGTCTGACCTGCATAGCCAAATTTCTTAGTGCCGGTGTCATATATCCATCTGCCTATAAGGGCAGCTTTTTGTATCTCATACAGTTCCCGGTTTCTTCTTTCCAGTTCCAATTTGCGTTGGCTGCGTTCCGTTATGTCACGGTATTGGCATAATATCAGGTCGCCATAGGGCTGCATGATACATTTAAAGAAATAATTTCTACCTCGTAGTGAGAGTTCGTAATTACGGGTTGATTTTGTTTTCCGGAGCAAGACTTTTTTGAATTCCGGATAAAACTCACGGTATGTACTGGGGGGGGTAACAGGACAAGTAAATTCTTGCCGAGTAGCCTTTCCTCTTTTATGAACCATAAATCTACATTATGGATGGCTATATCTACACATACACCGTCTTTGTCCATGAGTATCAGTGTATCTGATACCATGTTCAATAGCTTTTCGGAGTTATCTGTGTCTTTCAGTATGCTTTTCATGTCTTTCTGTGTATTTAGATTTGTTGTTGGGCAGAGGTTTTATTGTCCTGCCCTTCGTGCTTTTTCCCAAGCTCCGCTACTGTTGCCTTTGCGTTTACTCAGGTATCGGAATCCTCTTATTACATTGACGTTCATAAAGAGGAAGTAATAAGGAATAAAGAGTATTTTGTTTTTGATATGCTTTCTTGAGAGGATATATCCCCAGATGCCCATCAGGTAAAATAGGATCTGCAGTCCTAAAATGACGGCATAAAATAGCGGACAACTGCTGGTAAAGAGTAATATAACGTTAAGAGGGAGCAGTAAGAATAAGAGGATAGGAGTGATAGACCATCGTAGAACACGATGGGATACATATTGGAAATTAAGCCAGCCATAGCGAAATGGATTCAACAATGGACGCAATCGCCAGATAGACTGTAATCCTCCGGCTGCGATGCGTACTTTACGTTTTTCTTCTTCCTGCATATCGGCAGAGCCACCTTCAGTGGCATAAGCAGCAACGCAATAAGCGATGGTGTAACCGCGCATAGCTATACGAAGGGAGAGGATGAAATCATCGAGTAAGGTATCCGTTCTCATGTCTTCGAACAAATCGCTGCGTACAGCGAACAGCTCTCCGGCAGCTCCTACGGCTGAATAAAGGCGTGAATCGAGTGCTTTCAAAGTCGACTCATATTTCCAGTAAATGCCTTCTCCACCTGAAGCAGCATTATCTTTGCTTTGTACGGCAATACGTTTTTCGCCAGCCACACAACCTACCTTGGGATTGACAAAGGCATGAACGATTTCACGCAGAGCTTCCCGGTTCAGGTGTGTATTGGCATCGGTGAATATGACGAGTGGCGTTTTGACAAACTTCATTCCCCGGTTGAGGGCAGCGGTTTTTCCCTGCCGTTGGGGCTGATGGAGTACGGTGGCCTGAGGCCAACGTGAGAGGCGTTCATTGGTATGGTCGTTACTGCCATCGGTTACCCAGAATATTTGCAGTTTCTCTGCAGGATAGTCTAAATCCAGACAGTTCTGCATTTTTTCGTCTACAACGTCTTCTTCGTTGTAAGCTGCAATAAAGAGTGTGAGTTCGGGCAGCTTTTCATCAGGAGGCATGGGGTAGTGGATCGGCTTACGGAAAGTTTCCTTTATCTTAACCAGGATGTATAATACAATTCCATATCCTATATAGTGTAGAATACGATAAAAAGGCTTATCCAGAATAATATCTCGAAAGTTCTCATTATGAAGTTGTTTAAGGTAAACAAATAATAATGCTCAAAAGTATGGATAATCTTTTACTGATGCAAGAAAAGGGGAGGATTTATGATTTATAATTTATGATTTATGCTTCATGATAAATCATAAATTATAAATCATAAATCTCGAAATAAAATATAAATCAAAACGCTTCTGTCATATTGAAATAAAACAGCGTTTGGTTGTTGACTGTGTTTTTACCCAAATCAAGACGTACATTCATACGGGGCTGCACTTCAATACGTAATCCAACACCGTAGTTGGGAAGTACACCTTCTATCTTGCCGGGAGTGGGGCCCATGAATCCGCAACCCGTCCAGGCTACGAAACCTATATGGTTGAGCATACGCTTCAGCCAGGTACTCTTATCGGTATTTATCATCTGGCGATACTCCGCCATGACCACATGGGAAGACTTGTCACGATATTGTCCCATATAATAACCACGCAGGTCGAAAGGAGTTCCGGTAAGCATGTATTGTGTCAAAGGTACATTTCCAAACACATTTTTAGTTTGTGCGGTCCAGGCGATGACCTTACGTTTGCCGACAGTCTTATATTGACGATAGTCTATCTCCAGGCGATAAAAGTTTTCATCGCTCCCGAGAAATTTGGTATACATCATTCCACGAAAATCGAGGTACATGCCCGAGTAGGCATTGGAGGGAATATCACGGCTGTCGTAAGTCAGCAGAAAACCAAGTCCGGAATTGAAATTCTTGTAACCTTTCTCGGTACCTCCGGCTGCCTTGTAGGACGGTTCGTCTACCAGATATTTGGCAGGTTCTGTAATATCGTCATAGTTGATGTCTATCTGTGGTCCGGCAAATATATTGCTGTTGCCTAAGCGGAAAAGGAACCAGGGATTGAACTGGATACCACTGTAGCGGTATTGGCTGGTGCTGTCGCTACGAACATAATTCTTATTTGTACCGTAGCCCAGACCGTAGAAATTATCTTCTGTGTTCTTATAAGCAAACTTTCCGAAGATGCGGAAACGGTCATCTTTAAAAAAGAGTTGAGGCTTGGAAAAGAGGTTGATACCACCATTGAACAAGAAAGCGATGGCTACGGGAACCACGGAACGTAACTGTGTAGTGTCACTGGGATTCATGCGGAAAGTCATCAAAGCACTGCCACCAAGTACTGCACCAAAATCGGGAGTATAACTCGGACTACCCAAAATATTATAATGCAAGTTTCGTTTTGCTACTTTTTGTTTACGCAATTCACGCTTAGTCAATGCAGGAGTCGTATCGTTGCCAGTAATAATCAAATTCATTCCTTCCTGAGCGGAAAGTGCTGTTACTGAAAGCAGTAACGTAATAATACCTATTATATATCTTTTCATATCATACGAATGAGGGTGCAAAGAAAACTAATAAATTTGAATTAGTTTTCAATTCAAAAGACAATAAATCTAAAGATTTTACTAAAAGTTTCAAAAAAGCCATTAATTTTGCATCTAATCAAAGAGCTGACAGTGGGAATTGCCAATGGCCTTTTTTCGAAGTATCGGACATTTAGACCAATATAAGACCATCCCCGTACCCGGTCCGTGTCTGGTCCATACCAAAGCCGTACCAAGTCCAAGTTCTTAGACACGGAGCAAGTACGGACTTGATAGGTGGCAGGCCTGTAGAAGACAGGAAAAATAGACCAATTACTATACAAACCATATGTATTATGAATAAACGAATTTTATCAGTTTTTGTTTTCAGTGCCGCTTTATTTTCCATGCAGGCACAAGACGGAAAAGGGGGAATCAGCGAAACTATGCTGAACCAGATTAAACAGAGCTATCAAGGCACCACTGCCGATAAGGCTCTACGTAATGCCATCGGAAACAATGACATTCGTAAACTTGCACTGAATCAGGAGAATCTGACAGGAATGGATACTCATTTTTCTGTGAAGGTAAACTCCAAGGGAATTACAGATCAGAAGTCGTCCGGACGTTGTTGGCTCTTCACCGGACTGAACGTGATGCGTGCCAAGACTATTGCCAAATATGATTTTCAATCTTTTGAATTTTCGGAGATTTATCCTTTCTTCTGGGATCAACTGGAGAAAGCCAATCTTTTCCTGCAAGGCATTATCGACACCCGTGAAAAACCTATGAGCGACAAAACAGTGGAATGGCTTTTTCAACATCCTTTGAGTGATGGAGGAACATTTACGGGAGTTGCCGATATTGTCAGCAAATACGGTCTGGTGCCTAAAGAAGCTATGCCGGAAACCAATAGCAGTGATAATACTTCGCGTATGGCAAATCTGGTTTCTTTGAAATTGAAGGAATACGGCTTGCAATTGCGTGACCTTGCTGCTAAAGGAGCAAAACCGGCAGCATTGGATAAAGAGAAAACAACGATGCTCGGTACTATCTATCGTATGTTGGTGCTGAATCTGGGTGTTCCACCTACAGAGTTCGATTATGTACGTAAGGATGCCAAGGGCAATCCTGCGGAGACCGAACATCACACTCCGATGTCTTTCCTGAAGAAATATGGTGATGAGAATCTGCTGGGTAATTATGTGATGGTAATGAACGACCCTTTCCGTGAATACTACAAATGCTATGAGATAGACTATGATCGCCACCGTTACGACGGTAAAAACTGGACATATGTAAACCTGCCTGTAGAAGATATCAAAGAAATGGCTATTGCTTCTTTGAAAGACAGTACCATGATGTATTTCTCTTGTGATGTGGGTAAGTTCCTGAATTCCGAACGTGGTTTGCTCGATGTGAAGAACTATGATTACGAATCGCTTATGGGCACTACTTTCAATATGGATAAGAAACAACGTATCCAGACTTTTTCCAGCGGTTCTTCTCATGCCATGACTCTTATGGCGGTAGATTTGAATAAGGACGGAAAGCCTGTGAAGTGGATGGTGGAAAATAGCTGGGGGCCTGCAAGCGGTTATCAGGGGCATTTGATCATGACGGATGAATGGTTCGATGAATATATGTTCCGTCTGGTCTTGGAAACTAAGTATGTGCCTGCTAAGGTAATGGATATATTCAAACAGAAGCCTATTCGTTTACCGGCTTGGGATCCGATGTTTGCGGAAGAAGATTAAACAATATTTATTTTCATAGCAGGGAATTAATACCCGGTCAACAAGAAGTTAAGAGTTTGTTAGCAAGAAGTTAATTCCTTGTCGACAAACTCTTAACTTCTTGTAATGCTTTAATAACCAAATAGTATGGGTGATTTCTTTTTCTTGACTATATAGGTAGGGATATTGCGGAAAGAGAGAGGATGTTGTGAAGGATGCTTGAGAAGCTGTTGATCGCCCTTGTTGCTATCGTGTTCGTTAACGAAAGGAATTACGGAAATTTCTCCGTAATTCCTTTTGTTTTTGCTCTTTATTCACGTTCTTTTTTGCTACTTTTGCGGCAAATTAATGAAACCATTATTTTATATAAACGCATGGCAAATGTAATTAAGTTACGTAAAGGCCTTGACATCAACCTGAAAGGTAAAGCCTCTCAAGAGTTAATGTCTGTAAAAGAACCGGGATTCTACGCATTGGTTCCCGATGATTTTACGGGTGTCACTCCGAAAGTGGTAGTCAAAGAACAGGAATATGTGATGGCCGGAGGACCCTTGTTTATCGACAAGAATCATCCTGAATTGAAATTTGTTTCGCCCGTTAGCGGCGTAGTGACAAGTGTGGAGCGCGGCGCACGCCGTAAAGTGCTGAACATTGTCGTTGAAACTGCAGCCGAGCAAGACTATGAAGAATTCGGTAAGAAAGACGTGAATGCCCTGAATGACGAGTCGGTAAAAGCTGCATTGCTGGAAGCCGGTATGTTTGCGTTCATCCGTCAGCGCCCCTATGATGTGATTGCTGATCCGACGATGTATCCGAAAGCTATCTTTGTTTCGGCCTTCGACAGTAACCCGCTGGCACCTGATTTTGAATTCGCCCTGAAAGGCGAGGAAGCAAACTTCCAAACAGGATTGGACGCTCTTTCCAAAATGGCAAAGACGTATTTAAGTATTAGTGTAAAACAAAAGGCAGTAGCGTTGACGCAAGCCAAGAATGTAACGATTACCGCATTTGACGGATCGAATCCGGCCGGCAATGTAGGCGTACAGATTAACCATATTTCACCTGTTGTAAAGGGTGAAACCGTATGGACAATTGGTGCGGAAGCTGTTATATTCATCGGACGTCTGTTCAATACAGGTCGTGTGGACATGACACGCAAAGTTGCTGTAACAGGTTCCGAAGTGTTGAAACCTGCTTACTGTAAACTGAAAGTCGGTGCTCTGCTGACAAACGTATTCAGTGGAAACGTGACTACCGGTAGAGATTTACGCTACATCAGTGGTAATGTACTTACAGGTAAAAAAGTGAATCCGAACGGTTTTCTTGGCGCTTTTGACAGCCAGTTGACAGTGATTCCCGAAGGTGATGATATTCACGAAATGCTGGGCTGGATTATGCCGCGTTTCAATCAGTTCAGTGTGAACCGTTCTTATTTCAGTTGGTTGCTGGGTAATAATAAGGAATATGTGCTTGATGCCCGTATCAAAGGTGGTGAACGTCATATGATCATGTCTAATGAGTACGATAAAGTATTCCCGATGGACATCTTCCCTGAATATCTGGTAAAAGCTATCATTGCAGGTGATATTGACCGTATGGAGGCTTTGGGTATTTATGAGGTAGCTCCCGAGGATTTTGCCCTTTGCGAATTCGTATGTTCTTCGAAGGTAGAAGTTCAACGCATTGTTCGTGCAGGGCTTGACATGCTCCGTGCTGAAATGGCCTAATTCAATTAAAAATCAAGAATTAAAAATTAAAGATGAAAGCGTTAAGAAATTATCTCGACAAGATAAAGCCGAACTTTGAAGAGGGCGGCAAATTCCACGCATTCCAGTCTGTGTTCGACGGATTCGAAACATTCCTGTTCGTCCCCAGCACGACTTCGAAATCGGGAACGCATATTCACGACGCTATCGACAGCAAGCGCATTATGTCGATGGTGGTCATTGCGTTGGTACCGGCGTTGCTGTTCGGTATGTATAACGTAGGTTACCAGCACTTCCATGCTACCGGTGCTACGGGTAGCTTCATTGAAATGTTTGCCTACGGTTTTCTGGCTGTATTGCCTAAAATCATTGTTTCTTATGTAGTAGGTTTGGGTATTGAGTTCGTTGTGGCTCAATGGAAGAAAGAAGAAATCCAGGAAGGTTTTCTTGTTTCCGGTATTCTTATCCCTATGATTGTTCCGGTAGACTGCCCGCTGTGGATTCTGGCGGTGGCTACTGCATTTGCCGTAATTTTTGCAAAGGAAGTATTCGGTGGTACAGGTATGAACGTATTCAACGTTGCCTTGATCACTCGTGCATTCCTTTTCTTTGCATATCCTACGAAGATGTCCGGTGATGCTGTTTGGGTATCAGGTGACACAATCTTCGGTCTGGGACAAGCTGTTGACGGATTGACCGTAGCTACTCCGCTCGGTGCTGCTGCCACTTCGGGGGCTGTGCCGCCATTCTCCTGGGATATGGTGACGGGATTGATACCGGGTTCTATCGGTGAGACCAGTGTGATTGCTATTGCTTTGGGTGCTATCCTGTTGCTGGCAACGGGTATTGCAAGTTGGAAAACAATGTTTTCTGTATTTGTAGGTGGTGCGTTCATGGCTTGGATATTCAATACTGTTGGTCCTGACACTGCTATGGCTCATATGCCTTGGTACGAACACCTGGTACTGGGTGGTTTCTGCTTCGGTGCCGTATTCATGGCTACCGACCCTGTAACTTCGGCACGTACCGAGACGGGTAAATATATCTTCGGTTTCCTGATTGGTGTTATGGCAATCGTGATCCGTGTACTGAACCCCGGTTATCCCGAAGGTATGATGCTTGCCATCCTGCTGATGAACATCTTCGCTCCGCTGATTGACTACTGTGTAGTACAAGGTAATATCAGCCGTCGCGAGAAACGTGCAATTAAGTCTAACAATTAAAATACCGTAAGAAAATGAATACCAATAGTAATAGTTATACTATCATTTATGCTTCGGTAATGGTTGTTATCGTTGCATTCTTGCTGGCATTCGTTAGTTCCTCTCTGAGAACTATTCAGAATAAGAATGTGGAACTGGATACGAAGAAGCAAATACTCGCTGCATTGAAAATCAAAGATGTGAAAGATGCTGAAGCTGAGTATAATAAATATGTAAAAGGTGATATGCTGATGAATGTAGACGGTACATTGACCGAGAATACCGGTGAATTTGCTACTGGCTACGAAAAAGAAGCTAAAGAACACCAACGTCTGCACGTATTCGTTGCAGAAGTGAATGGAGAAAAGAAATATGTGTTCCCTGTTTACGGTGCCGGTCTTTGGGGTGCTATCTGGGGATATGTTGCACTGAACAGTGATAAGGATACCGTTTATGGTGTTTACTTCTCTCATGCTAGTGAAACTCCGGGTCTGGGTGCTGAAATCGCCGGACAACAATTCCAAGACGAATTCCTGGGTAAGAAAACACTGGAAAACGGTGAAGTAACTCTGGGAGTTGTGAAGAACGGTAAGGTAGATAAACCTGATTATCAGGTGGACGGTATCTCCGGTGGTACAATTACATCTGTAGGTGTAGACGTTATGTTGAAAACCTGTCTGAATAGTTACAAGAGTTTTTTAACCAATAATGATGAGGAATAAGGATATGGGACAGTTATTTTCAAAGAAAAATAGAGAAGTATTCTCAACTCCGCTGGGCATGAACAACCCTGTTACCGTACAGGTACTGGGTATTTGTTCTGCATTGGCTGTAACTGCCAAACTGGAACCCGCCATCGTAATGGGGCTTTCAGTAACAGTGATTACGGCTTTCTCCAATGTGGTTATTTCACTGTTGCGCAAGACTATCCCCAACCGTATCCGTATCATCGTTCAGTTGGTTGTGGTATCTGCTTTGGTAACCATTGTGAGTGAAGTTTTGAAAGCTTTTGCTTATGATGTAAGTGTACAGCTTTCTGTTTATGTAGGTTTGATTATTACAAACTGTATCCTGATGGGACGTCTGGAAGCATTTGCCATGCAGAACGGTCCGTGGGAATCTTGCCTGGATGGTATAGGTAACGGTTTGGGATATGCTAAGATTTTGATTATCGTAGCTTTCTTCCGTGAACTGTTAGGCTCGGGTACATTGCTCGGTTTCAATATCCTGAACCATGAATGGCTGACAAACTTGGGTTATGTGAACAATGGCTTGATGCTGATGCCGCCGATGGCTTTGATTATCTGCGCTTGCATCATCTGGTATCAACGTGCTCGTCACAAAGAATTGCAAGAAAAGTAAGTTTAATAATTATGAATGATAAATAATGAATGATGAATGGCTGTGCAGTACAAAGGCTCGTACATTCTCTAAATTCATAATTAATAATTCATAATTCATAATTAATTAAAGCATGGAACATTTAATAAGTTTATTTGTCCGCTCCATATTTGTGGACAACATGATATTCGCATTCTTCCTGGGTATGTGCTCTTACTTAGCTGTATCCAAGAATGTGAAGACTGCTGTAGGACTGGGTATCGCCGTAACTTTCGTATTGGTGGTTACGCTTCCGGTCAACTATTTATTGCAGACCAAGGTGCTGGCTGCCAATGCTATCATTGATGGCATTGACCTCAGCTTCCTGAGTTTTATCCTTTTTATTGCCGTAATTGCCGGTATCGTGCAGTTGGTAGAGATGGTTGTGGAACGTTTTAGTCCTTCTCTCTACGCTTCACTGGGTATCTTCTTGCCGCTGATTGCTGTAAACTGTGCCATCATGGGTGCTTCTCTGTTCATGCAGCAGCGCATCAATGTAGGTGAGAGTGATCCGAAGTACATCGGTGATGTATGGGATTCTATCTCTTATGCATTGGGCTCTGGTATTGGCTGGTTGCTGGCTATTGTTGGTTTGGCAGCTATCCGTGAAAAAATGGCTTACTCTGACGTGCCCGATGCACTGAAAGGTTTGGGTATTACGTTCATTACAGTAGGTCTGATGGCAATGGCATTCATGTGTTTCTCTGGTTTGAACATCTAATAAAGAAAGGAATAGAACAATGGATATGAATTTAATATTAGCGAGCATTGGAGTATTCCTGGTGGTTATTCTGCTGCTTGTCGTTATCCTGCTGGTTGCCAAGAATTTCCTGGTACCCTCAGGTAATGTAAAACTGACTATAAATGGTGACAATGTACTGGATGTGGAGTCTGGTGCTACGTTGCTGAATACATTGTCTGTGAATGGAGTATTCCTTTCTTCCGCTTGTGGTGGTAAGGGTTCTTGCGGACAGTGTAAATGCCAGGTACTGGATGGCGGCGGTGAGATTCTGCCGTCTGAGGTTCCTCATTTTAGCCGTAAACAAGTACAGGATCACTGGCGTCTGGGTTGTCAGGTGAAAGTAAAGAGCGATATGGCTATCAAGATTGATGAGTCTGTGCTTGGCGTAAAAGAGTGGGAGTGCGAAGTTATCTCCAACAAGAACGTGGCTACGTTCATTAAGGAGTTCATCGTTGCGTTGCCTAAGGGCGAACACATGGACTTTATCCCGGGCTCTTATGCACAGATCAAGATTCCTAAATACTCAATGGACTATAACAAGGACATTGATAAGAGTCTGATTGGTGATGAGTACTTGCCTGCATGGGAAAAATTCGGTTTGTTCACATTGAAGTGTGACAATAATGAAGAAACGATCCGTGCTTATTCTATGGCTAACTATCCGGCAGAAGGTGACCGTATCATGTTGACGGTACGTATCGCAACTCCGCCGTTCAAGCCGAAAGATCAGGGACAAGGCTTTATGGATGTGCCTGCAGGTATTGCTTCTTCTTATATCTTCACTTTGAAACCGGGTGATAAGGTAGTCATGAGCGGTCCTTACGGAGACTTCCACCCGATATTCGATTCTAAGAAGGAAATGATGTGGATTGGTGGTGGTGCCGGTATGGCTCCGTTGCGTGCACAAATCATGCACTTGACGAAGACATTGCATACTACTGACCGTAAGATGACTTACTTCTATGGTGCACGTGCCCTGAACGAAGTATTCTATCTGGAAGACTTCCTGCAAATAGAGAAGGATTTCCCGAACTTTACGTTCCATCTGGCATTAGACCG
>Ga0192244_10062_pt1 | contig 45162 bp, 42 predicted proteins | sample Koala_Koa27_L3_FD_131234 | JGI IMG/M metagenome (GOLD analysis project Ga0192244, IMG submission 131234) | Enriched cells from koala feces incubated with labeled cellulose particles, San Francisco Zoo, California, United States - Koala_Koa2-7_L3 ... | reverse complement strand
TGCAGAGAAGGGAACTGCCTCCATGCAGAATCAAAGTCGTCTGCGCGAGAAAAATGATGGTGAAGATTATGTAAAAAGAGACTTCAATTTTGGTCAGCAAGACGCTATAAATGGTGTCTCAACTCCGACTATCGGCATTAACGGTCAACAAGGCGGGGATGTTTTGTCCGGTAATACTATGCAGAATGTCGGCAATATGCCGTCCATGTTGCCCATTGATATCGAAAACCGCGTATATGGTCGTGATATTTTTGATACCAAGAATCTTACTTTTGAACCCAGCCTGAATCTGGCTACTCCTCCTAACTATCGTTTAGGTCCCGGAGATGAAGTGATTATTGATATTTGGGGAACCAACCAAGCTACTATCAGGGATAATATATCTCCTGACGGATACATTTCTATTAATGATATCGGTTTGGTATATCTGAATGGAATGACTATTGCCGAAGCTGGTAACTATTTGCGTAAAGAATTAAATAAGATATATGCCGGCATCGATAGCGATAACCCGTCTTCACAGATTAAAGTTACATTGGGAAATAGCAGAACCATCCAGGTAAATGTGATGGGAGAAGTGTTCCAACCGGGCACTTATGCTTTATCCTCTTTTGCAACAGTGTTTCATGCACTTTATCGTGCGGGTGGTGTGAGTGATATTGGTAGTTTGCGTGCTATTCAAGTGGTACGTGGAGGTAAAAAGATAGCCACAGTCGATGTTTATGACTTTATAATGAAAGGTAAGGTAAGTGATGATATTCGTTTGCAAGAAGGAGATGTGATCATTGTTCCCCCTTATGAAGCATTGGTAAAGTTTGAAGGCAATGTAAAGCGTCCGATGAAGTATGAAATGAAGAGTAATGAAAGCGTAGCTACTTTATTGAAGTATGCCGGAGGTTTTTCCGGTGATGCCTATACACGTTCTCTCCGTATGGTTCGTCAGAATGGAAAGGAATATCAGGTTTATACAATAGATGATATAGATTATTCTGTATTTCAGCTAAAAGATGGTGATGTGCTTACGGTAGAAGCCATTCTGGATCGCTTTGAAAATAAGTTGGAAATCAAGGGAGCCGTTTACCGTCCGGGTATTTATCAGTTTGGTGGTGCTCTGAATACTGTTCGACAGTTGGTGGAAAAAGCAGATGGGCTGATGGGAGATGCCTTTACTGGCCGTGCAGTGTTGCATCGTGAACGTGAGAATTTGACGCGGGAAGTGATTCAGGTAGATATTAAGGGAATCATGAATGGAACAAAACCCGATATACCTTTGCAGCGTAATGATGTGCTTTATATTCCCAGTATTCATGATTTGGAAGATTTAGGTAGCATTACTGTGTTTGGTGAGGTGGCCCGTCCGGGAGAATATACTTATGCTGATAATACCAGCTTGGAGGATATCATTATTCAGGCGGGAGGTTTGAAAGAATCTGCTTCAACCGTACGCGTAGATATCTCTCGTCGTATCAGGAATGATAAGAGTACTGAATCTACTCCGACTATCGGTGAAATGTATTCCTTCTCATTGAAGGATGGCTTTGTGATTGATGGCGAGCCGGGCTTTATCTTGCAGCCTTATGACCAGGTGTATGTGCGCCGTAGTCCGGGATATCAAGAGCAAGTTAATGTATCAATAGACGGTGAGGTGCTTTATAACGGAACTTATTCGTTGACTAATAAGAGTGAACGTTTGTCTGATCTTATTAAGAAAGCGGGTGGTGTTACTCAATTTGCTTATGTAAAGGGTGCAAAGCTGGTGCGTAAAGCAAATGAGGAAGAACTGAAACGTATGCAGGATGTGCTCAATATAATGAAGCGTGAACTGGATGTTTCGAATACAGACTCTCTGAAACTGAATCTGGATTCAATCTTTTCTGTAGGCATCGACTTGGAAAAAGCACTGAAGACTCCGGGGTCCAATGCAGACATCGTACTTCGTGAAGGCGACCGTCTGGTTGTTCCGGAATTTAATAATACGGTGAAAATAAATGGTGCCGTGATGTATCCTAATACGGTTGCATTCAACGAGGGCAAACCTGTGGAGTATTATTTGAGCCAGGCCGGAGGTTTTGCTAACAATGCTCGTAAGAGAAAGGCATTCATTGTATATATGAATGGGCAAGTGGCAGAGGTGAAAGCCTCTGGAAAACAAATGGTTGAACCGGGATGTGAAATCATAGTGCCGGTCAAAGCTAAGAGCGAGGGTGGTCTTGGAAGCACGTTGGCTATTGCCTCTTCTGTGGGCACTTTGGGTGTGATGATAGCTACAATTGCTAATGTGTTAAAATAAGCAGAAGATATGAGTGAAAATAATGAATATAAGGCTAAGCCGCAAGAAGACGAAGAACTGGAAATTGATTTGATGGAGTATGTCCGCAAGTTATGGGCTGCTCGTAAAGTACTTCTGAAAACTGCGGGAATAGGTGCTATTGTAGGAGTGATTATAGCTCTCAGTATTCCGAAGCAATATACTGTTGAAGTAACTTTGTCCCCCGAATCCGGAAAGAGCGGGGGGGGAAGTTTGTCGGGAATGGCTGCCATGCTGGGCATTGGTGGCATGAGCCTGGGTAGTGAAGCAGATGCATTGAATGTATCTCTTTTCCCGGATATTGTGGCTTCTACTCCGTTTATTTTAGAGTTGTTCAATGCTCACGTCAGGACTTTGGATGGTACTGTGGATACAACTTTTGTAGCTTATCTGGATGAACAAAAGTCTCCGTGGTGGGGAACGGTATTGGGATTGCCGGGAGCAGCTATTGGCGGTATAAAGTCTCTTTTCTCCAGTGATGTGGAAGAAGATGGTAGCAGACTGGACCCTTTCCACTTGACGGAAGAACAGGCAAAGAAAGTAGAAAGTTTGCGTAAAGCGATTACTGCCGATGTAGATAAGAAGACAGGTATCACAACGGTTACGGTGACTTTGCAGGACCCGATGGTGACGGCAGCTATTACTGATACTGTGGTTGTTAAGCTCCAGGAATATATTACTGCCTACAGGGTTTCTAAATCCCAGCAGGATTGTAACTACTTGGAACAGCTTTACAAAGAGTGTCAGCAAGAGTACTATGCTGCCCAGCAAAACTATGCTCACTACATGGATGCCAATAAAGGTGTAATCCTTCAAAGTGCATTGACTGAGCGTGAGCGTTTTCAGAATGAGATGAATTTGGCTTATCAGGTATATACTCAGGTGGCCACTCAATTACAGGTGGCACGTGCGAAAGTGCAGGAGGCCAAACCGGTATTTGCGGTTGTAGAACCGGCCAGTGTTCCTTTATTGCCTTCCGGTACTAGCAAAAAGGTTATTCTTCTCGGATTTATCTTCTTGGCAGTTGCAGGAGTTTCTGCTTGGATATTATTCGGGCGTGAATTCTTCGAAAATTTCAAGCAAGGATTGCAGGCTCCACAGGAAGAGGAAAAGAAATAAAAGGTATAACTCGTTGACGGAATTAAATATGGGCTGTCATCGCGCAACCTCCCCCTTGGAAAGGGGGATTTAAGGGGGATGTTCTCCTTTGTTACGGTTGCTTTATGTAATAAGTACACTATCATTCCGAAGAGAATATCCCCCTTGCCCCCTTTCCAAGGGGGAGGCTGCGCGATGACAGCCCATATTATTCCGCCAACGGGGGGGGCTATATTTTCAATATAGTTTTTGATTATAATCAAAGTCGGTCAGATAGTCTTTTAGCTTTGGGTGCTTCTTGTCTTTGTCTGATAACAATATCTTGTCGGCAGGTATTCTCCAATCAATATTTAAATCCGGATCATTCCATGCAATGCCGCCTTCGCTTTGCGGGGCATAGAAATTGTCACATTTATATTGGAACAGCACCTCATCACTCAATACGGCAAATCCATGTGCAAATCCGCGTGGTATAAAGAATTGTCGATGATTCTCTCCGGTTAGTTCTACGGCTACATGCTGTCCGAAAGTCGGTGAGCCTTTGCGGATATCTACGGCTACGTCTAATACAGCCCCCTTGATAACTCGTACTATTTTGCTTTGTGTAAAAGGAGGTTTCTGAAAATGCAGTCCACGGAGCACTCCATAGCTTGAAAAGCTTTCATTGTCTTGTACAAATGTAGTTTTGCATACTTTTTCTTCAAACTCCCGTGCTGAAAAGCTTTCAAAGAAATATCCCCTTTCATCATTAAAAATACGGGGCTCCAGAATACAAGCCCCGTCTATTGCTGTTTTTATAACTTCCATTATCTTGATCCCAATTCTTTTATTACTTTGAGTAAATATTGTCCATATTGATTTTTAAGCATCGGTTGGGCCAGTTCTTGCATTTTTTCAGGGGTAATCCATCCTTTCCGCAATGCGATTCCTTCCAAGCAGGCTACTTTCAACCCTTGACGTTTTTCAATAACTTCTATATAGGTACTTGCTTCGGCCAGCGAATCATGAGTACCGGTATCCAGCCATGCAAAGCCACGTCCCAATGTTTGCACCTTCAACTCTTTATCCTGAAGAAACTGTTGGTTTACAGTTGTTATCTCCAATTCGCCGCGTGCTGAAGGCTTTATATTCTTGGCAACCTCCACTACCTTGTTAGGATAGAAATACAGTCCTACTACGGCATAATTGGATTTGGGCTGTGTAGGCTTTTCTTCGATAGATAAACAATTACCGTCTTTGTCGAATTCTGCCACACCATACCTTTCAGAATCACTGACCCAATAACCGAATACGGTTGCTTTATTATCTATCTCAGCAGCTTGTACAGACTCTTTTAGCATAGCTGACAAACCATTCCCGTGGAATATATTATCGCCCAATACCAAGCATACGGAATCATTTCCGATAAATTCCTCACCTATGATGAAAGCCTGTGCCAGTCCATCCGGCGAAGGCTGTTCTGCATATTCAAACCGTACTCCGAAATCACTTCCGTCACCCAATAGTCTTTTGAAGCTGGGTAAGTCGTAGGGAGTGGAGATAATCAATATTTCCCGTATCCCCGCCAGCATGAGCACAGATATAGGGTAATAAATCATCGGTTTGTCAAAGACAGGGAGTAATTGTTTGGATACTCCTTTAGTAATAGGATAGAGGCGCGTTCCCGAACCGCCGGCTAATACAATACCTTTCATATCTTTTCTAATTTTGTAGTTCTTAATTTAAGCTAATAGGCATTTTTCTCGCCACGAAACATATTAGCTACAGTTTTTATCATGATGCGAATATCAAGCAGGAAGGTCCAGTTCTCAATATACCAAAGATCTCGTCGTACGCGACCTTCCATCTGAGGCAATGCTCTGGTCTCTCCACGATATCCGGTGACTTGGGCCCATCCGGTGATTCCCGGTTTTACAAGGTGGCGCATCATGTATTTATTAATCAGTTGAGAGTATTCTTCCGTATGCTTCAACATATGGGGGCGAGGTCCTACAATGGACATCTCTCCTTTAAATACATTGATAAACTGAGGAAGCTCGTCCAAGTTGCTTTTCCGTAGGAAATTGCCGAATTTTGTTTTGCGAGGATCGTTCTGGGTAGCCTGCAAAGTATCAGATAAGGCATTCACTTTCATCGAACGGAACTTATAGCATCTAAAAATTTTTCCGTTTTCGCCATTTCTTTCCTGTTTGAAGAAAATAGGACCAGGTGAGGTTATTTTAATAATAAAACCTACGATAAGGTACATAAACGGAAATATTGTAAGTAAAAATAAGGAGGAAACTGTCAAATCAAATAACCGTTTTGCCAGTCTGTTTATAGGGTTCTGTAAAGGCTCGATACGGATGGATAGAACAGGTACTTCGCCTAATAATTCCAACTGTAATTGGCGTTTGATATAATTTCGCACGTGAGGAACGCTATAGAAGCGGATAAGGTTGTTCTCACAGTAATTCATGATGGATAGTATATCGTCCTTTTGGCTGGACGGCAGACCACAATAGAGTTCGTGCACAGTGTTGTGAGATAGCCATTCAAATACTTGGTTTACAGTGCCTTTATAGGGTATTTCTTTTGGGTAATTAGACTCTTCCTCATCATAAAATACACCTAATACTCTGTATCCGTAAGTCAAGTCATTCAATGTATGATATAGTTCTACCATATTATCTCCGTCCCCTATTAACACGGTGGTATGCAGGTTTCTGCCACTGCGGCGATACATTTTCACAATAAAGCGCAATGTTAGTCTCCAGCCAATAGCCAGAGGTATGAATGACAGATAAAAGGCTAACAGATAAATGCGGGAGAAATTATCGACTTTGATAATAACCAATACAGTAAGGAATATAACGATATGTAAGCTAATAGTGCCAAGAAGGCGTCCGACAATCTGCTCCGGGCGTACAATACGATTATGCAGTATGACTCCGAATATAGAAATACAAGGAATATAGCATAGATTAGAAGTTAATAAATAGGTCTTAATAGATATATGAGTAATAGCCTGTGGATGTATTCCTTGAAGAATAAAAAACACAAGTACCATAGACAGATTCAATAAGAAGAAATCTCCTAATATTGCTATTAGTTTAATTATATCAGAGTTTTCAGTTGTAGGTTGCTTCATGACAAAAAAATGTTACTTGTATGCAAATATAGGATATATAAATCAATATACAATACTTTTTTTTAAAAATAATACTTATCTTTGCGGACATACAACGTAATAAATGACCATATGAATATCAATAATAATCACCTCGTGATCATGGCCGGAGGTGTTGGGAGCCGTTTTTGGCCCATGAGCACACCTGATTACCCTAAACAATTTATAGACGTATTAGGTTGCGGGCGTACGTTAATTCAGTTAACAGCCGATCGTTTTCAGGGCATCTGTCCTCCGGAAAATATTTGGGTGGTGACATCTGAAAAGTATGCGGAAACAGTAAAGCAGCAATTGCCGGATATTGCCGATGATCATATCTTGCGTGAGCCTTGTCGCCGCAATACGGCACCTTGCATTGCCTATGTAAGCTGGAAAATCAAAGCACGTAATCCCAAAGCCAATATGGTGGTAACTCCCAGTGACCATATTGTAATGGATATAGCAGAGTTCCGGCGGGTGGTTAATTCTGCAATGAAATTTACGGCTGATTCTGATGCGATTCTGACTTTGGGCATGAAGCCTACCCGTCCCGAAACCGGCTATGGCTACATAGAGGCTGATTTGAGTACATCTTCTACTGCAAATAAGGAAATATATCGTGTAGATTCATTCAAGGAAAAACCAAATCACGAGACTGCACAACGCTATATTCAAAAGAATAATTTCTTTTGGAATGCAGGAATATTTGTATGGAATGTCAATACTGTAGTGAATGCCCTGCGCGTTTATCAACCGGGAATTTCTAAGGTTTTTGAGCGTCTTCTTCCTTATTATTATACAGACAAGGAGCAGGAGATGATCAATCAGAATTTTCCTTTGTGCGAGAACATTTCTGTGGACTATGCCATTATGGAGAAAGCGGATGAGATTTTTGTTTTCCCTGCCAGCTTCGGATGGAGCGATTTGGGAACATGGGGTTCATTGCACGAAAATCTTCCTAAGGATGCGCAGAATAATACTCAGATAGGGGAGAATATTAAGTTGTATGAAACACGTAATTGTGTTATTCATACTACACAAGAAAAGAAAGTAGTGGTGCAGGGACTTGATGGTTACATTATAGCAGAGAAAGATCATACTTTACTCATTTGTAGGCTGAGTGAGGAACAGCGCATCAAGGAATTTTCAGCGGAATAAGAATTTCCTCTTTTCCGGAGGAGAGAATAATAATAGATAATGAAAAAAGTAGCTTTAATTTCGGGTATTACAGGTCAGGACGGTTCATTCCTGGCAGAGTTTTTGATTGAAAAAGGATATGAAGTTCACGGCATTTTGCGTCGTTCTTCTTCATTTAATACAGGTCGTATCGAACATCTTTATTTGGACGAATGGGTTCGTGATATGCAAAAAACACGTTTAGTGAATCTGCATTGGGGCGATATGACGGACAGTAGCTCATTGATACGTATTATTCAGGCTGTAAAGCCCGATGAAATCTATAACCTGGCCGCACAGAGCCACGTAAAGGTAGGCTTTGATGTGCCTGAATATACTGCGGAAGCCGATGCGGTGGGTACATTGCGTATGCTGGAAGCGGTGCGCATTCTGGGATTGGAAAAGAAAACAAAGATTTACCAGGCATCTACTTCCGAATTGTTCGGATTGGTACAGGAAGTTCCTCAGAAAGAAACGACTCCTTTCTATCCCCGTTCCCCATATGGCGTTGCCAAGCAATATGGTTTTTGGATAACCAAGAATTATCGCGAAAGCTATGGTATGTTTGCTGTAAACGGCATTCTGTTCAATCATGAGAGTGAACGCCGTGGTGAGAACTTCGTTACCCGCAAAATAACATTGGCGGCAGCCCGCATAGCACAAGGTTTTCAGGACAGACTGTATTTAGGTAACCTGGATTCATTGCGCGATTGGGGATATGCCAAAGACTATGTAGAATGTATGTGGTTGATTCTTCAGCACGATACCCCCGAAGATTTTGTAATTGCAACCGGAGAATACCATACTGTACGCGAATTCTGTACATTGGCATTCCGGGAAGTGGGTATCGAACTTCGTTGGGAAGGCAAGGGTGTAGATGAGAAAGGTATTGATGTAGCTACGGGCAGAGAACTGGTGGCAGTTGATCCGAAATATTTCCGTCCTGCCGAAGTAGAGCAGTTGTTGGGTGATCCTACCAAGGCCAGAACCTTACTGGGATGGAATCCGTGCAAGACTTCTTTCCCTGAACTGGTAAGCATCATGGTAAAACATGATATGAAGTTTGTGAAGAAGCTGTACTTAAAGGCGCAAGTAGAAGAATAATGGAGAAAGCAGCCAAGATATATGTAGCAGGCCACCGTGGATTGGTGGGCTCTGCTATATGGAATAATTTGCAGCAAAAGGGATATACCAATTTAGTAGGCCGTTCTCATAAGGAACTTGACTTGCTGAATGGACAGGCTGTAAAGAAATTCTTTGATGAGGAACAACCCGAATATGTGATACTGGCAGCAGCTCATGTGGGAGGTATCATGGCAAACAGCCTTTACCGTGCCGATTTCATTTATCAGAATCTGCAAATCCAACAGAATGTGATTGGTGAGAGCTTTCGTCATCATGTGAAGAAACTTTTATTCCTGGGGAGCACCTGTATTTATCCGCGTGACGCACAGCAGCCGATGCGGGAAGACGCTTTGCTCACTTCTCCTTTGGAATACACCAATGAACCATACGCCATTGCCAAGATTGCAGGGTTGAAGATGTGTGAAAGCTTTAATTTGCAGTATGGCACGAACTATATAGCTGTAATGCCTACCAATCTTTATGGTCCGAATGATAATTTTCATTTGGAAAACAGTCATGTACTGCCTGCCATGATTCGTAAGATTCATTTGGGTAAATGTTTGCATGAAGGAGATTGGGATGCTGTGCGCAAGGATATGAATCTTCGTTCGGTAGAGGGTGTAAACGGTACAAGTACACGTGAAGAGATTCTTACCGTCCTGAAAAAGTATGGCATTACCGAGCAGGAAGTGACTTTATGGGGTACAGGCAAACCGCTGCGTGAGTTCTTATGGAGCGAAGAAATGGCTGATGCCAGCATTTATATCATGGGGCATGTAGATTTTAAAGATACATACACACCGGGCGCTAAAGATATTCGTAACTGCCACATTAATATCGGTACAGGAAAGGAAATAACGATCAGTGAATTGGCGGGTATGATAGTAAATGCAGTGGGGTATCAAGGTAAATTGACTTTTGATGCTACAAAACCCGATGGTACCATGCGTAAACTGACCGATGTAAGCAAATTGCATGCATTAGGCTGGCAACATAAGATAGATATAGAAGAAGGAGTGCACAGAATGTACCAATGGTATTTGTCTTAGTTTTGTAAAGGGAATGATAGTCGAATGTAACTTCATCCCCTCTCAAGAGGGGATGAAAATACTTTCGACTATGAATTTTCTTATATCGAACTCATGTTAGTTTAAGACTTGAAAGGTTTCCTGTGTGTTCCGGAAAGGTCTCCCGTCATCTCCTGAAAGGTTTCCTGTTTGTTTGATAAAACACACAGGAAACCTTTCAGAAAACATAGCGGTTCTTTTTGAACTCTGAATTTATTTCACGGCTTTCAATGCAGCTTCGTAATTCGGTTCTTGAGTAATTTCAGGAACTAATTCCGTATAAACTACTTTTCCTTCCGGATTAATCACTACAACGGAGCGTGCCAGCAATCCTGCCAATGGGCCGTCCGTCATCAGTACACCATATTTTTCTGCAAAGTCCGAAGTATAGCGATAATCAGACAAAGGAACTACATTTGTAATACCTTCGGTAGTGCAGAAACGACCTTGTGCAAACGGCAGATCTTTAGAGATAGCCAATACGACAGTGTTGGGCATATTAGCAGCCAGTTGGTTAAACTTGCGTACTGATGTAGCACAAACGCCGGTGTCAAGGCTCGGGAAGATATTCAAAATCAAATATTTGCCTTTACCGTCTTTTAATGTATAGTTACTTAAATCGCCTTTTACTAATGTAAATTCGGGAGCTACACTTCCTACTTCTACAAACTTACCGGCTAAAGTTACCGGTGCTCCTTTAAATGCTGTTTTTGCCATAATTTCATTGATTAAATTTTGTATTTGTAATTATAACAATTTTATATAGCAAAAGGTTTTCTCCATATCGATTTTTCTTTTGTGCTTTTAAGCCTTATTTCCTTTCATAGATAACTTTTCGAGGAAATAAACAAGGAAGAACCCAACAAGCATCAGTCCGATTGCTTCCCAAAGGAATTGATTGGGAAGAATATTTTTTTCGATCAGTGGTTTGATTGCCCCATGACTGTCTATGTACGTTTCTATAGTTTCTTTCCAAGGCCATACTTTGTTGAGGGAGCCCAGCATAAATCCGGCTAATACTGCAATAGTAGTATCATGGAATCTTCGTAGGCTGAAAGAGAGAAGCCTGGAGAAAGAGGTGATTCCCAGAACGGCTCCGCACATAAAAACTAACATGACCGGAATATTAAGTGTCTTGACGGCTTCCATGATATAGAAATATTTGCCTAAAAGTACAAGAATAAAGCTTCCTGATATGCCCGGCAGAATCATGGCGCAGATAGCAATGGCTCCGCATATGAAGACAAAGAATAAGTTGTCCGGAGTTTCAGCCGGAGTAGTCACAGTGATGAAATAAGCGGCCACAATACCCAATATATAGCTGAGTATAGTTTTCCAGTTCCATTGCTTTACATCTTTTGATACAAAATAGATAGAAGACAAAACCAGACCGAAAAAGAAAGCCCACACTAAAATAGGATAGGTAGCCAACAGCCAAGTAATGATCTTCGCTAAAGAAAATACACTGATGCCGATACCACCGACAATCGATAGTAAGAAACTACCGTTTATCGCTTTCCAAAACTCTAGAAGTTTACCTGTAAAGAGTAATTTCAAACTGTTTTTGTTGATACTTTTGATGGAGTCAAGCAATTCTTGGTATATGCCTACGATAAAGGCTATTGTACCTCCTGAGACTCCGGGAACGACGTCTGCCGCTCCCATTCCCATACCTTTCAGAATTAATAGACTGTAATCTTTAAAATTTCTATTCATTATGTTGTTATTTGTTCGGTTTTAAATCATAGTCGCATTTGTTGGAAAAGACAGCGCAGCCTCCCCCTTAAATCCCCCTTCAAAAGGGGGAGAGGCTGCGCAATGCTTCCTTAGGACAATGCAATTTTATGTTCTTTTGTTCTTCTGTCTAAAATTCATTCATTTCTATCCCAATATGAATAATACAGATCTGGCCAACGATTATAAATACTTGCTTAAATCTATTTGTCCATTACTGATATTTTCCTTCAATTCACGCAATAATTCATTGAATCGTTTATCTGTTATCAGTCCGTCATCAGAGCCAAGGCTTTCATACATATCGGGAACTTCTGTTTTTATTTTTGCCAGATAACGCATACAGGGAGCTATCTGTTGCAAATAAAAATAGCAATAAACCAGGAAAAAATAAGTCGCTTTGGATGCATTGGGGAACTCACTGTTTATCTGTTCAAAATACTTTGCAGCGAGCTCTAGCTTACGCAAATCAAAACATACTGATGCAATTACGATTAGTGTGTCGAATCGTTCATCATCAGGCACATGCTCCAGGGCATAATCAAATTCGCGGACAGCAGCATCTTCCTGATCTTCATCCATTAAATAGAACTGGCCTATGTGTACACAATTTTCAGCATCCGTTCCGTTCAAGTCTTTAGCTATGCGGATATGTTCATATCCTCCTGTCGGGTTACCTGCTCCGGCATAGCATAAGGCAAGGGTGACGTGCAATTCGGCTTGTTCATATTTGCTAAATTCGGATTTCCTTTCCATTAATTCCTGCATGTGTTTCAATGCCGATTGATAGTCTCGCGCTTCGAAATAAGTCTTGGCGAGTGTCAGCAGCGGGCGTAACCGGTTACCGCTTACTTCCACCAGTTTTTTGTACAGGTGAATGGCATCCTCCAGGTTGCTGCATTGTTTATAAGTAAATGCTTTTAAGGCCAGTGCATCTTCATCCTTGTCATTTATAGCCAATGCAAAATCAAATGCCTCATGAGCTTCTTCATGATTGCCCTGTTGCAGATAGCATTTACCCAATTCAATCCAATGTGTGATGGAATAGGGCTTTTTATCCAACGTCATGCGCAAAAAGGGAATAGCCAGTTCCGGTTTGTTGAAAGTGGTATAATAGTCACACAATAAATCGCGGAAGCGCTGATTTTTTTCCGGAAGTTTCTGCATGTCGAAATATTTAGCCAAATAAACAAGCCATTCTTCAGCATATTTTTCTTGATTGACATCAATATAATCTATTATAATGTCTATCAGCGTATCCAGGTCATTATCTTCGGCCAGAGCCAGTTGCTTGAAGTTTTCATTGGCCTCTTCCATACGGTCTTCTTCCATCAATAGGTCTGATTTTAAGAACTTTACTTCCCGGTCTGTGCTGTCTTCAATGAGGTCTGCTACCATGTAGGCTTCTTTTAATTTTCCTTTCAAGGCCAGTGAACGTGCCCGGAATATCAATGCATCAGTATCATTGGGGTGTAGTTGGAGGGCAAAGTCTATCACTTTGTCAGCATCTTTGTGTCTTCCTTTTGAGGTGTAATATTCGGCGATGTCAGTCAGTTCATCAGCGTCAAAATAAGTGGGGGTATGGTTCTCCACCATACCCTCATATTTTGCTAATGATTCTTTAAATTCCGGGTCTTCAAAATAAGAAGACATTTCATTTCTCATAAGCTTGTTTTGTTATTTATTAATCTTGCTCCAGGTATCTTTCAGGGATACGGTGCGGTTGAACACCAAGTGTTCGGGGGTTGATTCTTTGTCTACATTGAAATAGCCGATGCGTTGGAACTGGAGGTAATCCAATGGCTTGGCATCTGCCAGATATTTTTCAACGTAGCAATTAGTCAGGATATTTAAAGAGTCCGGATTAATCATTTCTTTCATTGCTTCCAGTGCGTCACAGTTTTTGGCTTCGCGGATAGCAGACATTTCATCGCGCGGGTTTTCCACTTTCCATAAACGGTCGTACAGGCGTACTTCGGCAGGCAGGCAGTGGGCGCAACTTAACCAATGGATGGTACCTTTTATCTTTCGGCTGCTACCCGGCATACCTGTTTTGCTGTCCGGATCGTATTCGCAATATACTTCGGTGACATTGCCGTTTTCGTCTTTTTGGCAACCGGTGCATTTTACAATGTATGCGTTTTTCAGACGTACTTCCTGTCCCGGAGTTATACGGAAATATTTCTTCGGTGCATCTTCCATAAAGTCGTCGCGCTCTATCCACAGTTCGCGGCTGAACTCAATGGTATGTGTTCCTGCTGTTTCGTCTTCGGGATTGTTGATAGCTTCCATTTCTTCCACCTGTCCTTCGGGATAGTTGGTAATAATCAGTTTCACCGGATTGATAACGGCGGATACACGGGTTGAACGGGTATTCAAGTCTTCGCGTACAGCACTTTCCAGCAATGCAAAATCATTTAAAGCATCATATGTGGTATAGCCTATTTTGTCAATAAACTTGCGTATAGATTCCGGTGAGTAACCGCGACGGCGGAAACCGCAGAGAGTCGGCATACGGGGATCGTCCCAACCGTTTACCAAGTGTTCTTTTACAAGAATCAACAAGTTACGCTTGCTCATCAGGGTATAGTTCAAGTTTAGTTTGTTAAACTCATACTGATGGGGGTGGTTGTCGTCCAGATCTTTGCCTTCTTTTACCCAGTCTACAAATACGTCGTACAAAGGACGGTGAGGTACAAATTCCAAGGTGCACAATGAATGCGTTACTCCTTCGAAGTAATCACTCTGTCCGTGTGCAAAGTCATACATGGGGTATGCTTTCCAAATCTCACCGGTGCGGTGGTGCGGAGTTTTTACCACACGATAGATAATGGGGTCACGGAAGTGCATATTGGGGCTTGCCATGTCTATTTTGGCACGGAGCACCATTTTTCCTTCTTCTATTTCACCGCTGTTCATCTTGTTGAACAATTCCAGGCTTTCTTCTGCCGGACGGTTACGATAAGGACTCTCGGTACCCGGCTGTGTGGGGGTACCTTTCTGTGCTGCAATCTGTTCGGAACTTTGTTCGTCTATATAAGCCTTTCCTTCCTTTATCAGATTTACTGCGAAATCCCATAATTGCTGGAAGTAATCGGATGCATAATATTCGTTTCCCCACTGGAATCCCAGCCATTGGATGTCTTCCTTGATGGCTTCCACGTATTCCATATCTTCTTTGGTCGGGTTGGTGTCGTCGAAACGCAGGTTACATACGCCACCATAGCGTGCAGCTATCCCAAAATCCAGGCAAATGGCTTTTGCGTGACCTATGTGCAGGTAGCCGTTTGGCTCGGGCGGGAAGCGGGTTTGCACCTTTCCTCCGTTTTTACCTTCCTTCAGGTCGTTCTCAACTGCCTGTTCAATGAAGTTCAGACTTTTTTTCTCTGTAGCTTCTGTAGCGTTCATTTCAGTCATAGTGATATCAATTTTACACTTTTGCCGCAAAAGTACACATTCTTTTTGGGATTTCCTTTATTTCACGGGAATATATCCACCCTCTTTTATAATATTTTGTCCTTGCTCTGATAGGACATACTCAATGAATGGTGTCACTTTTTCTTTATTCTCTGTATTATAGTAGAAATAAAGCGGTCTTACTACAGGGTAAAGTTTCTTTCTGCCGTTTTCCATATTGGGCAATACATAATGTTTACCTTCGTCATACGAAATGGCAACAGGTTTCACCCGGTCGCATAGGTAGGCAAGTCCCACGTAGCCGATGGCTCCTTTGGTTTGGCTCACCGATTGGATGATGGCTCCGGTTGCAGGCATAGACAGGCTGCTACTCATATAATTCTTATTTTTCAAGGTACTTTCTTTAAAGAACTCGTATGTACCCGAAGACGTTTCGCGCGAGTAGACAATTATCTTCCTGTCGGGACCTCCCACTTGTTTCCAGTTAGTGATTTTACCACGGAAAATGTTTTCCAACTGCTGGCGCGTCAGTTTATCGACAGGATTGGACGGATTTATGATTACGGCAAGCGCATCATAGGCTATTATTACTTCCTCCACTTCCTGCTTGGCAGCTTTCAGCTTCATCTTTTCGCTGAATTTTATGGGACGGGAAGCCATTGCAATATCGGTTGTATTATTCATCAGGGCTGATATTCCGACTCCGGTTCCTCCACCTGTCACCGTGACACGTTGGTGGGGATAGGTCTTCATAAAGATTTCTGCTGTTTCCTGTGAGAGGGGGAGCACAGTGTCGCTGCCTTTGATGCGCTGTGCGGTGATATTCAGACTACAAACCAATAAAACAAAGAGAAATATGGCTTTCAAGTGATTCATATCGTTCTTATATTAATTCGTATGCAAAGAAAGCACTTTGGTGTGTCATTCGTTTTACTTATATGTTACGATTCGGTTACACGTAAATGAAAGGTGTTGTAATACGTTTGTAATATAAATGTAGCAAATACTTCAACCTTCTTTCATACTACCTTAATATAAAAGGACTTTTTTTTGCACTGATTATTAATACTAAGATTGTATGAAACGAGTTTGGGAAAAGATTGTAGAGGGGATACTGACATGTAGCGGCTTTATGACAAGTATCACTATTTTGCTGATTGTTGTATTCCTGTTTGCCGAAGCGTTGGGGCTTTTTAATAAGAAGGTGATAGACGAAGGCTATGTCTTGGCGGTGAATAAGGTGAATCCCGTTCAGGAACTAAGTGCTGCACAAATTAAAAATATATTTGATGAAGAAATAACCAATTGGAAGGTACTAGGCGGGCCGGATGCAGACATAAAGGTGTTTCGACTGGAAGATATTACTTCTTATTTCCCGGAAGAAGAACTGGGAGCTGAGTATGAGAAAGCAGCCTGGTGTATCGGAGAGATTGTTAGGAATAATCCCGGTATCATAGCCTTTGTTCCTTCCAGGTTCATTGAAAAAGATTTTCCGGGGCATTTGCTGAAAGATGAAAATATATCCTTTGCTGAGGTTTTTGCGGGAAAAGAGTGGTTTCCTACGGCTACTCCGGCGGCTCAGTTCGGTTTCCTGCTGTTAATTATGGGTACGCTTTGGGTCAGTTTTTTTGCTATTCTGTTTGCTTTGCCGTTTGGATTGTCGGTGGCGGTGTATATGTCCGAGGTGGCAGATCAGCGGACACGCAGTTTTCTGAAACCGGTTATTGAATTATTGAGTGGCATTCCTTCGGTGGTGTATGGCTTCTTCGGGTTGATTGTCATTGTACCTCTTATCCAGAAAGTTTTTAATCTGCCTGTCGGCGAAACGGGGTTGGCGGGTAGTATCGTTTTGGCTATAATGGCTCTGCCTACTATTATTACGGTGAGTGAAGATGCGATGCGGAATTGTCCGCGTGCCATGCGTGAGGCGAGCCTTGCGTTGGGGGCTACCCGGTGGCAGACTATATATAAGGTGGTAATACCGTTTTCTATCTCCGGAATAACTTCGGGAGTTGTTTTGGGAATAGGACGTGCGATAGGTGAAACGATGGCAGTGCTGATGGTGACCGGAAATGCGGCTGTGATTCCGACTACTATCTTGGAGCCGCTTCGTACCATTCCGGCAACTATTGCGGCAGAATTGGGAGAGGCTCCCGCAGGAGGGGCGCATTATGAGGCTCTGTTTCTGTTGGGGGTGGTACTGTTCTTTATTACAATGATTATCAATTTTAGTGTAGAATATATTTCATCAAAAACGGGTCCGGGTATCGGAGGTAAAGCGGGATGAAAAATGAATAAAATTGCACTGGTAGGAAGACATCGCGCAGCCTCCCCCTTTTGAAGGGGGCAAGGGGGATGTTCTCTTGGAATGATGAAGTATCTTACTACAGAGAGTAACCGTACAAAGGAGAACATCCCCCTTAAATCCCCCTTCAAAAGGGGGAGGCTGCGCGATGTCTTCTTTAGACAAATCAATTTGTAGATTCATTCAAAACCATACATATATGAAAGAAACAGTTTTTCCAAATAACCAGGGAGCCCGCAAGAGACGCTCTCAATGGTTTGCCTTCGGGCTTTTCAAACTGCTAAGTTACAGCATAGTACTCATTCTATTTGCCATTTTGGGCTTTATTATATATAAAGGTATAGGAGTCATCAGTTGGGAGTTTCTGACAACAGCCCCCAGTGATGGTATGACGGGTGGAGGTATTTGGCCTGCTATCGTCGGTACATTCTATCTGATGATAGGCAGTGCGCTGTTTGCCTTCCCGGTAGGAGTAATGAGTGGTATTTATATGAACGAGTATGCGCCAAAGGGAAAGTTGGTGCGCTTTATCCGGGTAATGACCAATAACCTGAGTGGTATCCCTTCCATCGTATTCGGTTTATTCGGCATGGCGCTTTTTGTGAAATATATGGGATTCGGTGATAGCATCCTGGCAGGTTCGTTGACATTAGGTTTGCTATGTGTGCCTTTGGTGATACGAACTACCGAAGAAGCGTTAAAGGCTATACCCGACAGTTATCGTGAAGGAAGTCTTGCTTTGGGAGCTACCAAGCTGCAAACCATATGGCATGTCATTCTTCCGATGGGTATGCCTAATATTATTACGGGATTGATCTTGGCTTTGGGACGTGTGTCGGGTGAGACGGCGCCTATCCTGTTCACCTGTGCCGCTTATTTCCTGCCGCAACTTCCGCATAGCATTCTGGATCAATGTATGGCATTGCCTTATCATCTTTATGTGATTTCTACCAGTGGAACGGATATGGAGTCACAATTACCATTGGCTTATGGCACGGCATTGGTACTGATTGCCATTATTTTAATTATCAATCTGTTGGCAAATGCACTTCGCAAGTATTTCTCTGACAAAGTAAAAACGTATTAATCTATAATATATATATGAATAAGATAGATGCAAAGCACGTAAATTTCTTCTATGGAGATTTTCAGGCATTGAAAGATATTAGCATGGCGATTGAAGAAAAATCGGTGGTGGCTTTTATTGGTCCTTCCGGTTGTGGAAAGTCTACTTTCCTTCGCTTGTTCAACCGCATGAATGACTTGATTCCCGGTTCGCGCCTGGAGGGAGAGATCCTGATTAATGGAAAGAATATCTATAATAAATCTGTGCAGGTAGATGAGTTGCGCAAGCAGGTAGGTATGGTGTTTCAACGCCCTAACCCGTTCCCCAAGAGTATCTTTGAGAATGTAGCTTATGGGCTCCGGGTGAATGGAGTGAAAGATAATGAATTTATCCGCCACAGGGTGGAGGAAACCTTGAAAGGCGCTGCCCTTTGGGATGAAGTGAAAAATAAATTGAAGGAATCTGCATTTGCTCTATCCGGTGGGCAGCAGCAACGGTTATGCATAGCGCGTGCCATGGCAGTATCGCCTTCCGTGCTATTGATGGATGAGCCGGCTTCTGCGCTCGATCCTATTTCTACAGCAAAGGTGGAGGAATTGATTCATGAATTGAAAAAGGAATATACCATAGTTATAGTGACTCATAATATGCAGCAAGCTGCCCGCGTCAGTGACAAGACGGCTTTCTTCTATATGGGGAATATGGTGGAGTATGATGTTACTAAGAAGATCTTTACGAATCCGGGTAAGGAGGCGACTCAGAATTATATTACGGGACGTTTCGGATGATTCATACATACACTGTAGGGGCGGATTGAATCCGCCCGATAACGGTTCTTTTGTGTTTTCGGGCAGATTCAACCTGCCCCTACAGTGAAGCATACCTATATAAGTTCAATAAACAAGAAAAGAAAAACAATATGGTGAAATTTATAGAATCAGAACTCGTATCACTGAAAAAAGAAGTGAACGAGATGTGGACATTGGTGTACAACCAACTGGACAGGGCAGGAGAGGCCGTACTAACCTTTAGTCGCGACCAAGCCCGGCAAGTAATAGTTCGCGAGAAAAGAGTAAACGCTTTCGAGTTGAAAATAGATAGCGATGTAGAAGATACCATCGCCCTATATAACCCCGTCGCCATAGACCTGCGTTTCGTACTTGCCATATTCAAGATAAATAGTGACTTGGAACGTTTGGGAGATTTTGCCGAAGGCATTGCCCGCTTTGTCGTGCGAAGTGAAGAAACAGCACTGGATAGCGATCTGCTCCGCGATTTGCGTATTGAAGAAATGCTGAGGCAAGTGCTCAACATGCTCGAAATGACAAAGAATGCCTTGAACGAAGAAAACCTGGAATTGGCATTGGAGGTATTCAACAAAGACAATTTATTGGATGGAATCAATGCAGAAGCCCCTGCCGTACTAACTAAATATTTAGAAACACATTCGGATAGTTTTCAGACTTGTTTAGAGCTTGGAACCGTCATTCGCAAACTGGAACGTGCTGGAGATCACATAACTAACATAGCCGAAGAAATTGTTTTCTTTATAGATGCAAAGGTGCTGAAACACTCTGATAAAGTGGATGAACATTTTCTGGGAAAAGAAAAAACTCATTAAAATGTTGTATCAATCTAAACTTTTCCTATCTTTGTACACATAATGAGGCGAATAAAGAGCATTTTGATGATTACTTTGCCAAAAAAGACAGAAATATCTAAAAACATGTTGTATGGCATAGTTTTTTTATTTGGCAGGTTTAAAAAAAGGCTCGATATTTGCATCGTTATCCTGAAAACAATCTTTTTACCTTAAAAAAAACTAATACCTATTGAAAGCTTAAAAAGGGGGCTTTGTGAAAAGACCCCTTTTTTATTACTCTTTCAGTATAGACAATGTTCTACTCTGCCTGTCTGCCAATATCTATGTTTGTTATATTTCACCTATTTAGTGGTCAATATGTATGATTTCTGTAATTATTAGCTTATATTAGCAACTTCCTTTTAAGTTAATGCTTAACTTTGCAGACTCATTAAAAGAATAGCGGTAAAAAGAATGAAGACAAAATATATCAAGTCATTTCTACTATTTTTGTTGTTAGGATGCTGCATTTCGGTATCAGCTCAGAATATACAAGGCGTTGTAACTGATTCGTTGACGAATAAGCCGATACCTTATTTATCTGTATTTTATGAGGGAAAAGGCGTAGGAGGCATAACGGATAACGACGGACATTATAGTGTAGAAACCCGTAAAGGGTGGAATAAACTCACTTTTTCGGCAGTGGGGTATGTAACCAAAGTAGTGAACATAATTCCGGGTGTCACCAAGACCATGAATGTAAAGATGAGGGCGGACGACATTATGCTGGACGAAGTGGTGGTAAAACCCAAGAGAGAGAAATACTCTCGCAAGAACAATCCGGCAGTGGAGATGATGAAGAAAGTCATCGCTCACAAAAAGAACAACAAACTGGAGGAAAATGATTACTATCAGTATAATAAGTATCAGAAGATAACCATGTCGCTGAACGATGTGACTCCTGATATGCTGGAAAAAGGTATGTATAAAAAGATGCCTTCCTTGAAAGATCAGATAGAACATTGCGAAGAAACCGATAAATTTATTCTGCCTATTTCTGTGGATGAAACTGCTTCCCAGAAGATTTATCGTAAGCAACCTAAAAGCGAGAAGACTATTATTAAAGGTATGAGTTCTTCGGGAGTCAATGAGTTATTTGCTACCGGAGATATGTTGGGCACACTATTGAAGGATGTATTTACGGATGTGAATATCTATGACGATGATATTCGTTTATTACAGTATCCCTTTATCAGCCCTATTTCATCCAGTGATGCCATTTCTTTCTATAAGTTCTATATCATGGATACCACTTATGTGGACAAGGATAAGTGCTTCCACCTGACCTTTGTACCCAACAATTCGCAGGATTTCGGTTTTACGGGGCATTTGTATGTATTGGCAGATTCTTCTTATACAGTGAAGAAATGTACCATGAACCTGCCTAAGAAATCGGGTGTGAACTTTGTAGATAATATGGATATCATTCAGGAATTCGAGCAGTTGCCTAATGGTGAATGGGTATTGAAAACCGATGATATGATTGTAGAGATGACTTTGATGAAGATCATGCAGGGATTCCAGATACGAAGGACTACCCGATACTCCGATTATGCGTTTGACGAACTTCCGCAACAACTGTTCAAGCGGAAAGGATCAGAAATAAAGGAGGCGGATGCTATGATGCGCGGGGATGATTTTTGGGATCAGTACCGGCCTGTGCCACTCACTCAGACGGAGAGTTCGATGGATATGCTGATAAAGAGGTTGGAACAGATGCCCGGCTTTAAATATGTCATCTTTGTGCTGAAAGCATTTATTGAGAACTTTGTGGAAACCGGAACGAAGGATGATCCCAGTAAGGTGGATATAGGTCCGGTCAATACCATGATTTCCAATAACTATATAGACGGTCTCCGTTTGCGTATGAGTGCGCAGACCACGGCAAACCTGAATCCGCATTTGTTCTTAAAAGGATATTATGCATATGGTTTCAAAGATCATCGTTCTAAATACATGGGCGAAGTGGAATACTCTTTCAACAAGAAGGAATATCTGCCGCGTGAGTTCCCCAAGAATTCAATTACATTCACTTATCAGTATGATGTAATGTCGCCTACGGATAAGTTCCTGAAGACTGATAAGGATAATGTCTTTGTTTCTTTCAAGACTTCTACGGTAGACCAGATGTCATATGTACGCGATATTGCATTGAAGTATGAGAATGAAACGCAATATGGCTTGAAAACCACAGTGGAAGTGAAGCATAGTAAGGATGAACCGACAGGAGGATTGGCTTATATCACGAATGATGATCAAAAGACATTGATTCCGGAAATTCAGACTATGGAGGCTTCATTGGCATTCCGTTATGCGCCGGGCGAAACCTTTATTAATACCAAGCAACGCCGTATCCCTGTGTCTTTTGATGCTCCGGTGTTCACCTTATCGCATACTACCGGTTTCAAGGGAGTATTTGGTGGGGACTATAATTATAACTTGACGGAAGTAGGACTATATAAACGTTTCTGGTTCTCGTCATGGGGTAAGATTGACATGTTTGTGAAAGGTGGGGCACAATGGAATAAAGTTCCGTTCCCATTGCTCATTATGCCGGCAGCAAACTTATCCTATATCCTCCAGCGTGAAACATTCAACTTGATTAATAATATGGAGTTCCTGAATGACCGCTATGCTTCGCTGGATGTTTCATGGGACTTAAATGGTAAGATCTTCAATCGTATTCCGTTGCTGAAGAAGTTGAAATGGCGTGAGGCTATCGGCTTCAAGATGCTGTATGGTCACTTGACGGACAAGAATAATCCATTGAAGCATCCGGGGGATGGAGAACTCTTCCTGTTCCCGACTTGTGACGGGCGTCCCACTAGTTTTGTGATGGATTCGAAGACACCGTATATGGAATGTTCTGTAGGTATTCATAATATCTTCAAGATACTGCATATTGACTATGTGCGCCGTCTCAATTATCTGGATCATCCTGATGCTAATAAATGGGGTGTGCGGTTTATGGTGATGATGACGTTCTAAACTTATCGGTTTATTCCTGTAAAGGGGGGCAAATGGTTTGCTAGAACCATTTGTCCCCCCTTTGATTTTCTTTCGCTTGGGTGAAGAAAAATGCCCATTTTTCCTTTATTAGAACAAGTTTTCCTATTTTTTATGTGCTTTTATTGTGTAATTGGTTTTGAATTTGTAATTTTGTACGCTCTAAGTTTTTAGAAACCTATCAAATAAAAGGGTGGATAATTTTTAGAGATAGAAAGTACATGTTTATAAAAACAGACAAAAAACCATTTTCGGATGGCGTTAATAAAAGGTCTAAATTTTCAGAAACTCATTTTGTGGTTTCTATAAATACTTGTTTATCAATCAGTTATAAAGACTGCGTTGGTATGGCCGCCAAGTATTTGGCGGTAAGATAATCCGGTTAGTACATTCCATAAAAAGATGCTGAATTCAGTTGGCAAGCCGAAGTGTTCCGTGGCATCGCCCGAAGCATTGGATGCTTTGAAAAACAGTCATGCCGTGCGTTGGTATGTTCTAGTGCTTCCCGTTTGTCATAAAGGACCGGCGAAAGGATTACAACAAGAACTGGAGCGCCGCACTCGGGCAGGTGAGCCTCTGTTTGAGTTCTTTGCTCCTTCATATCAAGAAGTGAAACGAATGGATGGTCGGTTTATCAACATTCGCCAACCACTGCTTTTCAATTATGTGTTTATTCGTGCTTCCGAAAATGAGATATTTAGCCTCAAACGTCAGCTTCCCTTGCTTAGTTTTCTACCTCGTGTCAGAGAAAATAAACGAGAATATTATCCTTATCTTTCTGATGCAGTCATGAAGAACTTGCAATGGGTAGCCCGTTCTTACTCCAATACACTTCCTGTGTATGTGCCGGAGCCGGAGTGTTTGCGCAAAGGTGATAGGATACGCATTACCGAAGGAAGGTTTAAAGGGGCGGAGGCGAGTGTTGTTGTGCAGCCCGGCAGTGGTAGGAAGGATGTAATGGTGTGCGTGGAAAACTGGATGTGGGTGCCATTGCTGCGCGTGCTTCCGGGACAATACGAGGTTATTGCCCTCAATACCGAAGATCGCCACGTATATACCCGTTTGGACAATGACCGCATTTTAGATGGTCTGCACAAGGCTCTTCAGCGTTATCACAGTGCAGAGGGGGTGAATGAAGCAGATCGTGCTTTGGCTACCAAGGCATTGAAAGAATACGGCAGTCTCCAAATGGATACGGATGTGATGCGTTGTCGACTTTATGCCATCCTGCTTCCTGTTTACACTATATTAGGGATGAAAGAAGAATTTGGGCGTTTAGTAGGTACTGTTCAGGGGATGCTTCCACTTATCAAAGCTGAACAGTCTCGTGCCCTTGCTCTTGTTACGCTTTATGGTTGTACAGATAGCAGTATCTATTATAATTGGGCGCATGAGGCGATTGATCCGTGGAAGAAAGAAGAAAAACCTAAGAAAAGTAAACAGCAACTTATTAACCGCTTAACTGATTATGACCAATGGCTGAATCATTAAAACAACAATCCGGCATACGCCTTATGGTGCTGGTGCAGAATCACCATGCAGAGATACTTGGTAGGGAGAAGAATAATGATAAGTTTATTCATCTTTATAATACCGGTACTTATTGGGTGGCTTTTGAGAAATCGGCTTGTCAGTTGAGTCGTATTTTTCCGAAATGTGGGATCTTTCTTTTTAAGGTGGATGACCGTCCGGAGTATGTAGTAATGGCTTCTGTGCCTTGTGAGGAAGTGGATGCTTATGTTCGTAGGCATATTGTTCGTTGTGATGAGGGAGATTATAAGGTGCTGGCGGTTTCTGGGTTGCAGGCAAGGGAGTATGGCAGATGGCATGTGGAAGCGGTGAGGACGGTGTTGTGAATTAAAATAGATTGATTCGCTAGGATAAGTGCAATATAATTCATTTCTTTGTCTATCATAAAAACTAAAGAATATGAAGTCAGAACCTTTCAACCCAGTTCAATTACATTTGTTGAAGATGTTTTCTTATGCTAAAGACGAGCGTGCCTTGGAAGAAATACGTAAATCTTTGACGACCTACTTTGCTCAAAGAGTAGAGGAAGATATGGACAGGTTATGGGATGAAGGGCTGTGGGATCAGGATAAGAATGAGGCTATATTAAAAGAACATTTGAGAATACTTTATAATGATTAATATAGTACTGGATACTAATTGTTTCAATATTAAATTTCTTTCTGATAATATTGCAATATAAAATAAGTGCACTTCATTAGCAAAGTAAGTGCGCTTATTTACCAAACTAAGTGCACTTAAATGGCTTATGGACTTAACTTACTTTTTGGGGAAAGGTTACTAATAATGCAATAGGCTTCATTGCCCGTTGCAACCTATTGTGTTGTCCATCGCAGCCTATTGTGCGGGTCATTGCAGCTAGCTTTATAAAACAATGATGGCAAAAGAAATCATAACTTATATTCGTTAAGATATATATCATGGTGCGGAGGATATACAAAAGTCCTGAGGTGATGGCTAATCTGACCATGGCAAAAGCAGTAAACTATACATTGAACCAATGTGATAATCTTAGAAACTTCATACTTGATGGGAATGTTGAATAGCGAATGAAACTAATAAAGCTTGATTTGAAGAACAGCCAGAATATAGGCAGTGAAGATGCAGCCAAACGGTATGCTTTCATGCACTCGCTCATTGAAAAAACTATTCGATTAACAAGATCGCTCTTTATGAGTATCTTGTTAATCTGCTTGAGGGGTATAAGACACTGACTGAAGAGGGAAAGGCTTTAATGCCATGTTATTATAAAAATAATCTTAAAAAATAGAAATCCAATTATTGCTTCATTAATAGTAACACTTGTAATAACAGGTACTTAATTGTTATATGGCGTCATTTGGGATGTTTACGTAAACAGGTTGATATTTCTGTTTTGGGTGCTCATCTTGTTGCTAATACCTCTTGGTGCATCCTGCCACTGGTGGGTGATGACACAAGAATATGTATTTCATGTTTTAGCATATAAATAATGGAACTTTTATTATTATTAAAAAGAGTTTGGAGAGAAAGGAGGATACTGCGATATATACTACATAGTGTCTTCTTCAATTTTCACTATCTTCCTTTTCATGAAGCTGTAAAACTGCCCATATTGCTTTACAAACCAAAATTGCTAAAATTAAAAGGAACTATTAAAATCAAACAGGAGGATAAAATAGGATTTGGAATGATACGGCTAGGATTCCCAGAAGTGTCATTATATCCTAATACAGGGATTGTGTTTGAAAATTATGAAGGAACCATTGTTTTTAAAGGACAATGTTGTATTGGAAACAATTCATACCTTTCTATTGGAGCTAAAGCCATTGTGGAATTTGGTAATAGATTTTCAGCTACCACTACGTTTCGGTTGACTTCTTATGATAAAATAATCATTGCTGATTGTGTAACTTTTGGTTGGGATGCTTTGGTTTTGGATACAGATTTCCACAAATTAACAAAACTATCAGGAGGTTATAATAAAGGACATGCATCTATATATATTGGTTCAAACAACTGGTTTGGTAATGGATGTAGGATATTGAAAAGAACACGGACTCCAGATTATTGTGTAATTCAAAGTGGTACAATGCTTTCGATACCGGTTGTAGCACCAATATATAGTGTGATTGGTAATGACTCTGATATTGTGGTAAAAGCTACAGGACTTTGGAGAAATATTGATGATGACAAGATTGATTACTGATATTGTATATTGATAGATGGAATCTTAAACTAATTCCAATAAAAACAGTGTATAGTCAAAAATACAATTTTCGTTTTAGATTCTAACAAAATAGGCTTTTGAATATTGTTAAGAAGTTTAATTTTTAAAAGATATACTCTTGGTATTTCTTGCTTAATGTTGTTAATATAATATTATGGGAATAAAAAGGAATTTTATATATAGCAGTTTACTGACAGTGTCTAGTTTTCTGTTTCCAATGTTAACATATCCATATGTTTCACGTGTGTTGGGAGTAACTAATATCGGGGTGTGTAATTTTGTAGATTCTATTATTAATTATTTCATTTTATTCTCAAGTATGGGAATTAATGTGGTTGGTATTCGTGAAATAGCAAAAGCGAAAGGTGACACTTTAAGAGTATCAAAGGTTTTTAGTTCTTTATGGATACTAGAAGCAGGAGTGACAGCAATAATGTTATTTCTTTTATTGATAGCTACTGTTTTTATTTCTCAACTGAATGAGTATGCTTTGTTAATGATGATTGGTGCTTGTAAACTTATTGCTAACTTATTTCTGATAGAATGGTTTTATAGGGGTATTGAAGAATTTAAATACATCACTTACCGTTCATTAATAGTGAAGGTACTTTATGTAGCTTGTATTTTTATTTTTATTCATCAGCCATCTGATTATCCTGTGTATTATACTCTTTCTGTCTTTCTTGTTGTCTTTAATGCAGTATTTAATATTTTTTATAGTCGTAGGTTTGTAGGTTTTGTATTGGATAGAGATGTTATAGATGAGTGTAAACGTCCTTTTTTTATTTTAGGATTGTATGCGATGTTAACTTCTATGTATACTTCTTTTAATGTTGCTTTTTTAGGATTTGTGACTAGTGTGACAGAAGTTGGGTATTATACAACAGCAACAAAATTACATAGTATTATATTGGCTTTTTTTTCAGCATTTACAGGAGTTATGTTGCCACGAATAAGCATTTTAGTAGAAGAAAATCGTATGGATAAAGTTAAGTGTTTGACTGAGAAATCATTCAATTTGTTATTTATGACTAGTATTCCTTTGATTATATTTTCTATCTATTTTGCTCCAGAAATAATTTATTTTATTTCTGGTTGTGGTTATGAAGAAGCAATAACCCCTATGCGTATGGTGATGCCTTTGGTGTTGATTATTGGCCTGGAACAAATATTGATAATTCAATTATTAATGCCTTTAAGGAATGATAAAGCTATTTTTATGAATTCAATTATCGGTGCAATTGTTGGGATTATTGCTAATGTTATATTTGTTCCTATATGGGCGGCTAAAGGTTCTGCAATAGTTTGGTTACTGGCGGAAATATCAGTATTATTATCTGCATCCTATTTTTTATATAAACAAATTGATTTTCATGTATCAGTACATAAAGTGGTTTTCACTTTATGTACTTCGCTGGTTTATTGGGGGGGCTGTTGGGGAATCGATTTCATTAGTAGAAATACCATAGAGGCTATTTGTTTTTCAATGGTAATATTTATTTTCTTATTTGGAATTTTAAATTTTAAGTTTTTACAAAGCCTGAACTTTCATAAACGTAATGTTTATCTTAAAAGATAGTTATGTAAGTCTGTTTAATGGATATATGATATTATTTAAATAGCGTACAATGAATGCTATGTTTTAAAGTATAACTGTTATGTTTGAAAAAAAGAAAAAATGAATACCCAATAGAAATAGAAAAGAATAAAAGTGTTGTTATTTTGCTTTTTATATTATTGCTTTATTCTGTTAGGTGTTTTAATTTAAATAGTTGGAATATAACTTATGCGGGATGGTGCTTATATATTATTGTTTTACATTTTTTTGCTATTAATTTGTTTAATTATAGAAAAATTATAAGACAACATCTTTCTTTTAAGAGTGATATAGATAAATTAATGCTATTGCCTTTAGGGACTATTATTCCATGTTGGTTGGTTCAAAGTCAGTCTCCTATAGATTCATTAAAAGCTTTATGTCCACATTTTATTTGGTTAATATATTATCTATTACATATATGGAAACCTTCAGAAAAAAGACTCCTATATTTGTTAGGAGTGATGGCAATTATTGTGTTTTTTATTCAAATAATTCAGCAATTTACATATCCTATAGTAGTTTGTGGGACATTTGATGAAAATGAAATGTTGAGAAAAGGATTATTAGAAGATGTAGAAATAAGGAATGGTCTATATAGATTTAGATTGAATACGAATGGAATTTTTACTATGATAATTCTCTTTTATGTATGGGGACGGATGAAAACTAAAATGATGATGAAATACTTTATTGTATTTATAATTTTATTGGCATCTATATATTTATCTTTAACAAGGCAATTAATCGTGACATCACTTGTGACACTTATTCTTTTCTTTTTTTGCGGAAAAGGTATCAAAACGAAAATTGCTAGTTTTTTATTTCTATTTTTTTTGAGCATTGTATTATGGATCTATTTCGAACAATTATTTGGTGAATTTATAGAAACAACATCAAGTTCTACTAATGAGGATAATATTCGTATTTTGTCAGCAATATATTTTGGAACTAATACAATAATAAATCCTCTGACATTATTTTTAGGGAATGGATTTCCCAAAAATGATACTGTTTATGGTCGTTTTTTGGATGATTTAGCAGACTATTGGGGCTTTTTTCCTGAAGATGTTGGTTTTATTGGCTATATGTATTTTTATGGTTTACTATATGTAATTGCATATTTTAGGTTAGCATATAAGGTGTTGTTTGTATATAGGAAATATGTTCCTACTTATATTAAAATGTTTGTTGTTGCTACAGGGCTTATCTCTATAATGATATATCCATTGGCAGGTATAATGAATTATTTAGTTTGGTCTATACTATTGTATATTTGCGATTTACATATAGTAAAATCTTCTTTGTAAATTATGTAAAAAGATGAATCAATTAGTTTCAGTTGTAATTCCGGCTTATAAATCAGCTTATTTATTTGATGCTATATCTTCTGTTTTATCTCAAACCTATAAGAATCTTGAACTAATCATTGTAAACGATGATTCTCCAGAAGATATAACTTCTATAGTAGAATCTTTTAATGATCCTAGAATACGTTATTATATAAATGAGCGTAATATAGGTGCATTAGATTTAGTGAAAAATTGGAATCTATGTTTATCCTATGCACAAGGTGATTTTTTTTGTTTGTTATGTGATGATGATATGATGTCTGAAACTTTTTTGGAAGAATTGTTGGGCTTATCTACAAAATATCCTCAAAATTCAGTGTTTCGTTGTCGTGTTAAGGTCATTGATAAATTAGGTAAAATGATAAGAATTTATCCTTCTTCTCCTGAATGGATATCGGGAATTGACTATATGTTACACTTGGTGAATGGGTGGCAACATCAGACAATTTCGGAATTTTTGTATCGGCGTGATTATTTATTGTCGAAAGGTGGTTTTGTCTCTTTTCCAAAAGCTTGGTGCGCTGATTGGTTTTCTATACTTAATCTTGTATGGCGGCAAGGACTTGTTACGTCTTCTAAAATTTTGATGACTTTTAGAGATAGTGGAATAAATATAAGTAGTGAGAAAAAATATATTCGTGAAAAAATAATAGCTCAAAATATATTTACGGAGAGATTAAATGGATTATTGAAGAATGAAGTAAACAGGGAAATGAGTGATATTATTAATCAAGCGCGTGATGAGAGAATAAATAAAATTTATTTTGAATATCTGGGACAATCTTCTTGGATTGATTTTTTGTTTTTGTTGATAAATCACAATAAAAAGGAATATAACATTCCATTGCGTTGTTTTGTAAAAGCATTTATGAGAAAATTATCATTTACAAAATCATATAATCAGTAATATGTCTAAAATATCTGTTATTGTTCCAGTGTATAATGTTGAAAATTATATAGAAAAGTGTATAGAGAGTATTTTATCTCAAACATATACAGATTTTGAATTACTTTTGATAAATGATGGTAGTAGCGATAAATCTGGTTCTATTTGTGACACTTATGCAAACAAGGATGAAAGAATACGTGTATTTCATAAAAAAAATGAAGGAGTTAGTATTGCACGTAATTTCGGGATAAAACATTCTTTAGGAGAATGGGTATGTTTTGTTGATAGTGATGATTGGGTTGAGAATTTATATTTAGAAAAATTTGTTGAGAATAAGGAGCTTGATGAGGATACTATGGTTTCACAGGGAATAATATATGATTTTATATCAAGTTCAGATGAAAATTTTCCTTTTTTTATTTATCCAGATAAGATTTGTTCTGAGGGAGAATTTGCAGATCTGTTTACAAAATATAATCTTCTTCACAATGGATGTCCCGTATCGAAGTTATATAATAAAAATTTATTGGTAAAAAAATCTATTTATTTTAATCCTTCTATATCAACGCATGAGGATCATTTATTTGTTCTGACATATCTCTTATATTGTAAAAAAATAATTTTATCTTCTAGTATTCCTTATCATTATATGATAAGGAATGAGCTTTCTTTATCAACGAAATATCATACGTCAGAAGAACTTGTTGAGGTATCGAGGCTTCTTATCGAAAAGATTATTCAGTGCAAAAGTAAATATCATTTTTCTCAAGACTGTTTTAATAGGGCTATTTCAGCCTTTGGTTTAAGGCAATTACTTGTAGCTGCCCGGAATTCACATCAAAATAATTATCATGATGTATTTGCAGTTTTGAGAGATAGAAAAGAATTGTTTCTTAATCATTTTATAGCTAAAAATTTAACGAATAGTTTGTTTTTAGTATTACTGTTTAATAATGTACCGGATTGTTTTTTATATAACTTGATTAGGCTACAACGAAATCTAAAAAAGTTATTATGATGAAATTTGATGTTATTATACCCGTTGCTTTTAAAGATTATTTTTTCTTGGAGCGAACGATACCTTATATTATAAGGAATATAAACCCTAGTTCAATTTTTATAATTACGAATATTAAAAAGAGTCGTTTTATTTCTAATAAAATAAAAGAAGAACCTATTTGTCAAATCTTGGATGAAGATAAATTAATAAGTAATCTTTCATATTCATTGGTAAAACAATATTTGGAAATGCACACTTCTGTGGCACAACGTTCAGGGTGGTTCTTACAACAGTTTATAAAAATGGCATTTTCTCTTAGCCCTTATTGTAAATGTGACTATTATTTATCATGGGATGCTGATACTATACCATTGAGAAGATTGTCTTTTTTTCGAGATGAACATCCTTTGTTTTCGCAGAAGCAAGAAAGGCATATACCTTATTTCGAAACATTATTTAATTTATTACATCTAAAACCTTTTAATGATTTTTCATTTATTACCGAACATATGGTTTTTAAAACAAGTATAATGAAATCTTTAATTGAAGAAATAAACAATTCTAATATAAAAGGAGAAAACTGGGTACAAAAAATAATAAATGCAACTAATCCTCAAGCGCACAATTCTTTTTCAGAATTTGAAACTTATGGTAATTATTGTATGACTCATTATTCTGGCGTTTATGAATTACGTCAGTTGAATACTTTCAGAAAAGGAGGCTATATTGCAGGTAGATTTATAGGTGATAAAAAATTACGTTTCCTTGCTTTTGATTTAGATACAATTTCCTTTGAATTGGGTGATTATCCTCTTTTCCCTTTAAATATTTTATGTTATATGTATACAAAGGGAATAAAAGTCTTAGATAAATTATTAACAGTTAATTATTGAGTTGAATGCTTTTATTGATATGAAAATATTGGTATTTACAGGAGGTTTAGGTAATCAAATATTTGGATATGCTTTTTATTGTTGGATAAAAGATAAGTTTCCCCAACAAAATATTTATGGAATATATAATCATAAAAAATTGTCAGAACATTATGGTCTTGAGATTAATAAATGGTTTAATGTTATTCTTCCTCAATCGCATTGGAAAGCTACTTTCTTGACAGGAATAATGTATATAGTTAAGCATTTGTGTCCCAAAATTAGATATTTAGATTTAAATCAACGGTTGTGCATAAATGAAAATGCTTTGATTTATTTTGCTTTTAAACTTTCTAATAAATATATACCTCAATATAATTGGATTACATGGAAAATAGATGAAGAATCATTGTCTTTTCAAAATAAGCAGACTTTGGAAGTAATTCGGAAATCTGAATCTATATTCATACATGTGCGTAGAGGCGATTATTTATCTCCCAAATATATAGCAAGATTTGAAGGGACTTGTTCTGTGGAATATTATAATAAATCAATAGAAGATATTAAGAAACACGTAGACCATCCGAAATTCTTTTATTTTTCAGATGATATAGAATGGGTAAAAAAGAATCTGCCATTTGATGATGCGTATTTTATAGATTGGAATACAGGTGAGAACAGTCCATTGGATATGTTTCTAATGAGCCAGTGTAAATATGCAATAATAGCAAATAGTACATTTAGTTATTGGGGAGCTATGTTGGGGCGGAAAAAGGAGCTAGTCTATTATCCTACAAGGTGGATAAACTCAGAATTCGGGAATCCTCATATATTTCCAGAAGATTGGAAAACTTATTAAGAAAATTTATGGTATTAGTAAAACAAGAAAGAGAATCTAATTTTGAATTACTTCGTCTTATTGCGATGGTATTCATAGTCTTATATCATTTTTGTTCATCTATTAAGGCTGAAATAGATACGGAAAATCGGTGGATTTTGTTGGGATATACCATATTTCACATAGGTGTCCCCGTATTTATTCTAATTTCTGGGTATTGGACTATAAAACTTTCAATAAGAAAAATTATTTCTTTCTATTTGTATTGTTTTTTATGGTACTTAATGTGCTATGGAATATCAGTATTGTGTTTAGGTGAAGAGTTTATCTTAAAAGATTTTATGATGCAATGGTTTCCCTTCAGTCATACCGGAGGCAGATGGTTCATTACATATTATTTTGGGTTGATGTTATTAGCTCCTGTTCTTAATTTAGTAGGGAACATGTCGTTGAAGGAACATTGCGCTATTGTTCTGATAAATCTGTTTGCAATAATATGGTGAGGACTTGTATGGCAAAGTGATGTAGTGAATGGAGGTAAAAGTATAGTGTACTTCGTAGGATTGTATTTAACAGGAAATCTATTAAGAAGATTAAATAATTTCAATATGAGTTTGCCATATTTGGCTACATTAAAGGGGGATTTTATTGCTTATATACTTATAGTTTTTATTATTTCGGTAGGTACTTTTTTAGTTCCTGCTTCTTTTTCAAGAGCTTACAGAGGGGTATTCTTTGCATATCAAGGACCTGGTTTGATATTACAGTGTATGGTTCTGATTTTGTTATTTTCTAAGATAAAGATAAAAAAGAAATGGATAAACTTTTTTGGCAAGTTCATCTTTTTCCATATATCTTTTTCATGAGAATCAGTATACATCCATGATTTACCATCACTATGTACGTGAGATTTATACTTGTTTTAATGGACTCCAAGTTCCAGCGTTATTTTTGTTATTATGTATGTCCATATGTGTTATTAGTATAACACTAGATAAAATAGTGAGAATTCCACTTCAAAATATTTTAGAATCAAAGTGTAGTAATTTGATAGATAGAAGTCTGACTTTTATGTGGAGTTTGATAGATAAAAGAAGGTAATATCATGAAAAAAATTTTTGCAGTATTAGATAGTAAAGATGTATATGGAAAAGAATTATCTAATATAGAGGTTTGCAAAACATTAGAAGAGCATGGTTATGATATAACTATACTTTATAATAAAGATGCATCGGAAAGATTAAAACAAGAAATAAATAAATTTAGGTGTATTCCTATTTTTTTTCCTAGGAATATTTATGGTAAATGGAGAGGGGCAAAATATGTTATAGCTGTAATATATTCTAATTTAAGGATTTCTATGCTATTGGCTGCACAAAAACCAGATGTATTATTAATTCCTACAGAAATAGTTTTTATATATCTTCTTCCCGTTCTTTTTATAATAAGAAAACTTCGAATATTGTTTAGGATGGGAGATGCTCCAATCATCTATCGTAAGAAAGATAAAGGTTTTGCTGTTAGAATTTATTCATGGTTATGGAGAAATATTGTAGTACAAAAAATATCTGTTGTTGTTTCTGTTTCTAATTTTATAAAAGAGAAACTGCTTGAATCTGGAAGACAATTTAATCCTAAGGATGTCGTTATTTATAATTTTCCTCCAAAGAGATTTTCTAATAATACTGAGCAAGTAGAAATCAATAAGACTGGTAATGATGTTGTTTTTGGATATTTAGGACGTATTGTAGAAGACAAAGGGGTTCTTTTATTGGTGGAAGCTAGTTTGCAGATATTGGAAAAAGGTTATAATATGGAATTGTATATAGGAGGAAATACAAAAACAGATCCTGTTTATTATGGGAAGATCAAATCTCTGCTTAATAAATCCTCTCAATCACAACATATTCATTTTCTTAATGAAATAACAAATATAGAAACTTTCTATAATAATATAGATGTTTCTTGTACTCCTTCTATCTATGAAGAACCGTTGGGAAATGTGTTGGTAGAAGCTAAAGCATTTCGAAGACCGAGTATTATTTTTAATAAAGGAGGTATGCCAGAAATAATAGAACATCAATGTAACGGATACATATGCGAGAACGTATCGGTAGAATCTTTGAAAAGAGCGATGATGTATTACATTGAAAATCCTCAGAGATGTATAATAGAGGGAGATGATGCTAAAGTATCTATTGAGAGAATGGGTATTGATAGGAATTCTTATGTACATAAGTGGCTCGGTGTTATGGATGCTATTTTAAAATAGAAGTATAAATTGGTGTAGTTGCACAACAAATAAATTTATTTCTGATAATCTATGTCAAATAAGATAATTTTTACTGATTTTTTTGATACAGTAATGTTTCGCCGTATCCATTCCTCTCAAATTTATGTCCAATGGGCTAAAGCTAAGGTTATTCTAAGGGAGTTGTAAGGAGTGTTGTAAATATAATTAAAAAGTTCGAATGTTGTTATTATTGAATAGCGTAGCTATTATGATGATATTATTAGGCAAAGTGTTTTTCTTATTGAGTCTTGAGAAAATAAAATTTGCTTTGAAAATTAAAAGTAAGATAATAAATGAAAGCTAAAACGATAGTTCGCTTCTTAAATCTTAATATCCTCTCTCTCACCCAAAAAGAGTTGTTAGAGCAAATGGCCGAGGGTGTACTCTACACCCCCAACCTCGACCATCTAATAAAACTCCAGCACGACAGAGAATTTTACCATATCTACCAACAAGCGGAATGGATAGTATGCGATAGCCAGATCCTTTATCTTGCATCAAAACTATTTAAGCGATCCTTGCCGATGGCTATTCCGGGAAGCAGTTTCTTTACGGCATTCTATAATTATCATGCCAATAATCCCAATTGTAAAATTTTTCTATTAGGAGCAGCCGAAGGAGTTGCAAAAAAAGCAATGGAGAATATAAACAGAAGAGTAGGGAGGCAAATAGTGGTCGGTGCCCATTCCCCCTCTTATGGTTTCGAGAAGAACGAACAGGAGTGTGAAAAACTGATACGTATTGTCAATGAAAGTGGTGCTACTGTGTTGTTGGTTGGAGTTGGTGCGCCCAAGCAAGAAAAGTGGATCGCAAAATACCGTAGCCGGATGTCCGGTGTAAAATTATTTATGGCTCTTGGCGCTACCATCGACTTCGAAGCAGGTAACATAAAGCGTGCTCCCAAAATATTCCAAATCTTGGCGATGGAATGGTTCTATCGTTTCCTGAAAGAACCCAAGCGACTGTTCAGACGCTATTTTGTGGATGATATTCAGTTCTTCTATTATTTTGCAAAACAGTTATTGGGGCTTTACAAAGATCCTTTTGCATAGTTTCCATAAGCTATGCAAGGAAACAATGGGTAGGAGGAGAACGAAAGACACTAACCAGACCATTCCATTCAATACTAATAACACTATTGCTTGCAAACGTTTCATGGGAGCAAAGATAGATGGAATTCTAATAATAATGGGTAGAAAAATACAATTAATTTTATTATGCTTTATTGCGATGAACTCTTTACGAGGTCATGCGCAGGCATTATATGGTAAACAGGACTACTTCATGCTCCCACTGCCGAGATGCAAAAAGACAAAACATTTATGTTTGGTGGAAGCGTGCTGCATCTTGTTCCATTGCAATATCTTACCACCAATGAGATAAAATACACCTTCAATTATTATCTGAATGTAACGATATTCCCTTGGCTGGAAGTAGGATATACTTGTACCATTAATTATGCTGAGCATGGTTCTACTTATTTCCCGGAACAGTCTTGGGGGAAATATACCAATCAGGATCGTGCATTTTATGGGCGTATCCAATTGTGGAAAGAAGGCTGGTGGAAACCTTGGACTCCTCAGATTGTACTTGGGCTGGATGATCCTACATCGCATGACTCGTATGGAGGTGGTACCATCAAGTTTGACGAAGACGGGATGCAGAACAATCACTTTACACGGTATTACTTGGCGGCTACCAAGCACTTTGATTTCAAGGGGGTAGGAACGTTGGGTATTCATGCGGCTTATGTAGATTATCGGGCATGTTGGTTCCCTCATTATAAACGACCGTCAGCAGGAGCAAACTTTAAATTAGATCTTCCTGATAAAGATAATTTAGCAATAAAAGCTTTGAACGGATTGAATCTGATGGCTGAGTATGATGCAAGAACAGTGAATGTAGGAGCACACTATCAGCTATGGAAAGATCATATCAACCTCATTGCAGAATTGAATGATGGCAAATACTTCTCAGGTGGTATCTATTTCAAAATCCATCTGAAATAATAAATATTATCTAATTAAGATTTTTGAAATAGATTTTCTTCCTTAATATGAAAACAATAAACCATTAGACTATGGATGGTAATTTAAGTTACTCAAGTAAAGAACCCGTAATACACCTATAAATAGTGTAGTTAGATTCTTCACTTTACTCAGAATGTCAATACCTACTTTATCTTCCCTATATCTCTTCTCACTCTCATACTCCTTATACCGTCCGCAAGCCCTTCGCATATAACACACCGCTTCCGTTTGGTACAACTTCTAGTCACTCCCTTTTCCTGAACCAAATCTTTCACTTTTTGTTTTCTATCACAATCTAAACCCCATTCCATTATGAAAGTACAAACAGGCCAGGGGACTATCCCCCTCATTACATTAATAGGCATTTTTCCATTTCGGCACTCAATGCATTGCCGGGATTGGCAGTTTCCCCCATCTTGGGAGATTTAAACAAAATCTTCCCGCAAGCCACCGACCTGGAAATTCAAATGCTATCCTCTTTGCCATCCCTCCTTATCATTCCCTTCATCCTGTTATCGGGCAGGCTGACGGAAAAAGTAAATAACCTCTTGTTGCTCCAAATAGGACTAACTATCTTTGGAGTAAGCGGCATACTCTACCTGCTTTCCAATAAAATGTGGCAACTGGTTGCCATCAGTGCCATGTTGGGAGTAGGTTCAGGCTTGATTGTACCGCTTTCTACAGGTCTGATCTCCCGCTATTTTGTGGGAAGTTATCGCACCCGGCAATTCGGTTACAGTTCTGCCATTACCAATGTCACCCTGGTACTTGCCACTACATTGATAGGCTACCTGGCAGAAGTAAATTGGCATTTGCCTTTCATCGTTTATTTATTTCCCTTTATATCCATCCTCTTGACTCGTTACCTTAAAGAGGGTCTTTCCAATTACCATCCCAAGGATGAAGCACCTGCCGATGCTTCTGCCGGAATAGGTAAACGCGGCATCAATATAAAAGCCTTGGTAAAGCTCATGGCTTTCTATGGCCTTGCCACCTATCTGGTCATCATCATCAGCTTTAACCTCCCTTTCCTGATGGAGGAATACGGGCTTTCCAGTGGCAGGGCAGGTATTTTGATCTCCTTGTTTTTCCTTGCCATTATGGCGCCGGGCTTTGTGCTGAACCGCATTATGCAGATGCTGGGACAGCATATTTACGTGATCTGCCTGCTGCTGATAGCCTGCGGCATGGGCATTATTTTACTGAGCCGTTCCGAAGTGCTCATTGCCGTGGGGTGCATACTGAATGGTTTGTCTTACGGTATCATTCAGCCTCTGGTCTATGATAAGACTTCGGATATAGCAGTGCCCCGTAAAGTGACACTGGCGCTGGCATTTGTAATGGCAATGAATTATGTTGCCATCTTGCTTTGCCCGTTCATAGTGGATGCTTTCCAAAATCTGTTCCATTCCCATTCGCAGACTTTTGCTTTTTGGCTGAATCTGGTAATAGCGTTGCTGGCTACATTAAAATGTTATTTCTCGCTATTGATTAGACGCCGAGGTATATCTCATTAGACACCGCGATAATTCAATTAGACACCGCGAAAAAATAATATCGCGGTGTCTAATCTAGTTCTTGTATTTTGAACCAAAATCCTCTTTTTCGGTTTATATGCCTATATAATCCGAAAAGGTATGAATAAACAAGTCGAAGCAAACCTCAGTATGGTAGTCTCCAAGGCATTGGGAGGCTTTAACATGAATGCGTTGAAATATTTGTTGCCTCTGTGGATGGCTCCTGTGACGGGTGTTACTATCCGATTGGTATTTGGTACGGCAGCATTCTGGTTGATTGATATATTTTGCAAACCCGAAAACTCTACTACTCGCCAAAAGTGGCAACTCTTTACCTTAGGCGCTTTGGGAATCTATGGCTATATGTTTTTCTATTTAATGGGAATCAGTAAAACTACTCCTGTTTCCAGCTCTATTTTTGTCAGTTTGGAGCCGATATAGGTATTCATCATTGCCGTATTGTTCTATAAAGAGAAAGTTACTTGGATGAAGATATTTGGCATCGGAATGGGGTTGGCAGGAGCTATACTCTGCATATCTACCCAGTCCAGTGACGACTTGGCATCCAATGCTCCGGTGGGAAATCTTTTATGCTTGGCAAGTTCCATTATTTATGCTGTCTATTTGGTCTTTAGCAATCGTTTGTTGAAGGGAGTGGGAGATATGACCATGCTGAAATATACTTTTCTGGGAGCTTCCGTTATGGCAGTTATTGTGAATACGATCTACGGATTTAATGCACCAGTATTGAGTGAATCACTCTTTTCCACGCCTATGCTGGTATTGTTGTTTGTCCTTATATTTCCAACGACAATCAGTTATTTGTTACTTCCCATCGGATTGAAATATCTGAAAACAACATTGGTGGCTATCTATGGCTATCTCATCTTGATTGTAGCTACAATAACATCATTGATATTGGGACAGGATCGCTTCTCGTGGACACAATGTGGAGCGATTATTCTGATTTGTGCCAGCGTGTATCTGGTGGAAGTGGCAGAAAGTAAGCAAAAGTCAGTAACAGGAGTTAAACCGTAAGAGCTGATATTCTGCTTCTTTTTTTTGGCGATCAGCGAACAATGTGAGAATATTATTTGTAGCTTTGCACCCGATTTTTAAAAACAAGAGTGTTATATTATGCTACAATTAGATGCAATATACAAAGCAACCCATGTCCTAAAGGAGGTCATTCGCCGCACAGACTTGATTTATGCTCCCCAGATAAATCCCGAGAGCGCAGTTTATTTGAAACCCGAAAACCTGCAATTCACAGGTTCGTTTAAGGTGCGGGGAGCTTATTACAAAATTTCCCAGTTGTCAGATGAGGAAAAGGCAAAGGGTGTGATCGCCTGTTCTGCCGGAAACCATGCGCAAGGTGTAGCATTGGCTGCAACCAAAAGCGGTATCAAGTCACTGATCTGCCTGCCCGAAGGTGCACCGATTTCCAAAGTGGAAGCTACCAGACACTATGGTGCGGACGTTTGCCTGGTGCCGGGCTGTTATGATGATGCCTACCAAAAGGCACTGCAACTGCGTGATGAAAAAGGATATACGTTTATCCACCCTTTCGATGATGAAAATGTGATAGCCGGACAAGGAACTATCGGACTGGAACTGTTGGAAGAAATGCCCGATGTGGAAGTGGTGATTCTTCCCATAGGTGGCGGAGGATTGGTATCCGGAGTAGCCTATGCACTGAAGTCCCTGAAACCTTCCATCAAAGTATATGGCGTGCAAGCCTTGGGAGCTGCCAGTATGGCAAATTCCATCCTTCACTCGCGCATTGAGCGCCTCCGTTGTGTCTCTACTTTTGCTGATGGAATCGCGGTAAAAGAGCCGGGAACCAATACTTTTGATTTGGTGAACCAGTATGTGGACGGTATTGTGACGGTGACCGAAGATGAAATAGCTGCCGCCATCCTTGCCTTGATAGAACGCCAGCGGATCATTGCCGAAGGGGCAGGGGCGGTATCCGTTGCTGCCGCCATGTTCAATAAAGTTCCGGTGAAAGGAAAGAAAACCGTTTGCGTGGTATCCGGAGGGAATATTGATGTAACTATCCTGAGCCGTGTCATCAATCGTGGTATGGCAAAATCGGGACGAACCTATGCGGTGACGCTGGACTTGGTAGATAAACCGGGACAATTACTGGGCGTCAGCCAAATTATTGCCAAACAGGGAGGAAATGTAATATCTGTGCGCCATGAGCGAAATAGTGAGAGTGCAGACGTAACCGGATGTGCCCTGCGTATCGTTATGGAAACCAGAAATGAGGAACATATAGCATATATTCGCCAAAAACTATTGGATGCTGGCTATGTGATAATGAAATAAATTATATACTTTACAAGAAGAAAGGGAGGAAATTGAATTTTTCCTCCCTTTCTTGCTTATAAATTTAAATTCTCCACTTAAAAAATCGATTTTTATAGTGAAAATATCATTTTATACTTCATAGAATCCAATTAAAGTATTACTTTTGCCGCAGTTTTGTAATGTAGAGTTTGCAAAAATGACCGATATAATCAAACATCGTGGTATTGTGGAAAACATCGATGGTTCTCACATTCAAGTGAGGATCATACAAACTTCTGCCTGCTCGGCTTGCAGTGTGAAAGGGCACTGCAATGCATCTGAAAGCAAAGAAAAGCTGATTGATGTTTATGACACAAAAGCATCTTCTTGCCAAAGGGGTGAGGAGGTGATGCTTTATGGAACTACTTCTATGGGGATGCAAGCCGTATTGTTGGCTTTTGGCGTCCCTTTCCTGGTATTGTTGATTACTTTATTTGTAGCCATACGTCTTACGGATGGCAATGAATTGAAATCGGCCTTGATTGCCTTGTTAGCCTTGATTCCTTATTACCTTATTATATATGTATGCAGGAATAAGTTGAGCAAGAAGTTTTCATTTACGCTTGAATCAATAAAAAATAATTAATAAATAACTAACTAAAACTTATGGATTTAATTCTGGTTGCAGTAATTTCGTTGGGAGCGATTGGCTTGATTGCCGCGGTGATCTTGTATGCCGCCTCCAAGAAGTTTGCTGTGTATGAAGATCCGCGGATTGCCAAGGTAAACGAAGTGCTTCCTCAGGCTAATTGCGGTGGATGTGGTTATCCCGGTTGTGCTGGTTTTGCAGGTGCCTGTGTAAAGGCTGCCGATGCCGGTTCGCTGGAGGGTAAATTGTGTCCGGTTGGCGGTGCTCCCGTTATGGAACAGGTTGCTGCCATTTTGGGATTGGAAGCCGTTGCTGCCGAGCCGAAGGTTGCAGTGGTAAGATGTAACGGCAGTTGCGAAAATCGTCCTCGTACTGCTCAGTATGACGGAGCCAAGTCTTGTGCCATTGCTCATGCCACTTCGGGAGGTGAGACAGGTTGTACATTTGGCTGTCTGGGCTGTGGTGATTGTGTGGAGGTTTGTCAGTTTGATGCTATCCACATGAATCCCGAAACAGGCCTTCCGGAAGTAGATGATGAAAAATGTACGGCTTGTGGCGCTTGTAGCAAGGCTTGTCCGCGCAATATCATCGAAATCCGTCCGAAGGGTAAGAACAACCGCCGTGTGGTGGTGATGTGTGTGAACAAAGACAAAGGCGCTGTCGCCAACAAGGCTTGCAAGGCTAGCTGTATAGGTTGCGGCAAGTGCGTTAAGGTTTGTCCGTTTGAAGCCATCACACTGGAAAACAATCTGGCATACATCGACCCGGTGAAGTGTAAATCTTGCCGCAAGTGTGAACCGGAATGCCCGAAGGGTGCTATTCAGGCAATCAATTTCCCGCCCCGTAAGCCGAAGGTAGAGGCTCCGGCCGGTGAAGGCGTTGCTAAACCTGTTGTTCCAAAAGCAGAGGCTGCTCCGAAGGTTGAAGCTCCAAAAGCAGAAGCATAATCATATTCAAAGTAAGTAAAAACAAAAAAAGATATAACAGTGAAGACATTTAGAATTGGTGGAGTTCATCCAGCAGAAAATAAATTGTCAGCAGGCAAAGCCATCGAAACCCTTGCCCTTCCTAAGCAAGCGGTGTTCCCTTTGTCACAGCACATCGGTGCTCCTGCCACTGCCATCGTGAAGAAAGGCGATGTAGTGAAAGTAGGTACGAAGATTGCTGAGGCGGGAGGCTTTGTTTCAGCAGCCATCTTCTCGTCTGTATCCGGTAAAGTAAACAAGGTAGATGCCATAATCGACGCAAGCGGTTACCGCAAGCCTGCCATCTTTATCGACGTAGACGGCGACGAATGGGAAGAATCAATTGACCGCAGTTCAACATTAGTAAAAGAGTGTACGCTGACTCCTGAGCAAATCGTTGCTAAAGTGAAAGATGCAGGCGTAGTAGGTATGGGTGGCGCATGTTTCCCCACTCATGTAAAACTGTCTCCTCCTCCGGGTTGCAAGGCAGAATGTGTCATTATCAATGCCGTAGAGTGCGAACCTTATCTTACTGCCGACCATCAGTTGATGTTGGAGAAAGCGGATGAGACCCTGGTAGGCGTTAGCATTCTGATGAAAGGTGCAAAAGTCGATAAAGCCTATATCGGCATAGAAAACAATAAGCCTGATGCCATCAAATTGATGACTGAAAAGGCTGCTCAATACTCCGGTATCGAGGTTGTTCCTTTGCAAGTGAAATATCCGCAAGGAGGTGAAAAGCAATTGATTGATGCCGTTATTGCCCGTCAGGTTCCTGCTCCTCCTGCCATTCCTATCAATGTAGGTGCGGTGGTTCAGAATGTAGGTACTGCATTTGCGGTGTATGAAGCCGTTCAGAAGAACAAACCTTTGTTTGAACGTATCGTAACCGTGACAGGTAAGTCTGTAAAGAACCCCTCTAACTTCCTTACCCGTATGGGTACTCCGATGAGCCAGCTGATTGATGCGGCAGGTGGTCTGCCCGAAGATACCGGAAAGGTAATCGGTGGCGGTCCGATGATGGGTAAAGCTGTGGTAAATACTGAAGTGCCTATCTGTAAAGGTAGCTCGGGTGTGCTGATTATGAACGATAAGGAAGCGGCACGCGCAGAAGCCCAGCCTTGTATCCGTTGTGCAAAGTGCGTCAGTGCTTGCCCCATGGGGCTGGAACCTTTCTTGCTGGCAACCCTGTCGGCTCACAAAGAGTGGGAGAGAGTAGAGAAAGAAGATGTAATGTCGTGTATAGAGTGCGGTTCGTGCCAGTTCACCTGCCCGTCTCATCGTCCGATGCTGGACTATATCCGTTTGGGTAAGGGTACAGTAGGCGGTATTATCCGTGCACGTAATGCTAAAAAATAATTCGACAAAATAGTATGGCTAATAAATTTATAGTATCATTATCGCCCCATGTCCATAGCGGTGACAGCGTACAGAAAAACATGTACGGTGTACTTATCGCGCTGATACCTGCACTGCTGGTGTCATTATTTGCATTCGGACTGGGTGCTGCTATCGTAACGATTACCTCGGTAGCTGCGTGTGTGTTCTTTGAATGGGCTATTTCCAAGTTCATTATGAAGCAGGATAAATGCACCATTTGCGACGGCTCTGCTGTGATAACCGGCGTATTGCTGGCATTCAACTTGCCGTCAAATCTTCCTATCTGGATTATTATTATCGGTGCTTTGGTAGCTATCGGCATCGGTAAGATGACTTTTGGCGGATTGGGATGTAACCCGTTCAATCCCGCATTGGTGGGACGTGTGTTCCTGCTTATCTCATTCCCTGTACAGATGACAAGCTGGCCTCAAGCTGGTCAGTTGACTTCCTATCTGGATGCCCAGACCGGAGCTACTCCGCTGGCTATCATGAAACAAGCTATAAAGGCGGGTGATGCATCTATCTTGAATGAATTGCCCAGTAGCCTGAATATGTTGATCGGTATTCCCGATACTTGCCAGATGGGTGCAGGATGTTTGGGTGAAATCAGTGCGGCTGCGCTGATATTGGGTCTACTTTTCGTGTTGTGGAAGA
>Ga0192244_10061_pt1 | contig 45426 bp, 40 predicted proteins | sample Koala_Koa27_L3_FD_131234 | JGI IMG/M metagenome (GOLD analysis project Ga0192244, IMG submission 131234) | Enriched cells from koala feces incubated with labeled cellulose particles, San Francisco Zoo, California, United States - Koala_Koa2-7_L3 ... | reverse complement strand
GAAGAAAACCTCCGGGCCTATGCTTCTATAAAGATACTTCTACGGCTCCTCAAAAGAGTACCTTTTGCCATTTTGCATAGAATAAAAAGCAGAATTATTTGCCGGATAAGATATTATCACTACCTTTGCACCGCAAATTTTTTATTAATTACAAATATTAAAAAAGCATTTTATGAACAATTACGAAACCGTTTTCATTTTAACTCCCGTTTTGTCTGATGCTCAGATGAAGGAAGCGGTAGAAAAATTCACAAACCTACTGAAAGCAGAAGGTGCGGAAATTGTGAATGAAGAGAACTGGGGATTGCGCAAATTAGCGTATCCTATCGACAAGAAAACAACTGGATTCTATCAATTAGTTGAATTCAAAGCGAATCCTGAAACCATTGCGAAACTGGAGGTTCAGTTCCGTCGTGACGAACGCGTGATCCGTTTCCTGACTTTCCGTCAGGACAAATTCGCAGCAGAATATGCAGCTAAGAGAAGAAGTTTGAAATCATCTAAAGAAACAGTAAAGGAGAATTAATTTATGGCAGCTCAATCAGAAATCAGATATTTAACTCCACCTTCAGTAGACGTTAAAAGAAAAAAATATTGCCGTTTCAAAAAGAACGGTATCAAGTATATCGATTACAAAGATCCTGAATTCCTGAAAAAATTCCTGAACGAACAAGGTAAAATTCTTCCACGCCGTATTACTGGTACTTCCCTTAAGTTCCAGCGTCGTGTAGCTCAGGCTGTAAAAAGAGCACGCCACCTGGCCTTGCTTCCTTACGTAACCGATTTGATGAAATAATAAAATTAAGAGGAGACAGAATATGCAAGTTATTTTGAAAGAAGATGTAGTAAATTTAGGCTACAAAGACGATATCGTAACAGTGAAAGACGGTTACGGACGTAACTTTCTAATCCCACAAGGAAAAGCAGTGATCGCTTCAGAATCTGCAAAGAAAGTATTAGCTGAAAACCTGAGACAACGTGCTCACAAATTGGCTAAAATCAAAGAAGATGCTCAGGCATTGGCTGCAAAGCTGGAAGGCGTTTCATTGACGATCGGTGCAAAAACAAGCTCTACCGGAACTATTTTCGGTTCAGTTACCAATATTCAGGTAGCAGAAGCGTTGGCTAAAGCAGGCTTTGATGTGGACCGTAAAGTTATCTATATCAAAGATGCTGTAAAAGAAGCCGGCACCTACAAAGCGACGATTAAACTGCACAAAGAAGTTTCTGTTGAAATTCCTTTTGAAGTAGTTTCTGAATAAGATGTAGTCTGTAAAAAGACATACCAAATAAAAGGGTAGTTCAAAATGGACTACCCTTTCTTTTTGCCGGGACAGGTTATTTTGTACCCCCATTCATCGCCGGCAAATCTTGTATTGTACTTAATAAGACGAACATAATTTAGAAAAAATCCACTTTTTCTCAGCAAAAAGCATTACATTTGTCTACAAAAACTTACAAGAGTCAGTCAAGTGGGCAAAAAGCTGTTTCTATATATCAATCTTTTAACTGCTTTGTTTTTCCTTGTCCCGGGGTTGGAAGCCGCGGGGGATAAGTTTACGGTCGTGATCGATCCCGGACACGGAGGAAAAGATCCGGGTGCCCGGGGAGCTACGATCGATGAAAAGACGATTAATCTGGCTGTAGCCCTTAAAGTCGGAAACCTGATCGCGGAAAAACATAAGGATGTAAATATTGTTTATACAAGAAAGACAGATGTATTTATTTCGTTAGATGAGCGGGCCAATATTGCTAACCGGCACAAAGCGGATCTGTTCATTTCCATTCATACAAATGCAGTAAAAAACAGTTCTGTCCGGGGAACGGAAACGTTTACCCTCGGTTTGGCAAGGACACAGGAAAATCTGGAGGTAGCCATGAGAGAAAACGCGGCCATCCTGTTAGAAGATGATTACCTTCAGAAATATGAGGGGTTTGATCCTAATTCCTCCGAATCGTATATTATTTTTGAATTTATGCAGAACAAGCATATGGAGCAAAGTATCAGTCTGGCATCGGAAATACAAAAAGCTTTTGCAAGCAACAAACGGGGGGACCGCGGGGTGAAGCAGGCCGGATTGCTGGTCCTTCGCAAAACAAGTATGCCGAGTGTGCTGGTGGAGTTAGGATTTATTTCCAACCGGGATGAGGAGAACTATATGAAATCAGCGGACGGCCAGAATAAACTGGCCAGGGCTATTTACAACGCGTTCGATAAATATAAACATGCATATGACCGGAAACAGGGAGCACTGACCCATGGGAATACGGTCGTAGCCAATACAAAACAGACGGCTACCGGCGGTAACAGTTCTGCCAGCCAGCCCAAAGCAACCAACGTATCCGCAACCGGTAAACCAGCGGCCGCTTCCGACCCAAATCAAGGAAAAGTAGTGTATAAGATCCAGATCCTGACTTCTGACAAAAAACTGCCCTCCAACTCAAAACAGTTGAAAGGCTATAAAGACGTGAGTTTTTACCAGGAAAAAGGGATGTATAAATATACTTATGGAGAATCAACAGATTTTGAAAAGATCAAGGCTTTGCGTAAAAAGGTAGCCAAAGATTTCAAAGATGCTTTTATTATCCGTTTTAAAGATGGAAAGAGATTAACAAATTAAAAGAATAAATTCTATACATAAATAGACAAGATGAAAAGTGTATTCACAAAAGAGGTAAAGATTGGTATAGTAACGATCATCAGTATTGTGTTATTATATTCCGGAATTAATTATCTGAAAGGGATCAATCTCTTCAAACCGGTAAACCATTACTATGTATCTTTCGATAATGTTAAAGACGTAACTGTTTCCAGTCCGGTCTATATTGAAGGCTTCAAAGTAGGTTTAGTCCGTTCGATCGCCTATGACTATTCCAACAGTGGTAATATTGTGGTAGAAGTCAGCCTCGATGAGGATATGCGTATTAATAAGGGTAGTTACTTCACGATCGTAAAAAGTTTACTGAGTGGGGGCGAACTTCACATACATCTGAATAAATACACCAATGAGTATTACAAATCCGGAGACCATATTGAAGGTCGTATGGCAGATGATGTTTTGGGGGCGGTACAGGACCGGCTACTTCCGGATATAGAAAATCTTATACCTAAGATCGATTCCATCCTGACAGGACTGCAAATGGTCATCAACCACCCGGCACTCTCCCAATCGCTGACTCATATCGAAAGAGCAACCAATAACCTGGAGATTTCCAGCCGGGAATTAAACAGCTTGTTAAATAAAGATGTTCCGGTCATTGTGGATAACCTGAAAGCCATTACCTCCAACTTTTCCGACATGAGTTCGGATCTGAAGGAGCTGGACCTGAACACCACAGTAAACAGTATCAATGCCACCCTGGCAAATCTGCAACTGACTACAAACAAGTTGAATTCAAAAGACAATACGATAGGCTTATTATTGAATGATCCTTCTTTGTATGAAAACCTGAATAGTACAGGAGAAAACGCATCCAGATTGCTTTTAGACTTTAAGGAGAATCCTAAACGATACGTTCGTTTCTCCCTATTCTAATTCTAACAACCGGTAAAGGAAAAAGTTTTCGTTATTTGGAATCATTCCAATTAAGAAAAAAACTTTGGAGTTTCATTTTATAAGTTCCGTGAAGCCTTATTTTGAGAGGGATTCAGAGGGGAAAAAGAGGGAAAGAAAGAATATCATACTTTCATTTATTAAAACTCAAAATCCTTTAAAATAAAGGTATTTTGAGTTTTAAGGAGTGAGAAAACCAATAAATTCATAAATAATGCTAACTCTTTGATCACTAACTAAATATTAAAAGATTAAATTTACCAAAGAATTAGTTACTTTTTTTTTTTGATTAAATTCCTAAACTTTGTAGAGATAAAATAATGTTATAAGGAAGCATTTCAAAAGTAGCTGAAAGAAAAAGGTAAAAAGAAAGAATTTCAAGAAGAAAAAAACAACGATGCACGCAAATTGTCATACACTGTGGAGTAAATGTCTGTCTGTCATTAAGGATATCGTACCGGAAGTAGCCTATAATACCTGGTTTGTACCGATCGTACCTCTGTCCTATGAGGGAAATAAGTTTACTATTCAGGTCCCTAGTCAATTCTTTTATGAATATCTGGAAGAGAAATATGTCAACGTTCTGAAAGTTACGTTATATCGCGTAATCGGTCAGGGAACGGTTCTCAACTACCGGATCATGGTTGATAAAACCACGGGAGGAACGGTTGATTACCCTGCGGAGAACGGATCTGTCATAGTAAAAAAGTCCTCTCCCAAAGATATCGGAAAATCTCCGACTCCGTTTACACAGACAGCCCCTCAGGATTTAGATCCCCATCTGAATCCCAAATATAATTTTGAGAACTATTTTGAAGGTACCAGTAACAAGCTGGTGCGTACGGCCGGTGAAGCAGTTTCACAAAATCCGGGAAAAACAACATTCAACCCCTTGTTCGTATTCGGAGCATCCGGTGTTGGTAAAACCCATTTATGTCATGCGATCGGTACCCGGATCAAGGAACTCTATCCGGAAAAGAGAGTGCTCTACGTATCCTCTCACCTGTTCCGGATCCAGTTTACAGATGCGATCCGTAAAAATACGACAAACGATTTCCTGAATTTCTATCAGAATATTGATGTCCTGATCTTAGATGATATTCAGGAAATGATCGGTATGGATAAAACACAAAATACGTTCTTCCATATTTTCAATCATCTTCATCAGTTGGGAAAACAGTTGATCCTGACTTCGGACAAAGCCCCGGTAGATCTTCAGGGCATGGAAGAGCGTCTGATCACCCGCCTGAAATGGGGATTGACAGCGGAACTATCCCGTCCGGACCTGGACCTGCGTAAAAAGATATTACGAAATAAGATTAGTCATGACGGGATAACGATCCCGGATGAAGTATTTAATTTCATCGCAAATAATGTGACGGAAAATGTGCGTGACCTGGAAGGAATCCTTGTTTCGTTGATGGCCAATTCCGTTATTAACAACCGGGAGATTGACCTGCCGTTAACCAAACGGGTCATCAGCCAGGCAGTCCGGCTTGAAAAGAAACAGATCTCTGTGCAGATGATACAGGAAATTGTATGTAATTACTTTAATCTGGAATTATCTGCCATTCAGACCAGGTCCAGAAAAAGGGAAATTGTACAGGCCCGGCAGATTACGATGTACCTTTCAAAAAAATATACGGACTGTTCTTTTTCCCACATTGGTAAGATTGTAGGTAAAAAAGATCATGCGACTGTTTTGCATGCCTGCAAAACGATCAAAGATCAGATAGAGACGAATAAATCTTTCTGTTCAGTCGTAGAAGAAATAGAGGGAAAACTGAAGAATTGAACAGGTTCCCGGGAGAACCTAACAAGTAAAAGGTGGATCTTTACAGATTCACCTTTTTTGTTTACCTACTTTTCAGGAGATTTTCTTTTTGGCAAACATTCAATAAGCTCATAAAATCACAAATATTTATAAAACAAAGCATTAGCAACTCAATCCGGAAAACTTTCCACTACTATTATTTTTTATTTATTCTTTTTTTGGTCAATAAATAAAGTATTCGTAAACTTGCAGAATTATTAAAAACTCTAATTACAGTGGATAAGAAAACTTACACTTTTGACGAAGCTTACAAAGCATCATTAGATTATTTTACCGGAGATGAGTTGGCTGCTAAAGTATGGGTCAACAAATACGCATTAAAGGATGCGTATGGTAATATCTATGAGAAATCGCCGGTAGATATGCACTGGCGTCTGGCCAAAGAGATCGCCAGAATTGAGAAAAAATATCCTAACCCTCTGTCTGAACAGGAATTGTTTGATTTGTTTGATCATTTCAAATATATCGTCCCACAGGGAAGTCCCATGACGGGTATCGGAAATGATTTTCAGATCGCTTCCCTTTCCAATTGTTTTGTGATTGGATTAGACGGTGACGCAGATTCGTATGGAGCCATTATCCGTATAGATGAAGAGCAGGTGCAACTGATGAAACGCCGGGGAGGTGTTGGACATGATCTGTCTCACATCCGGCCAAAAGGTTCTCCGGTAAAAAACTCAGCGTTGACCTCTACCGGGCTGGTTCCTTTCATGGAACGGTACTCCAACTCTACCCGTGAGGTTGCCCAGGATGGCCGCCGGGGAGCTTTGATGTTAAGTGTTTCCATCAAACACCCGGACTCAGAGTCTTTCATTGATGCAAAAATGACAGAAGGAAAAGTAACCGGAGCGAATGTTTCGGTGAAGATCGATGATGAGTTCATGAACGCTGTAATTAATGGGACTACCTACCAACAACAATATCCGGTCGATTCTTCGAATCCGACTACGGTAAAAGATATCCAGGCCGCTGACCTATGGAAAAAAATTATCCATAATGCATGGAAGTCGGCAGAACCGGGAGTTCTCTTCTGGGATACGATCCTCCAGGAGTCTGTTCCGGATTCCTATGCTGACCTGGGTTTCAGAACTGTTTCTACCAACCCTTGCGGTGAGATTCCTCTGTGCCCCTATGATAGCTGCCGTCTGTTAGCGATTAACCTGTATTCGTATGTGGTCAATCCTTTCACAAAGGATGCCTATTTTGATTTCGATCTGTTCAAAGAGCATGTGGCTTTAGCTCAACGAATCATGGATGATATTATTGATCTGGAATCTGAGAAGATTGAAAAGATCCTGGAGAAGATCGATTCGGATCCGGAATCGATGGAAGTAAGACAAACAGAGCGTCACCTGTGGGAAAAGATCCAGAAGAAAACCCTTCAGGGCCGTCGTACCGGAGTAGGTATTACTGCCGAAGGGGATATGCTTGCCGCCTTGAACCTGCGGTATGGTACGGAAGAGGCAACCTTGTGTGCGGAAGAAGTTCAGAAAACGCTGGCTGTCGCGGCTTACCGTTCTTCGGTAGTGATGGCCAAAGAGCGTGGTGCTTTTGAAATTTATGATACCAGACGGGAAGAAAAGAATCCATTCATTAACCGTTTGCGGGAAGCTGACCCGGAACTATATGAAGAGATGTCTCAATACGGACGCCGGAACATTGCCTGTCTGACCATTGCTCCTACCGGAACAACCAGTTTGATGACCCAGACCACTTCCGGGATTGAGCCGGTATTCCTTCCGGTTTACAGACGCCGTCGCAAAGTGAACCCGAATGATGCATCTGCCCGGGTGGATTTTGTGGACGAAACCGGAGATGCTTTTGAAGAATATACCGTATTCCACCATAAGTTTGTGACCTGGATGATCGCAAACGGACATTCTGCTTCTAAAAAATATACACAGGAAGAAATAGATGCTTTAGTAGCGGAATCTCCTTACTATAAAGCTACCTCTAATGATGTGGATTGGTTGCAGAAGGTTAGAATGCAGGGACGTATCCAGAAATGGGTGGATCACTCAATTAGTGTAACCATCAACCTTCCGAATGATGTAGATGAGGAATTAGTTAATAAATTATATATTGAAGCATGGAAGTGCGGATGTAAAGGATGTACTGTCTATCGTGACGGTTCCCGTTCCGGTGTATTGATCTCTACTGAAAAAAGCAAAAAAAAGGATGACTGTAACTGCATGGAGCCGCCTGTCATTGTGGCTAAACGTCCCCGGGAGCTGGATGCGGATGTCGTGAAATTCCAGAATAACCGTGAAAAGTGGATCGCTTTTGTGGGGTTACTGAACGGACGTCCTTATGAGATCTTTACCGGGTTGGCAGATGATGATGAAGGAATCATGTTACCTAAGAATGTAACCAAAGGTACGATCATCAAGAGTTATGATGAAGATGGACAGAAACATTATGACTTCCAGTTTAAAAATAAACGCGGATATAAAATGACCATCGAAGGATTAGATGGTAAATTTGACCCGGAATTCTGGAATTATGCTAAGCTGATCTCCGGTGTACTTCGTTATGGTATGCCTATTGACCAGGTGATCAAACTGGTACAAGGAATGGAATTGAATAATGAATCCATTAATACCTGGAAGAATGGGGTCGAACGTGCGCTGAAGAAATATCTGCCGAACGGCATGGAAGCCAAGGGACAAAAATGCCCGAACTGTAGCCTGGAGTCCCTGATCTATCAGGAAGGCTGTCTGATCTGCACCAACTGTGGAGCTTCCAGGTGTGGATAAACCAATGAAACAATTCATTTTATCAGATAAATGCGGGGACTATTCTCCGCATTTGTTCTATATTCGTACTTGTGTTAACTAAAAATATAATCAGGAAATGATCTTATCATTTAATATCAACTATCATACCCGTTTTGGCGAACAGATCTATCTGGTGGGTTCTATCCCGGAACTGGGATTGTGGCAAACGACTATGGCCCGGGAGATGTATCCGGTCGGAGATGGGAACTGGCGGGTGGAAATAGAATTACCGGATTACCCACTCACCATTGAATACCGGTATTTTGTCCGTGCAGGCGAAATGATCCACTGGGAAGAATGGGATCAAAGACACCGGGTGATGGTAGATAATTTTTCGAATCGCTACACGATTTTTGATTATTGGCGGATCACTCCTGCTTATCATGCATTTTATACTTCCGCTTTTACCCAAAGCCTGTTTGCTCCTACTTCCGGTTTTCAACTTCAGCCTACCGGCAGTAATAAAAAATTAACGATACGTATATTTGCCCCTCAGGTAGAGCGTCATGAGTATGTGGCCATCACAGGGAATCAGGCTATACTGGGGAACTGGCAACCCGCCCAGGCTGTCCGGATGGACAGTTCTTCTTTTCCCGAATGGACCATTCAACTGGATGCGAACCAGATCATCTATCCGATGGAATATAAATTCCTGATCCTGGATAAAGAACAGCAACAGGCCCCTTACTGGGAGACCGGAGAAAATCGCTTTTTGTTTCTGCCTCTGCAACAACCGGACGAAGAGATCATCGTTTCGAACCTATTCCTCCGGGATGAACGTCCGTTGTGGAAAGGAACAGGAACTGTGATTCCGGTTTTTTCCCTTCGATCGGAAAATAGTTTTGGTGTGGGAGATCTGGACGATCTGAAGATAATGGTGGATTGGGCTAAAAAGACCCGTCAGCGTATCATCCAGATATTACCAGTGAATGATACGACGATGACCCTTACCTGGGCTGATTCCTATCCCTATAGTGCGATTTCCATTTACGCTTTACATCCGATCTATATTTCGATCCGTGGTTTAGGACCATTAAAGGATCATGAAAAGGCCCTGTTCTTCAAGGAAAAGCAGATGGAACTAAACGAAATGGAATCTCTTGATTATGAAGCGGTGATCCATCATAAATTAGCCTATTGCAAAGCCTGGTTTGATCAGGAAAAAGAAGAGATCATTCATCTGCCGGATTTTAAGGAATTCGTTGAACAGAATAGCTCCTGGCTGATCCCTTACGCGGCTTTCTGTTATTTACGGTTCCGGTACAACACCTCTGATTTCAACCAATGGGAAGAGTTTGCCATATTTAACAAACCGGCTGTTTATCAATTATGCAAAGAAGAGAGTGGAGCTTATCCGGAGATCCTGTTCACCTTTTACCTGCAATATATCTTACACAAACAGTTCAAAGCGGTATCTGACCATGCCCGTGAAAATGGTGTCGTACTGAAAGGGGATCTCCCTATCGGTATTAACCGGACCAGTGTGGAAGCCTGGGTGGAACCGGAATATTTTAATATGAAGGGGCAGGCGGGTGCTCCGCCGGATGACTTTTCTGTCGTAGGACAGAACTGGATGTTCCCGACTTACAATTGGGACCTGATGGAACAGGATGGGTATTCCTGGTGGAAAAAACGTTTCCGTAAGTTAGAAGATTATTTTGACTGTTTCCGGATCGATCATATTTTAGGATTTTTCCGGATCTGGGAGATTCCCCTGGATTATATCCAGGGCTTATGCGGTCATTTTAACCCTGCCCTTCCCCTTGCCAGGGAAGAGATTGAAGCATGGGGCATATCATTTGATGAAACTTGTTTTACTATTCCACGCATACATAAGGATTTCTTACCTGAATTGTTCGGAGATCTGGCTACTGAAGTAAAAGATAGTTACCTGGCACAGGCTACTTCTGACTATTTTGTCCTGAAACCATTTTGTGACACCCAACGGAAGATTGATACTATTTTGAGGGATAAAACAGATGATTTTTCTTTTATAATCCGCAACGGTCTGTTTACGATCACCAACGAGGTTCTTTTTTTAAGAGATCCGTATCAGAAAGATAAATTCCATCCACGGATTGCCGGTAATCAGTCCTATCTTTACAGGAAGTTAAGCGAAGCTGACCGGGTGGCGTTTGACAAACTCCATGAGGATTTCTTTTATCACCGCCATAATGAATTCTGGAAAGAGACAGCCCTGAAAAGACTCACTCCATTAGTCACGGATACGGACATATTAGTTTGTGGTGAAGATCTGGGAATGATCCCTCAATCTGTCCCGGAAGTAATGAATCAATTACAGATCCTAAGCCTCGAAATAGAACGGATGCCTAAAGCTCCTTACCGGGAATTTACAGATATGAGGACACTTCCTTACCTGTCTGTTTGCACCACTTCTACTCATGACATGGATCCACTCAGAAACTGGTGGAAAGAAAACCCGGAAAAAACCCAACGTTACTATAATCAGGTTTTACAGCGGGAAGGAAAAGCTCCGGAGGAATGTACGGCTGAAATTGCAACTCAGATATTATCCAATCATTTACTTACCCATTCCATGTTAACGATCATTCCCCTACAGGATTGGTTTGCAACGAATGACAGGATCAAAAACAAAAAAATCGAATCGGAACGGATCAATGTGCCGGCAAATCCCAGACATTACTGGCGTTACCGGATGCATATCCCTTTGGAAAAACTACTGGAAGCGGATGATTTTAATCAGCACATTATCTCTCTGATAGAACAAAGCGGAAGAAAATAAAAGAGTTTTTTGGATTTTGACCTGATAAGATAAGGAGGTATCCCAAAAGTAAAACAAAAAAATTAAAAAGTTACGATTTATAAGTAATTACTCCGAAAGGAGTTATATGTGAATCGTAGATCGGCCTTAGCCAATAACCCCGGGTGGAACCCAAGCATGTTCGGAAGATTTTCCGAAAGGTGATTGGCAAAGGGTAATTTTGATCTCTTAAGTCCCAAAGGGACGGCATATAATAGCCTGGGACGCAAGTCCCAGGTAGGGAAATCCCCACCCGGGGTGTGCTGTAGGTACACCCCATCTTATGAAAACAATCGGTTTGTATATGCAGTGTCGTGCTTACAGCACTCCATGGACTCCTGATACCTGACCTGGGATTTGCATCCCAGGCTATTATATGACGTCCTTTCAGGACTTAAGAGATCAAAATTACCCTTCGCCAATCACCCTTCGAAAAATCTTCCGAACATGACTGGGTGGAACCCGGGATTGGCGAAAACCTCTTCACAACAACCCTGAAAGGGTTGAACCCGCTTCGGGGTTCATAGCGTGTGTCTACATTCTGCCACGGGTTTCACCCGCGGTTATTTACATTCAAGCCCTTTGGGCTTACAAGCTGTAACTTTGTCAAAGAGCATATAGACTTTTGGTACATTTACTTTTGCAGTATAAAAAGTAGATATACAATTGGTATATTTGAAAGAAGAGTTGCAGTGAACTAATTTTGGGACAAGTCTTCAATGACTATAGGCTGAATCAGACTGCAACTCTCTTTATATGGAGAAAATAGCCAGTTAGAATTATAGGCTTACGACCTAATAAATGTATTAGCTTTTCTCCTTTTGGTTTAATACTGTAAAAGCAAAGTTATGAATTATTCTTATTTTGTTGGTCTAGACATTGGTAAAAAGACATTTGATGCATCTCTTATGAGCTTAGAAGAAAAAGAAATAGGTCATAAGCAGTTTAGCAATACAGAAGAAGGTATCAAAGAATTACTAAGTTGGGTATCCTCTTACAATCTATCTCCCCGGAATCTGTTGTTTTGTGCTGAAAATATGGGTAGTTATGTAACTGAGCTATCTTTGTGTAGTGTAGAGCTTGGCTTTAATCTGGCTTTGGCCTGTCCTTTATCCATAAAATCTATGGGTCTGCAACGTGGGAAGAACGATCGGATTGATGCCAAAAGAATCGCTGCTTATGCAGCTGTTCACCATCGCAAACTGGGATCATACCATCTACCCGATAAAGAGTTAGTCCAACTTCGGGCATGGATCATAATCCGGGATAATCTGGTTAAACAAAAAGTAGCTGTTATAAAACTACAGGAAACACTTTCCAGCACAGCTAAGTTAGCCGATATGTCCTCTTCCGAAGTCTTTTTGAAAGAACATCTTGATTCATTAAAAGAAAAAATCAAACAGGTTGAACTACAAATGATGGAAATCATTCATACCAGTATTTCCCTTTCTTTAAACTATAAATTATTAACTTCTATTACAGGGGTCGGAATTATCAATGCTATTATTCTCTTATGCGTAACTGATAATTTTAAGCGATTCTCAGATCCACGAAAATTTGCCTGTTACTGTGGAGTAGCTCCCTTTGAGCATACCTCTGGTACAAGTATCCGGGGAAAAACCACCACTTCACATCTGGCAAATAAAGAGGTGAAAGTGTATTTGACAAGAGCAGCAATAACTGCCATGTCCTGGGATCCGGGGATCAAAGCGTATTATAAGCGAAAAACAGCAGAGGGTAAGCATAAAGCATCTGTAATTAATGCTATAAGAGCTAAAATTATTTCGCGGTGTTTTGCGGTTATACGTCGCCAAACACCTTATGTTTCCATAATGGCATGATTAAAACAATAACTCATCGCTCGGGGAGCGCCCAGCGGCAAGGGGCGGGAGCACCCGTCCCGACGAGCGAAATAAAATGATAAATAAATTGTCCAGGCTAATGTTAAAAACATTAAACCCGGACAAAATATGATTTCCGAAATTTGTAGCAGACTTAGAATTCACACTCCCTTTCACCATAGAATCATTTTTTGTTATTGCCTGACATGTCACAGGCTCCTGTAAATTTAGCATTGGGCTCAATTTCCAGGGTGGACGTATATACATCTCCCTGCATCACCGCTGTGGCTTTTAAAACCAACACTCCTTCCACACGGATGTCTCCAATCACAGTACCCAGGATCTCTGCATTTCCGGAAATTACATTTCCCTCGATATGCGCCTTAGGACCTATGACTAATTTTCCCGCACATTGAATATTTCCGACAATACGACCATCCAGGCGAAAATCTCCATCAATCACGATATCACCTGTAATGACTGAACCTGCTGCCAATGTATTATGTAATCCCCCCACAGAGGTATCTTCCCTATTTTTTAGTCCCATATCAGTCTTTAATTGTTAAGGATGCTCTGCAAAAATATAATTTTATATTGTCAATACCCTATCTTTCGTTACTTTTACATGATAAATAATCCTAAGATATGATAAGTAAAATTGAACTGAAAGAACTCCGGCTCTATGCCTATCACGGTGTATTACCCCAGGAAACAGTAGTAGGGAATCAATTCATTGTTAACACAACAATCACGGCTCCTCTGGGGAATGCTATTGAGGAAGACGAGTTAGAAGACACGATCAACTATGCTTCTGTTTATCAAATCATTGAACAGGAAATGCGCATTCCTTCCAAATTGCTGGAACATGTAGCCGGCCGGATTCTCCGTTCCTTAAAAGAGGCATTTCCCCAGATTACGGCACTTGAAATAAGTGTCTCCAAACTCAATCCTCCGTTAGGAGGGGATCTGTATAGTGCAAGTGTAATTCTACAGGAAACCTACCCTCAATAATTACATAACTTTTATGTATCTTTGCGCCTTCATCTTATAAGAGCAACAAACAAACATAATGGCCTTTACAAATAACGTAATGATCGTTCGCCACGCACTATTGGCGAAATTAGTTAAACTCTGGAAAGAAGATCGTTTAACAGAACATATTGATCGCCTGCCGATCGAACTCAGTCCCCGCAAATCAAAAGTGATCGGACGTTGTTGTGTCCACAAAGAACGTGCCGTCTGGAAGTACAAAACTCTTCCGTTGTTAGGGTTTGACATGTCAGACGCGGAAGATGAGTTGACTCCTCTGTCCGCATATGCACAACAGGCTCTTATCCGGAAAGAAAATTCCAAAAACAATCTCATGTGTGTGATTGATGAGGCATGCTCCTCCTGTGTACAGGTGAATTATGAGGTTACGAATCTTTGCCGCGGGTGCGTAGCACGAAGCTGTTATATGAATTGTCCTAAAAACTGTATCAGTTTTAACCAGAATGGCCAGGCGGCGATCGATCATGAAAATTGTATCAGTTGCGGAAAATGCCATCAAAACTGTCCCTACCATGCCATTGTTTACATTCCGATTCCCTGTGAAGAGGTATGTCCTGTAAAAGCGATCAGTAAAGATGAATACGGTATTGAGCATATAGATGAATCCAAATGTATTTATTGTGGGAAATGTATCAATGCCTGTCCTTTCGGTGCTATTTTCGAAATCTCTGAGGTTTTTGATATTTTGCAGGGGCTCCGCAACAAGGAACAGATGATTGCTATCGTTGCTCCTTCCATCCTGGCCCAATTCAGCGCACCGATAGAAAATGTATATGGTGCCATTAAGGCTTTGGGGTTTGATGAAGTGGTAGAAGTGGCGCAGGGAGCGATGGAGACAACCCGCCATGAAGCAGAAGAATTGAAAGAAAAGTTGAATGAAGGACAGCCGTTTATGACGACCAGTTGTTGTCCCTCTTATATTCAGTTAGCGGAAAAGCATATTCCGGACCTGAAAAAATATATATCTTCTACCGGTTCACCTATGTATTATACCGCCCGGATCGTAAAAGAAAAATATCCGGATGCTAAAATCGTATTTATTGGTCCGTGTGTGGCTAAAAGAAAAGAGGTTAAAATGGATCCCTGTGTGGACTATACCCTGACATTTGAAGAGATCGGATCTCTTCTTACCGGCATGGAGATCTCTATGGAAGAAGTTCAACCCTTTTCTGTACTGTTTACTTCCGTACGGGAAGCGCATGGCTTTGCCCAGACGGGTGGAGTGGTCAATGCAGTAAAAGTGTTCCTGAAAGAGGAAAATATCAATGCGGTGCAGGTGGCTAATCTCACAAAAAAGAATGTAGCACTGTTGCGTGCGTATGCAAAAACAGGCAAAGCTCCCGCGCAGTTTATAGAGGTCATGGCCTGTGAAGGAGGCTGCGTAACCGGCCCTTGCATTCACGGAGACAAAGCGTCCGGTCAAAAAACAGTTAGTGAAACAACTCACTAAATTTTAATCCGTCTTTCCATATTTAATTATACAGAAGCCAGTTAATAGCTTACGATGTGATAGAAGGAATAAAGGTAATAGGATTTGATGCGGATGATACGCTGTGGGTCAATGAGATCTACTTCCGAGAAACAGAAGAGAAGTTCTGCCATCTGCTGACTCCCTATGTAAATGAGCCGGAAAAGATTATACCGGAATTATATCATACTGAAATGCAGAATATGCGAACATACGGATATGGTATAAAAGCGTTTATTCTATCTGTTATAGAAACTGCTTTGCGGCTCACAGAAGGTCAAATCCCGGGTAGTATCATTGAAGAGATCCTTTCTTTAGGAAAAATACAGCTTTCCCATCCGGTCGAATTACTGGAGGGGGTCAAAGAGACATTAAACGCCTTAGTGGGGCGTTACCGCCTGATCCTGGTCACAAAAGGTGATCTGTTAGACCAGGAAAACAAACTCCGGAATTCCGGACTGGAGCATCTTTTCCATCATGTTGAAATTATGAGTGATAAACATGCCGGAGCTTACCAAAAACTATTAAACCATATAGATGTGCGTGCCGAAGAATTCCTGATGGTGGGGAATTCGGTCCGGTCGGATATCTTACCTCCTTTAGCTTTAGGATGTTATGCGATCCATGTTCCTTATCCTATCACCTGGGAGCATGAACGGGTCTCCGAACCCGTGCGGAACCCTCATTTTTATGAAGTGGAAACGTTATGGGATATGATCTCTCTCCTACCCTGAATCACAGGTCACACCGGACTCATAGTAATCCCTTTAACTCTTCTTTTTATATGTTTAGGATCATGAATTTGATTAACATTAATTGAATAGATTCTACTCCGTATATCTCTTCAATATATGAAAGAATTATGTTATATTTGTTCCTCGGTTCCAAAGCTTGGAAACTGGTTAATAACAAGATTAATTCTATTTATAAATGGGAAGAATTTTAATTATTGGTGCTGGAGGTGTTAGTACCGTTGCTGTAAAAAAAATAGCGATGAATGCCGGTGTCTTTACAGAGATCATGGTGGCAAGCCGTACAAAAAGTAAATGTGATCAGATTGCTGCTGATATCAAAAATGTAAAGGTACAGACTGCGCAGGTAAACGCAGACCATGTGGGGGAGCTGGTGGCTCTTTTCAATGCCTTCAAACCCGATTTGGTAGTTAATCTGGCTTTGCCCTATCAGGACCTGACCATCATGGATGCCTGTCTGGAATATGGGGTAAGCTATCTGGATACTGCCAATTATGAACCGCTTGATGAAGCTAAATACCAGTACAGCTGGCAATGGGCTTATCAGGACCGTTTCAAGGAGGCGGGACTTACCGCGATATTAGGTTGCGGCTTTGATCCGGGGGTAACCGGGGTATTTACGGCCTACGCTGCCAAACACTACTTTGATGAGATACACTATCTGGATATCGTAGATTGTAATGCCGGCGACCATCATAAAGCATTTGCCACGAACTTCAATCCGGAAATCAATATTCGTGAGATCACTCAACGGGGTAAATATTACGAAAACGGGGAGTGGATCGAAACAGATCCTTTATCTGTCCACCAACCCATCAACTATCCGAATGTCGGACCGAAAGAATCTTATTTGCTTTATCACGAAGAGTTGGAAAGCTTGGTAAAGAATTTCCCGACAATTAAACGGGCCCGCTTCTGGATGACATTCGGTCAGGAATATCTGACTCATTTACGGGTAATCCAGAATATCGGGATGTCACGGATTGATCCGATCAATTACAATGGAGTGGAGATTGTTCCGATCCAGTTCCTGAAAGCCGTATTACCGGACCCGGGAGAACTGGGAGAGAACTATACGGGAGAAACTTCTATCGGTTGCCGTATCCGTGGTGTGAAAGATGGAAAAGAATTGACTTATTACGTATATAATAACTGTAGTCATGAGGCTGCTTATAAAGAGACAGGTACTCAAGCAGTCAGTTACACTACCGGCGTTCCGGCGATGATCGGTTCCAAATTATTTATGAAGGGTGTCTGGAAAAAACCGGGTGTTTTCAATGTAGAAGAATTCGATCCGGATCCGTTTATGAAAGAATTAAATGAACAGGGATTACCCTGGCATGAGTTATTTAACACTAATCTGGAACTATAATGGCATTACAAATCGGTGATAAGGCTCCTGAGATATTAGGAGTAGATCAGAATGGAAAGGAGGTAAAGCTAAGTCAATTCAAAGGGAAAAAGCTGGTTCTTTACTTCTATCCCAAAGATAATACCAGTGGCTGTACGGCACAGGCTTGTAGCCTTCGTGACGGATATAAAGAATTGCAGGCGGCTGGTTATGAAGTATTGGGTGTAAGCAAAGACAGTGAAAAATCCCACCAGGGGTTTATCACCAAACAGGAACTGCCTTTTAACCTCATAGCTGATACAAATACTACATTACAACAGGAGTTTGGCGTGTGGGCTGAAAAAAGCATGTACGGACGTAAATACATGGGCACGTTACGTACTACCTTTATCATTAACGAGGATGGGATCATAGAGAACATCCTGGGACCGAAAGAGGTGAAAACCAAAGACCATACAAATCAAATTCTCAACAAATAATAAAAATGGCAAAAGAAGAAATAGAAAAAGAAGTTGCTGGCAAAGATGCTCCGAATGCTGACAAGCTAAAAGCGCTCCGCGCAGCAATGGACAAAATTGAGAAAAGCTACGGAAAAGGTTCGATCATGAAGCTGGGAGAAGACAGCGTAGAAAACGTAGCTGTGATCTCCAGCGGATCTATCGCATTAAATGCCGCTTTGGGTGTGGGTGGATTTCCCCGGGGACGTGTGATCGAGATCTACGGTCCGGAATCTTCCGGTAAAACCACACTCGCGATCCATGCGATCGCTGAAGCGCAGAAAGCGGGTGGTATCGCCGCGATCATTGATGCGGAACATGCATTTGACCGTTTCTATGCGGAAAAATTAGGAGTGGATGTTGAAAACTTATATATTTCACAACCGGATAGTGGTGAGCAGGCATTGGAAATTGCAGAGCAGTTGATCCGTTCATCTGCTATTGATATTGTAGTGATTGACTCTGTAGCAGCCTTGACTCCGAAAGCGGAGCTGGAAGGAGAAATGGGTGACAGCAAAATGGGTCTTCAGGCTCGTCTGATGTCACAGGCCCTTCGTAAGCTGACTGCTGCGATCAATAAGACCAATACGACTTGTATTTTCATTAACCAGTTACGTGATAAGATCGGTATTATGTTCGGTAATCCCGAAACAACGACCGGTGGTAATGCGTTGAAATTCTACGCTTCTGTTCGTCTGGACATCCGTCGTATCGGACAATTGAAAGATGGAGATGAAGTGAAAGGAAACCAGGTTCGTGTGAAAGTGGTTAAGAATAAGGTGGCTCCTCCTTTCCGCAAAGCAGAATTCGATATTATGTTTGGTGAAGGGATTTCCCAGTCGGGAGAGATCGTGGACTTAGGGGCTGATCTGAACATTATCAAAAAGAGCGGTTCCTGGTACAGTTACAATGAAACTAAATTAGGACAGGGACGTGATGCTGCCAAACAATGTATCAATGACAACCCGGAATTAGCAGAAGAACTATCCGGACTAATCTTTGAAGCATTGAAAGCTAAATAATGCTCCCGATAAATTGACAACAGGCAATTGATATGGACAATTATAATGTAAATAATAATTGCCAATTGTCTGTTGCCAATTGTCAATTTAATAAAGAAAAATACCGTCTACTTTGTCAAACCGAGGAATCTATTCCTATCTTTTCCCGTGACTGGTGGCTGGATTTAGTTTGTGGGGAAAAATACTGGGATGTGCTGATCATTGAAAAGAATAACCGGATTACAGCAACCTTTCCGGTTTATTTACCCTCTCCCGGAGTTATTAGTATGCCTCCTTATACACAAACAATGGGTCCCTGGTTTGCACCTGAAATCGAAATACAAAAACCTAATCTTTTGCAGACAAGGAAACAGGATTTACTCAAACTTTTTTTGTGTGAATTAAAAAAGTATCCTTATTTCCTTCAAAATTTCCACCATAGCATACAGGACTGGCTTCCTTTTTACTGGGAGAAATATAAGCAGACTACCCGCTATACCTATATCCTGGAAAACATACAGGATTTTGAATCTATCTGGTCTGGTATGTCCGGTGATATTCACAGGAATATAAAAAAAGCGGGAAACAAGTATCAGATAGAAGTAAAAAAAGGAGTTGCCGTTGAAGAATTACTACAGATATTAACCCAGACTTTTAACCGCCAGGATCTTTCTCCCAAACATTTACATGTGCTGAAAAACCTGATCCAGAAATGCAGAGAAAGAGGGCAAGGTGATATCTGGGGTGGTTATGATCCTCAAGGTCGCTTACATGCAGCCGTGTTTGTTGCCTGGCAGCAAAGTTCGGCTTATTACCTTGCGGGTGGCGGGAATCCGCAATTGAGAAAATCCGGTGCTCACAGTTTAACATTATGGGAAAGTATCCGGTCTGTTTCCGCTCATACTTCCACTTTTGATTTTGAAGGATCTATGTTGCCCGGAGTAGAATACTTTTTCCGTGGATTTGGTGGAAAACAAACTCCCTACTTCACAATATTTAAAGGAGAAATGAGTTTACTATATAAAGCATGGCTTAAATTTAAAAACCGGATTCGTTAACGAAAAATGGATGCTATTATTTCTTATATTATTGAATTTCTTATAAAGGGAGAGAAGAAGCAATCGTTGCGTAGCTTTATTGGGTATACGGCTGTCCCATCTGAATTTCATAAATATAGGATCGTGATCCTTCCTTCTTCATTCTTTAGAGAAGATGTTTACGGAACAGATCAATCCCTGCCCATCCTACCACTAAAAGAGATTCATGGAATTCCCTTGCTTTTCGGAACTCCGGATATAGAATGGAATAATGGTACATTAATAGTAGGAGCAGATATCATAGCCAGTTCTTATTTTCTTCTTACCCGCTATGAAGAAATCAGAAAAAGAAATCAACGGGACAAACATGGCCGATTTCCGGGAAAAGAGTCGCTGCCGTTTAAGGCTGGATTCATTCATCGTCCTATTGTTGATGAATATGGCGGTTTGTTACGACAGTGGCTTAGAGATGTAGGATTACCTGTTCCGGAACCGGAACAAAAAATTAACCATGCATGGTTAACACATGATGTAGATGCACCATTTTATTGCCGGACTTTAAGAAGTGTCATCAGAGAAGGTGTGCAAAAAAGAAATTTCAAACATGCCTGGAAGATGTATAAGGCATCTTTAACAGAAGATCCCTTTTTTACAATTCCCTGGTTAATTGAACAAGACATTTCTTTACAGGAAAAATGGGGAAAAGGTCGATGTGAGCCTATTTTTTTCTTCAAAACCGGAGGAAAAAGCCATGCGGATAAACCTCATTATAATATTCAGTCCAAAGATATACAATCTATTTTCTCTCTATGTAGTCGAGCCGGGACGCATATTGGACTTCACAGCAGTTATGATGCCGGTAAAAATCCTGCTAATATAAAGCGGGAATTAGAGAAGTTACGTCGTTATGTTCCGAACTTTTCGCCTTATAATCGTCATCATTATTTATCCTGCCGTGAACCTGAGGATCTGGATTGGTTAGAAAAAGCGGGGATAACGGATGATTTTTCCATGGGGTATGCAGATATCCCGGGTTTCCGTTTAGGGACTTGTCATCCTGTTCGTTGGATCAATCCGATTAATAAACGAATTTCAAACCTGACTCTACATCCTTTGTTGATCATGGAATGTAGTTTGAGTGATCCTGCTTATATGAATTTGGATCATCATGCGGCGCTGACATATTGTCTGGGAATTATAAATCAGGTAGAAAAAAATAACGGTGAATTAGTCCTGTTGTGGCATAATGACCGGGTATCACTCCATAAAAGTAATCCAACGCCCTGGCAAAGAAACCTTTACCAAACTTTAATTGAGGAATTGAAAACAAAATGAAAATACTAATACTATGTGATATGTTCCCTCCGGCCTTTGGCCCCCGGATGGGCTATTTATGTAAATATCTCAAAAAAGCAGGTTGGCAACCTGTTGTGGTAACTGAATATATCAAAGATGACACTTTTTCTTTTTTAGCAGATGAAAATGAGGTCACTTACGTTAATTTCTATAAAGCAACCGGAAAATTTACAAGATATATGGAGTGGCTGCTTGTTTTTCTTGCAGATTTATTAGTTAATTATAAAGATCGCAAAATGGTTAAGGTCGCTTCTCAATTATTAAAAGAAGGTGGTTATTCAGGTATATTATGTAGTACATATCGAACTTTTCCTTTACCTGCAGCCTATACATTAGCACAACGTTTTGGTTTACCTTTTATCGCTGACACACGCGATATTCTGGAACAATATGCTTCTACTGAATATATTGCTCATTCTTTTCATACCATTCCGGTTATAGATAAGGGAATTGTTTGGTTATTCAGGAAAAAGCTGTTGAGAGGTAGAAATAAAGCATTATGTGGAGCAAACTACATCACAACAGTTTCTCCATGGCATACTCAAATCATGAGTCAATACAACTCTAATGTTGAATTAATTTACAATGGATTTGACCCGGAGCTCTTTTATCCGAAACAGGTTCAAACACCACAATTTCGCATCACTTATACGGGGAGGCTCCTAAGTTTAGCTACCCGGAATCCGCAATTATTATTTGAAGCGATTGCTCTTCTATCGCAAAAACATCTGATACAACCTCAGGATTTCAGAGTCCAGTGGTGTATGGACAGAGAATCACGAGAAACAATCGAACAGCAGGCAAACCTGTATGGTGTAATCGATTTCATGGATTTCCATGACTATGTTCCGGCGGCAAAAATTCCTCAAATATTAAATGAGAGTTCCATACTTCTGCAACTGGCGAATCTTGCTTGTGGGAATGGTCCCAAGGGAATTATGACGACAAAGCTATTTGAATCTCTGGCGGTAGAGAAGCCGCTACTATGTGTTCGAAGCGATGAAAGCTATTTAGAGGAGATTATTCATCAGGCAAACGCTGGATTAGCAGCCAGGGATGTAAATCAGGTATCGGATTTCCTGTATAAATATTATTTAGAATGGAAGGAAAAGGGCTATACTACAATCCAGATAAAAAAAGATATTGTTGAACAATTTTCCCGCCGGAAACAGGCAGAGCAGTATATGAATATATTTAAAAAATTAATCTGATTCCCCGATGAACCGGATAGACAAACACTTAAACATAATAGCATTGAATATTCCTTGGCCTCCTAATTATGGCGGAGTAATCGATATATTCTATAAAGTGATGGCTTTGCACGCATTAGATGTTAAGATCACGCTGCATTGTTTTGAATATGAACGGAAAGCAAGCCGGGAATTAGAACTTTTATGTGAGAACGTTTACTATTATAAACGTCAGACCGGACTTAAAAGTAATTTTACTTTTTTGCCATACAATGTATATAGCCGCAAAAATGAAGAATTAATCAGGAATTTATTAAAAAATGACTATCCAATCCTGTTTGAAGGCTTGCATTCCTGCTATTATATAAGTGATGATAGATTAAAAAACAGAAAAAAGATATTCAGGGAGTGTAATATCGAACACGATTACTATTATTACCTCTTCCAATCCACTAATCATCCGGTAAAAAAACTATTTTTTCTGATAGAGGCACTTCGTTTTAAAATATATCAATCCATTGTTAAATATGCTGATCTGATTATCTCCGTATCTACGGAAGATCAAACCTATTTACAGAAAACCTTCCCTGAAAAGCACATTGAATTTGTCCCCTGCTTCCATAAAAATGAAGAGATCACCACTATTCCCGGGAAGTCGGATTTCATTTTATATCATGGGAAATTATCTGTTTTTGAGAATGAGAAAGCAGTCTTATTCCTGATCCATAAGGTATTCAGTAAATTACCGTATACCTGCATAATAGCAGGTATGGATCCTTCTGATAAGATTAAAAACGCAGCAAAACCTTTCCCGAATATTATTATTGAGGCAAACCCTGATGAAAACAGAATGGATTATCTGATTCATCATGCACAAATCAGTACGTTGATCACTTTTCAGGCAACCGGATTAAAACTTAAATTATTAAACAGCCTGTTTGCCGGCAGACACACACTTGTCAATTCACATATGCTCGCTGGAAGTGGTCTTGAAGCCTTATGTTTTATAGAAAATACTCCGGAGCAGATGATCCGGTGCTGTCATCAACTTATGGCAAAACCTTTTGATCAGGAGACAATTAAGGGCAGAGAAAATTATTTGTTTCCTACTTATTCGAATAAATATCAAGCTGAACGTCTTTGCAGAATGATCTATTTTTCATCGAACAGCGAATAGGCATCTATAATCATTTTAAAATAAAGGTAATGTATGCAAACCTTTTACGACATATTCTCTCTTAAGCTCCTCCTCTTTCAATATCTGTTTATTCCACTTTAGTATGTCTATATCTATAGGAACACTTTTACTAATTTTATCTTCCGGAGTCCGTCCCAATTCCTTTTCCAGATTCTTACACAAAGAAATGACTTCGGCCAAAGATTTAGAAGTATATGCTATAGCAAGCCGGTTCAAATAATTTTCAACGCCCGGATCTCTACCTACCGGATCACTTTCTATGATCTCTGAAAAAAGGATCTGTTCTATGTGAGAGGATAACTTCCGGGACGCTAATTCTATATTCACCAACTTATTCCGATTAGATCCCAGACACAGAAGTAGTTTATTAAGCATGAAAAATCACTTTTCTTTGTGACTACTCACAAAAGTATTTATGAAATCAACCAACCGGGGAAAACCTTGGGGTAATTCTTTCCACTCCGCATCTTTAATAGAAATATACTTATTCTTTCCTTTGGATGAAAAATAGATTTGATATATAATGGGCAGCTGATCTTCTGTTCCATTATCGAAACCGTAGAATCTTTCATTTTATAAAAATTGATGTCTTGCACCCGTTTTTTTGCTTCTTTGAATTCCTCATCCGTCATCACTCCCTCTACAATAATGGGTGCTCTCCTTCTTGCCAGATTATCCATCAGGTAATTATGAGTCTCTATCCGATAAGATTTATCATCTTTAAAAGAAACAGTATGTTTATAGTTTCCTGGACTTTTAATACTATATTGAAACGAAAAATCCTTAAGTTGTTTCCTACAGCCAGCAAATAACAAAACCAACGCAGCAGAAATAGTTGAAATAACAATCATTTGTAGTCTCATAATTATGTAAAATGAATATTTATATGCAAAGCTAAGAAAAAGAAAATAAAAGAAAACGTTCTCTTTATCTATTCTCGGGAGAAAATCTAAATACCTATTAATAGGTATTGAAAAAGCAGGCCAATCCTACTATCTTTGTAAATTAAATAACAAACATGAGACTATCAGAACTTAATACGGGTGAGAAAGGTGTTATTGTCAAGGTAACGGGACGTGGTGCATTCCGAAAACGTATTATAGAAATGGGATTCATCAGAGGAAAAGAGGTTGAAGTGATACAAAATGCACCTCTAAAGGATCCTGTGCACTATAAAGTAATGGGTTATGATGTTTCATTACGCCGTAATGAAGCAGCACTGATAGAAGTAGTCAGCCCCAAAGATTTTGCGGAGGGTAGTCTTAACAACCATACGGCAGGCCAACAGGCATTTCAGAAATCCATTCTTTCGAACTCCGGAGAAGATCTGCATACGATAGCTCTTCAAAAAGGAAAGACCATAAATGTTGCCCTGGTAGGTAATCCGAATAGTGGTAAAACATCTCTTTTCAATTTTGCTTCCGGAGCCCGGGAACATGTAGGAAATTATGGTGGTGTGACCGTAGATGCTAAAGAAGGGACTTTCCACCTGAATGGATATACATTTAAAATTGTTGATCTACCAGGAACCTATTCACTTTCTGCTTATTCGCCCGAAGAATTATATGTCAGGAAACATCTGAATGAAGAACATCCGGATGTGGTGATTAATGTGGTGGATGCCTCTAATCTGGAACGAAATCTTTATCTGACTTCTCAATTGATCGACATGGATGTCCGGATGGTGATCGCTTTGAATATATATGATGACCTGGAACGCAGAGGGAATAAGTTTGATCATGAAAGTTTATCCCGGATGATTGGTATTCCGATCATACCAACCATCAGTAAAAATGGTTTTGGGATAGAAAATTTATTTAATCGTATCATTCAGGTCTATGAAGAAAATGATCCGGTGATCCGCCATATTCATATTAACTACGGAGAAGACCTGGAGAAAGCGATTACGAATGTCCGGAACAAGCTTGTTGAACAATGTGATATATCAAAAGATATTTCTAAAAGGTATCTTTCCATCAAGTTATTAGAAGGAGATTGGGAAGTCGAGAACTTCGTCAAATCATTATCCGGTTCAGAAGTAATCCTGGAAGAGTGCCGCAAAAATATTGCACAAATAGAAGATATTTTAAAGGAAGATGTAGAAACAGCTTTCACGAATGCCCGGTATGGTTTTATTTCCGGAGCACTTTTGGAGACTTTTGAACCCAATAAGATAAAAGAGGCAACAAAAACTCAGATCATTGACCTCTTTGTTACCCATAAACTATTAGGATTCCCTATTTTTATTCTCTTCATGTGGATCATGTTTGAAGCGACTTTCCGGTTAGGAGAGTATCCAATGACATGGATTGAGGATTTAGTAGAGTTTATCGGTAATTCTCTTCGTGGAGTTATGCCGGAAGGCCCTTTAAAAGATTTACTGATTGATGGTATTATTACAGGGGTCGGTGGGGTGATTGTATTTTTGCCGAATATCCTTATCTTATACTTATTCATCTCTTTCATGGAAGATTCCGGCTATATGGCCAGAGCCGCCTTTATTATGGATAAGATCATGCATAAAATGGGATTGCATGGGAAGTCCTTCATTCCGCTGGTCATGGGATTTGGTTGTAATGTTCCCGCTATTATGGCATCACGTACTATTGAAAACCGGAACAGCCGTATGATCACAATGCTTATCAACCCTTTGATGAGTTGTAGTGCCCGTTTCCCGGTATATGTATTACTTGCAGGGGCTTTTTTCCCGGCAAATGCAGGTACTGTAGTTTTAATTCTTTATGCAACCGGGATCCTGTTAGCGGTATTGATGGCTAAAATATTCAAGCGCTTCCTCTTCCAGGAAGAAGATGTACCTTTTGTGATGGAACTACCTCCTTATCGTATGCCAACGGTAAAGTCCATTTTCATTCACATGTGGGAAAAAGCCAAACAGTATCTGAAAAAGATGGGGGGAATTATTCTTGTTGCCTCCATAGTGATTTGGTTTTTAGGATATTTTCCATTAAATCATGAAATTGCAGAAACTTTTGACGAACAGATTGCACTGGTTGAAAGTGGAAGTTTAAGCGAGGAAGAAAAAGAAGAGACCATCGAAGAAATAGAAAGACTGAAAACAGTTATTCTTCAACAGAACTCTTACATAGGCAGATTAGGACAACAAATACAACCAGTGCTACAACCTTTAGGATTTGACTGGAAGATCAGTGTAAGCTTATTAACGGGAATGGCGGCCAAAGAAGTTGTAGTCAGCACCTTAAGCGTGCTTTACACGGGTGAAGAAGAAGAGAGTCAGGCGCTGACAGAGCGATTGCAACAGGACCGGGATGCTGCGGGAAATCCGGTGTTTACACCTTTGGTAGCACTCAGTTTAATGCTTTTCGTTCTGATCTATTTCCCATGTATCGCAACGATTACAGCCATCTCGAAAGAGGCACATTCATGGAAATGGGGACTATTTGTTGTCATTTACACGTGTGTTTTAGCCTGGTTGGTATCTTTCATTGTGTATCAAACAGGATCTTTTTTATGATTTTTTTTAACTAACATAATAATTGTATGTGGCAGGAAATAGCAATATATATAATCGGAATTCTAACAATCCTATATATTATCAGAAACCTCTATCAATTTTTTTTGATCTATACTAAACCGCAGGAGGATAAATGTATTCACTGTAGTGGATGTGCAATCAAAAAAAGATTTTTAAGTAAAAGCTAGAATAAAGGGTAAAAACAATTACCCGTTCCATTTTAATGGTAAAAGAAATATAGTATAAGTTTATTTCTTTACCTGTTAAAATATAAAGAGACATAAGCGTATATTAAAAATTAGCCGTAACTTTGCCACACGTAGGATCTACAAAGGAATGGGCTTAAGTCCACTCTACAAACATTTCATAATCAATGAAATTCCAGCATGACTCAAGAGTTTATAAATAAATACTTTTACTACTTTTTTATTTTCACTTTCATTTTCAGCGTTTTACTTTATAATGTCATTGGATTTAAAAGTGCAGATGAATTATGTGGATTAGCCTTATTAGGTATTTTTATAGCTTATGTATTCCAAACCAAAAACTGGGAATTTGATAAACTCTTTTTTATTACGATCCTGATCTTTCTATTCTATACCGCCTATTCTTTTTATATAAAAAGTAATTCAGCCTTTGGTATAATAACGGATCTCATCATTCAGATGAAGCCTTATCTGGCTTTCTTTGCTGTCTATCAGATGAAACCGACATTTTCCGATTCACAAAAATTATTACTAAGACAGATTTGTATAACTATCTGGATTTTACTACTTCCTATAGGTATTTATGGAATAGTTGATTTTTCTATTTTAAAAACGGTAATGGAACATGCAACCAATTATGCTGCATCTATTGTTTGTTTATCACTCATATATTTATATTGTAGCAAATTTACCCTTAAAGAGAAATTATTTTTCCTTCTCATGCTATCTGCAGGACTCGCTTCCGGAAGATCTAAATTTTATGGATTCTTTGCATTAGCCGCTTCTTTCGTTTTATATTTTGATAATATCAATAAAATAAAGATCAACTTCAAAACTGTACTAATTTCCCTGATCACAGTAGGAGTCGTCTTTTTTGTAGCACGAGATAAACTGCAACTCTATTTTGTTCAGTCTATCACAGGAGAAATAGACCGGAACTTACTGGCTCGTTTCGTATTATATGCGACTTCTCTTGAAATATTTGTAGATTATTTTCCTTTTGGTAGTGGGTTGGCTAGTTTCGCGACTCATGCTTCCGGAGTATATTACTCAGACATATATATAAAATACGGCATAGATTCTGTATGGGGATTAACTCCTAAAGCAGCTTATTTTGTTGCAGATACTTATTATCCTTCATTAGCTCAGTTTGGAGTAATAGGTGTTATCCTTTATTTTTCCTTTTGGATATATCTGATTAAAAAATCCTTTTCTTACTTTAGAAAATCCAGGCAGATACAATTATTTATAATCGCAGCTTTAGTTGCAGGATTTCTGGTAATTGAAAATACGGCTGATGCTTCTTTTACCAGTAACAGAGGATTTTTCATGATGCTATTTCTTGGTTTAATAATGAGTGAACAATATCACCAGGGTATTTTAAAAACAAAATCCTGATAAATCCAAAGGTCATCAATTATTTCTAAACAGCATTACTCATTAATATGAAAAAATATTTTAACGTATTTCTGGAATTTGATAAAGATATTATTCATTCAACAATTCACAACGCCGTTAAACAGGATTTAAAAGGATATGTATGTACAATAGAAAGTAATAATCTTTCAATTGCAAATAAAGATATTCATTTTAACAAAGTAGTCAATGAGGCATTGGTAAATGTGTGTGATGGTTCTAATATTGCCCGTTTCTTAGGGAAATTATATGATAAAAATTTTACATCCTATATAGGGAATGACATCTTTAATTATTTTATTGCTCAAAAAACATATACTCACTATTTCCTCGGAAACACGGAAGAGATATTATATAAGCTAAAAGAACAATTAATTCATATTGATCCCAGAGTAAATAATATGCCTTTTGAAAGCTTACCATTCAAAAAGGTGGAAGATTTCGACTACAAAAAAATCGCGACAAAAATAAACCGCCAGAGTCCGGATTTGATCTGGGTTTCCTTAGGAGCCCCTAAGCAGGAACTATTTATGTATAACCTTCTCCCTTATCTCAACCGTGGTGTTATGTTTGGGGTAGGAGCTGCATTTAACTATTCAGCAAAAACAGGACCGGTTAAACGTGCTCCTCAATGGATGTTAAATGCAAAATTAGAATGGTTATATAGAGCTTGTGAAGAACCTAAAAAGAACATTCCCCGTTATTGGAATTTCATAAAACTCTTACCCTCTCTAATATATCAGGAAAAAAGATTGATCCGATCTACAAACCAGACAAAGCAACTTTAAGTTTTTCGAGATAAGATGACATGGAAAAATGGACTCTGATAGTATTTTTGGCATTCTCACCCATATCATAAAGTCTCTCTCTGTCATTAGATAGAATGTTTAACACAGTCACTATATCTTCCGCATTTTTCACAAGGAAACCATTTTCACCATGCTGAATTACCTCCGGCATAGAACCAACAGGAGTTACTATAGGTACAATCCAGTTATTCATACTTTCCAGGAGAGCCATAGGCAATCCCTCAAAGAGAGATGGTAAAAGAAAAACATGTGATTTTGATAATAGAGCCTGTTTTCTATCACCGGTAACTAATCCTTCATACACATAGTTGTGAGGAATTTTCCGGCTACACTCCTGAACAAACCAGTCTGTATCCGGTCCTACACCACCTATATGGAAAGTAAAATCCACATTCCTTTTTTTCAAACAACTTAGAACCTCAAGGATAACAGACAATCCTTTATTTTTATCAATTCTACCCAAATATAAAAGATTTAATTTGTGATTATCCTCTTTTTTAAAAGCAGAAATGTCCTGATTATCACTATTAATAACATTTGGCAGAACATGGATTCGTTTATCAGTAAGAAACTCATACTGTTCCAAGATAAATTTCTTTGCAGCTTTGTTCAGAACAATAATGAGAGAAGCTTTTTCCAAGAAATAACATATAATTTTTTTCAGTATCTCATTTTCTGGTAAAGATTGAGCAAATCTTCCACCATGAATATGTAAAACTAAAGGATAATGCCGGATATGTAAAATGGAATAAACAATAATATCCCTATATAAAGAAAATGGCTCAAATCCAATATTAAAATGAACATAGGATACTGGATCTCGCCTAAGAATACTCATGAGACGAAAAGGGGTATATAGTTGTTTAATAAGCCATCTGATTCCCCTCTTTTCATTATCCTTTTTTCCTTGAATAAAAGGTATATAATTAACAGAAGTATGGTTCTTTACAAGAAGATTAGTCATCGAAGAGATACCACTTACATTTTCCGAAGAATCCAATGAAGGGGTAACTATTAAAACATTTGCTTTTTTATTCATTCAAAAAGGAAATATGATTTCTTTTAAAAGAAGATTCTCGAAAGTAGTTTTTCTACTTCAGGGGATCCACTAAAATATCTACTAATATCTTCTTTATTGATTAATCCTGCAAATTTAATATATAAAAGATAGATTAAACCCAGGCAAACCGGATAAATTAAAATATCCCATATAGATGTTTGCAGGAACAGAGTTATAACCAACCCAGTCACCCATAACCCAATAATAGAAAAAATTGTCTTTACAACATACCATCTTTCTTTGTTCACATCCAATTGAAGATATCTTTTCAAATAATAGAAAGAAAGTAAATAGGCACAAAAATAGGCCGCTGTATTGGCGAATAAAATAGTATATATTCCACAAACCCTATATAAGATCAAAAATATTACTGTATTAACCAACACATTGACAAGTTGGGTTAAAATTGTTTTTTCAGCTAATGATTTTGTATATAAATATTGATAGATAGGATAAGTCGGAGGAACAAACAGAAGAAAACCAGCACATAAAACAGCGACATATACAGAAAGGTCCTGCAAATTTTCCTCTCCCATCCATAAATAAATTAAGATTTTAGAGACAAAAACAAATATAATAGCAACCGGAATAACAATCAATTGGATCTTTTTTGTAATATCAATAATAACATGGTTTAAAAACTCTGATTTCGGTTGATTAGCAATATAGGGGCCTAAGGGATAAATAGCCTTACTAAATAAACTGGCGATTTGACCACGGATTCTCAGAGCTACATCAAAAAGTGCGACTGCATGTAATCCAATAAAATTAGAGATAAGAATTTTTGAAAGTGGTTCAAAAAAGAGATTCAGAATACTGGCTGAAAATATTTTTGAACTATATACAATTTGTTTATTTATTATTCTCTGCACATTTTTCCCAATCCCTCTCAGTTGTATTCTACCCCAATAACGCAGAGAAATACTAACAGTAAAGACAAGCCAGATAATTGCTGAAATGACAGAGACATCTCCTATTCCTCTCAAGCCCTTACCTGTGAATATAATAAAAAGTATTCCCAGCCAGTAAACCAGACTATAGAGAAAGCGGATATAACTATTAAGATAAACTTTTTGCAACGAATCTAACACAGAAGCAAAAGTCATTCCGATAATCATTAAAGCATTCGAAAAGATTAACAGACGATAGAGGTCTGCTGCTTCATCATACCAACTATCCGGAATATTAAATAAAGATAATAATATGAATTTCTGAAAAACTAAAAGTCCTGTAATAACCAGACACAATAAAAGGGTTTTTATACCTAAAGCAATTATGATATCATAATCTGACTCCTGAGATCGACCCTGCCTGGAAAGATAAACAATAAGCGCTCTATCCATTCCGAGATCTGCCAGCGTACTCAGATTTCCAATAACAGATAAAACAGCAAAAATTCCATACACCTCCATTCCCAATTTTGAAATCAGAAAAGGAACACAAATAAGGGTTAAAACAGCCGTAACAACTAACTGAATAACTCCGCTCAATGAGTTTTTCAAAAGTAGTTGCTTATCGCTCATTGAATAATCCTATGAATATTTTTCAAATAAAAATATATTTTCATCCCAAATGTTCCCAGGTAAAGACTCATTTTTTCCCGGGGAGATAAAGGTAAACATTTATCGATTATTTTTTCTACACCATTCGTCTGTAATTCATGAAAAACTTTTTCTCTTAATTGAAATATAGAGTTCAAATTCACAGGTTTAATAAGATGTTCATTTCCTTTAATAGCTTCTTTCAAAGAACGTTGTTCATAATTGACTTTTCCAGAAACCTTATTAAAAAGAAAATCTCCTTTTAGGTTATTCAGAAGAATAAGAGAAATACCTTTTTCTTTTTCCAGAAAATTCACTTTTTCCGTTAATCCTATTCCCCAAAAATCACCCATTGTAATATCTGCAATACGAGGAAGAGAACTATACCTGCAATGATAGCAGGATCTTCTCAGATTCAGTCCGGCATAAAAGAAATACATAAATGGATTTTCTACAGCCCTGAACCCTTTTACTTTTTTATTTTCAAACAGATACTTGCTTATAGGAATAGTCCAACCAATAAATTTATCTCTAAAAGAGACATGAGAGACATGCGTGTGATATCTCTTTTTTAAAAACTCTATATACTTAGAAAAAAATAAAGAGGAAGGAACACCATGGCAAATAACCTCACAGGTATATAAATTTTCATAATCTTTCCTGAGATATTTATAGAGAGCACCTATCTGGCAGGGTGTCCCTGAAAAAAGAATTTTTTGCCCTTCTTCAAGTTGCTGCTTCACAGACGGAAAGAGATGAGAAACATGACTTTGAAGATACTTAGAACCACGTATTTTTGATAAATCTGTTTTATGACTCACGGAAATATGAGATACAGATAAATCACTTTGCATAGCAGCACCATAAACTATTGAAGCATCTTGTTCTAAAAATATATCAGCTAAAGCAGGGAAAAAACCACCGGAAGAACTTTCTTTTCGAATCTTCTTATCTTTATTCCAACAGGCAAAAACTTTTATATAGTCTGTGGGACGATTATTTATAGAATTATCTCTATCCTCCAAAACAGGACAAGACCTTTCACATTTTCCACAATGGATACAAATATCGGTATGGATCTCTATCTGTCTGAATCCTTCTTTATCCTCAACAAAAGAAATACATTTAGTTGGACAGACACATATACAAACCCCGCAGCCTGTGCAAATATTACTATCCGGTAACATGTCAGGAAGAAATTATTTTTTTCAGATATGAAACTGAAGCATTTCTTTTTTTAGATATAACTTCCCCAATCTCATCGTAATTAATATCTTCTTCTTCTATAAAATCTTTATCTTTTAAACGATTGAGTAAAGAATATTCTCTCAGTAGTTTAGGTATCCGGCTATTATCTCCAAAAGCTTCTCCTCCTTCTCTTTTATAAAAACTATAAAAGTTTCGTTTATAATTCATTGAAAAAACAGTGCCATGAAATGAGTCTGTACATACATATTCGGCATTTCTGATCAGGCTTAAAAATTGCCCTGGTCCAATGTCAAACAACCCGTTCTCCTCTTTCATATCTAAATAGGTAGAAACAATAAAATAAACAGGAAGATTATATTTTTCTCCTAACTTTTTAGCAAAAGTTCTTATACACTCCCTATATCCCAAAATATAACATATTATATAAGGAGTCCGGATTTTTACAGGTAACTCTATACTTTTCCAATCTTCAGGGGTTAGCAGTAAGGCTGGATCAACTACATGTGTTACCGGCCTATTCAACACCTTTGATAAACACTCACATCCGCTACTTTCCCTACAGGAAATAAAATTAAATGAACATAAATAGGATGCATATTGAGATTTGACATCTTCCGGCAAATCATATACTCCAATACTTGCGGCATATGAGTTTTTATTCTGATCATTTCTTAAGAAACGAAGAAAATAAGCTCCGTTATCTTTCAAAAAAGTAGGATTCCAGGTTTGATCACTTCCTACAATATAAATATCATATTCCGGAGGTGATTGTTTCAATTCGGAAAGAGAAAAGTAAGAGATAGGAGAAGTATGAATATAAGTAGAAAAAAAGGTATCAAATTGTTTTCGTCTTTCCATAAGATTTCTCTTATTCAGATAATTATAAAATATAGAAATATAATTCTCCGGAAGAGTTTTCAATTTCTGTATAATTTTCTCAATCCTAACCTTAAAACCAGCTTGGCTAAAAGGTACCCCTTCTACATAATTAATATATTCAACATGACAATCTTCCAACTTTTCTATAGCTGCCTGAAGAGCATATGCCTGTAGCATAGTTCCAATATTGTATCCGGAATGATAGGATATAATACCTATGCGTTTTATATGTTTATTTTCCAACTTCAAAAAACTTCTTTTAAACGAACAACTTAATAATTTTCTATATATTTCATTGTTGTTGAAGATATAGAGAAATTTTCACGGGCATATCTGAATGCCTGGCTTGTTAATGATTCTAATTGTGAATAAGAAGTATATATATCGTTTATTTTTTCAGCACAGGCTTTAGCATTTCCTTTTTCAAAAGCAAAACCATATTGGCCTTCTTTTATAATCTCTACCGGTCCATCGCCTGAAACCAATACAGGAATCCGGGCAAGCATGGCTTCTATCACCGTAAGACCGAATCCTTCAATAATAGAAGGTTGTATAAACAGATCATATTCAGCTAAAGTTTCATAAATATACTCCCTGGATTTCAACCCAAGAAAACTTACCGAACACTCTAAACGATACTCCTTCACTAAAGACTGCAAATACTCCCGAGAAACTCCATCACCGATAAAATCTACGTGAAAAAGAATACCCTGCTTTTTTATAAGTGCTAATGCCTCTAATAAAACATGCTGCCCTTTCACAAGATGATCCAATCGGCTTACAACTACTATTCTGAATAGATTTGTTAACTGCAGCCGCTGCTTTTGCCGGACTCTGTTTACGACTACCCCATTATGAATTATGATAGATTCAAAACCTACCCTTTGAGCCAGTTCTTTCTGAACAGAATCTGAGATCGAAAAGATTTTACTGTATCTATTCAGAAATCTCCCTGAAACACCTATCGTATGAATCGTCAAATATAAAGATTTATCAAATATAGGAAGTAACATTCCAGCGATTACACTATCATGACAATGCAGAACAGCTCCTTTATAACGGAAAAGCATTCTATTCAATCTGAATATACTCCCTACATTCCGGCTTCCAGGCCTACGACCAATCTTAACAATATGAATCTTTTTATCCAAAGATGAAAGAAGTCTTTCATCTAATAGATCATTAATTATAAATAGTACCACCTGATGACCATCCGAAACCTGTTCATTCGCAATATCTACCAACATGGTTTCAGCGCCACCTGTTGTAAAAGAACATATTAAATGAACAATCAGCATTTAGGTGTATTTTTATACGCAGAGATTAATTCTAATGTATTCTTTTTAATGAATAATACAAGTATAGGCATCAAAAATGTAAATACAATCATAAACAGACCTGCATATAATTTTCGGGGACCTACCGACTTCTTTTTTACATAAGGAGCGTCTATTATACGAGCTTTCGGACGATCTACTCCGATAGATAATGCAGTTTCCTCACGCTTTTGTAATAAAATCAGATAGACCGTCTGAAAAATTTCCTGTTGCCGTCTATAGTCAATGTAGACTCTTTCCTGACTGGGAACTTCCCCCAGCTTATCCATCAACATTTTTTCCTTTGACCGTAAATCAGACAAAGTGAAATCCAGCGTTTTTTTAGCATTTTCTATAGAGAGATACACATTTTCCCTCAATTGGTCAACCTGATTATTTATCTTCGTAATCACAGGATTATCTCCTTTTGAATTTTGAAGTATACGACTTCTTTCCAATAAGGCTTCATTATATGAAGTCAGAGGAGAGGCTCCTTCACCACTACTCTGTGTTAGGATCTGTGGTACCAGATTATATTTATTTTCCGGATCCTTAACATACGAATCTATCAGATTAATAATTTGATGCTGAGCTTCTATTTCTATAATTTTGGTTTGGATTTCTTTCATCTGCTCCGCCACAAACAGAATATCCGTTTCCAGAGCTGTGATCCTGTTTCTTAGTTTATACTCTTCGATTGTAAACTCAATATCACTCAGATCTTTCATTACAGCAGTGATTCTTTCATCCAGAAAAGACAGGGTTTTATAAGCTTCTTCTTTTTTCTGGAAATCAGCCTTCTGATTATAGTAATAAACCAATTTAACTAATTTATCTATTCCACGCTGCTTCACATGATCTCTACAGCTCATTTCTAACACATTCGAACTCTTAGTCGGAGGCTCCACTAAAAAACCATCTTCCAGATCTTCAGCAACCCAACTAACGGGTAACACTTTAATATCCAATTTATTTAGTTCCTGTCCAAAAGCTGTATAATCCAGGACAAAAGTACCGTAAAACAGATCTAATTCTGCCGGAAGAGCTGATAATTGAAAGTTCTTATTCCCATACTCTGTTTTAGCCATTACCTCCAGATTTCCGGAACCTTTTCTCACTACAGAGATATTCATTTCGTCACTCACTTTCATAAGTGTAGAGGAATCAGCTTTTAAACGAAGAGGAGAATCATGATACATTTTATATAAAGAATAGGGCTTTGTATAAGATATATTAATTCCTAAATCCAAAATCATTTCCCTAAACAGCTCGTTGGAAGCCAACACCATCCTTTCATCATCCATATTTAATCCGGCTCCATTTGCACCTCCCAAGACAAAAGATTTCATAAGCCCGGAAGCTTCACTGGATCCAATCCCTCCTACTGACAAATCTTTATCTTCCTGCAACTGAATCAATGCAAAAACCTCATATGTTCGTGGATAAACATTTAAATATAGAACAGCGAATATCAATGAGATAAAAAAAGCTGCCAGAAAATATTTCCATTGGTGTAAATAACCAATTATGATTGTTTTAAGATCTAATGTTTCCTTCTCTAAATCCTTAGACTCCATTCTATTTTTATTTTGAAGCATTTACAATACTAATAACCATAGCTGTTATAATAGAAATACCACTGATAATAGTTGAAAACACAGTAACGCTATATTGCTGTGCCTGACTATATCGTGCATTCTTCTTTTTAGCTTTATTAGGTTCTACATATACTATATCGTTTTGCGCCAGGTAATAATAAGGAGAAGCAAAAAGATCCGGACGAGTTAAATCCAATCTATGAAAACTTTTTTCTCCATCTTTTTCACGCACAATCAGGACATTTGTTCGATTAGCATTTATAGAAAGATCTCCGGCCTGTCCTAAAATGTCCAAAATAGAAGCTCTGTCATTTCTTACAGCATAGGAACCCGGACGAGCAACTTCCCCCAATACAGTTATTTTAAAATTCGTGATCTGCACATTTACCAATGGTTCCTCTACATATCGCGATATTTCTTTTTGCAGGTTTGTCGCCAGCTCCTGACGGGTCAACCCATTGACAAAAACACGACCTAATACCGGGAAATTAATATATCCATCTTTATCAACCAGATACGTATACATCGATTGAGAAGCATATATCGGCATATCTCCCTCTTCTGCATATGCAAATGTGGGCGGATTAAAAGGAGTTACTGCTGTAGGATCCCACGCGGTAACAGTTATACTTAATAAATCAGCCGGACCAATCCTGGCATTATAAGTCTGATCCATCTGGGACATTTGTTCAGCAGTAAGTCCATCAATACCCTGAAAATAGACCACATCCTTAGGAGTAGAACAAGAAGTAGAAAAAACAATAATTAATAATATTATTATTGGAAAAAGTTTTAATCTCATAATGTTTTTCTTCAAATAAGCTGCAAATATACTATTTTAAATTCAATATAAAGAGAATAATATCCATTCCGGATTATAACTCCCGATTATATAACGATGCAAAGTAAACGATATTGCTGCATGAAATTATAAAAATATAATTAGGATTTACAAAGGAGGATACTTTTAATAATCTAATAAACATGTACCTTTGTACAAAAAATAAATTATATGGTCGAAATAGGAAAATATAATAAATTAAAGATCGTCAAAGATCTTAGCTTTGGAATGTATCTTAATGGAGGGGATGGAATAGAAATTTTGCTTCCTGCCCGTTACATCCCCAAAAATGTCAAGCCTGGCGACGAAATAGAGGTTTTTATCTATCACGACAATAAAGGACGCCTGATCGCAACCACAGATCGTCCGTTGGCGATTGCCGGGGAATTTAGATATATGGAAGTTGCTTCCGTCAATGATACCGGAGCCTTTTTGAAGTGGGGGATTATGAAGGATCTTCTGGTCCCTTTCAGTGAACAAAAAGTCAGAATGAAAACAGGAAATTTTTATTTAGTATATATTCATGTAGATCATATAACCGGACGCATTATAGCCTCTGCGAAAATCGATAAATACCTGGACAATACATTTCCGCATTATACGCCTAATCAAGAGGTAGAATTATTAGTAGCAGAGGAGACAAATTTAGGATATAAAGTCATTATAAATAATCTCCATTCCGGCCTGATTTATCGTACAGAAATCTTTCGTCATTTGGAGAAAGGAGAAAAACTGAAAGGTTACATCAAAGGTGTTAGAGAAGATGAAAAAATTGATGTTAGTCTGACTCCAATTGGGTATGATAAAGTAATGAATGTAAAAGAAAGACTCCTCGAAACTTTACGTATACATGGAGGTTTTCTGAAAGTACATGATAAAAGTGACCCGGAAGAAATTTATGCTTTATTTCATTGCAGTAAAAAAGCTTTTAAACAGGCTGTTGGCGCATTATATAAAGAAAAAAATTGTACTGGAACCAACAGGAATAAAACTTGTCCAATAAAAACCGTTTTCCTATATCTCAATAAATTATAAAATAAATCCAGTAAGTGTTAAAGTCAGATGATGATTGATCATTGATTTACAAATCCTGCATATTTATTCTATAATTCAAAAATGTTACCTCATAAATTTTTGTTATAAATGAAGAATTCTATTATCTGTGAAATTGGTTATTTGCCAAGTCCACATCTGAATCAGATATATAAAGGTTTTGAACTTTTGGAAAAACAAAAAATAATATCAAAATTAATAGTCCAGCCGGTAACCGGAGATATGTTGAAACCCTTATTAACCGTAACATTAAATAAAAAGATCCGAATTATTTACGATACACTGGATGGACTAAATTGGATAAGTGGAAATAAAGAAGAAAATTTGCATCATTTCCAACAAAATATAAATGCAGATTTCTACTTCAAACGAAGTTATAAACCGATTCTCCAGAATTTTTCACCAACAGGTTGTAAGGTATTTCCGTTAGGACTAAATTATAATATCACTCATAATCTCAAAAATAAAGGTTTATCAGACGTAAGAAATTAATTATTGCCAAAAAAATACAGGAACAACTTTCCATTCAAAAGCTTTGAGGATTACCCTTTACTTAATCAGAAAAATCAACTCTTATTTCTTACCCGGCTTTGGGCTCCTTATGATAAAAAAGGAAATTTCAATGCACAAATTGACCAGATAAATAAGAAAAGAATAAAATATATACAATTATGCAGAAAAGAGTTTGGGAAATACTTTATAGGTGGATTAAGTGATACAACTATCTCGAGGCAGGAAGCTCGGGAACTCATTTTAGAAAAGGAATATACCAGTCGGTACCATTTTATTAAATCAGTTAAGAACTCTAATATTTGTATCTCAACTACCGGCCTTCATCACTCTATGGGTTGGAAATTCAGTGAATATATCGCAGCCTCACGAGCTATTTCATCTGAACCTTTACATTATCTGCTACCCGGAGATTTTGGGGAGAAGAATTATATTGAATTTACTTCTGAAGATAAACTGATAAACGGAATTATTGATCTTATACGCAATAAAGAGAAAATGATCTCCATCATGCATAATAATTATATCTATTATAACAATTACGTAAGACCTGATAATTTAGTATTAAATTCCATTCTTGAAGTTTTTAAATATATATGATACTATTCTTTAATAGCTTATATAAAAGTGAGGGAATAAATATCTAATAAAAAAAGTACGGATTATATAATTTCTTCTCTCATGGAGAATAAAAACTGTATAATCCATACCTCAATAATTACTAATTTTATTTTAAGTGCTATTGTTTTTAAGGGAACTTTATTAATCCAACTTTAGAACAGCCAGGAAAGCCTTCTGTGGCACTTCTACCGTTCCAATCTGTTTCATTCGTTTCTTTCCTTCCTTCTGCTTTTCCAACAACTTGCGTTTACGGGAAATATCCCCCCCATAACATTTGGCAGTTACATCCTTCCGAACTGCTTTCACAGTCTCTCTGGCAATGATCTTCGCTCCAATCGCAGCCTGGATCGCAATATCAAATTGTTGACGTGGAATCAGTTCTTTCAGTTTTTCACACATCCGCCGGCCAAAGGTCACGCTATTATCCACATGCGTCAAAGTAGATAAGGCATCCACCGGTTCACCGTTTAGCAGAATATCCAGTTTGACCAGTTTGCTGGGACGGAAATCATGAATATGATAATCAAAAGAGGCATATCCTTTAGAAACACTTTTCAGTTTATCATAAAAATCAATCACGATCTCACCCAGCGGCATGTCATAGTGTATCTCTATACGATCACCTGAGATATACTCCTGTTTCAACAGAATACCTCTTTTCCCCAGACATAATGTCATGATAGGACCTATATAAGCCGTATTCGTAATGACAGATGCACGTATATAAGGTTCATCAATATGCTCTATCTGAGTAGGCTCCGGAAGTCCGCTCGGATTATGAACTTCCATGCAATTCCCCTTCTTATCATATACTTTATAAGATACGTTAGGAACAGTAGTGATCACATCCATATTAAATTCACGGTCCAGACGTTCCTGAACGATCTCCATATGCAATAATCCCAGGAAGCCACAGCGAAAACCAAAACCTAAAGCAGCAGAACTTTCCGGTTGGAAAGTAAGGGAAGCATCATTCAATTGAAGTTTTTCCAAAGCAGCCCGCAAATTCTCAAAATCTTCACTATCAATTGGATAAACCCCCGCAAAAACCATCGGTTTTACCTCTTCGAATCCGGAAATTGCCTCTTTAGCTCCTCCTTTCACATGTGTGATCGTATCTCCTACCCTTACCTCTTTAGAGGTTTTAATCCCGGAAATAATATATCCTACATCTCCTGTACGTAATTCATTACAAGGAGACATGGTCAGTTTCAAAACCCCGATCTCATCTGCATCATACTCTTTCCCCGTAGAAATAAATTTGACATGGTCTCCTTTACGGATCACCCCATTCACCACTTTAAAATAAGCAATAATTCCACGGAATGAATTGAATACAGAATCAAAGATCAAACATTGTAAAGGTGCTTCCGGATCTCCTTTAGGTGCCGGGACCTTCTCCACAATAGTATTCAGAATATCATACACTCCTTCACCGGTTTTTCCACTGGCACGAAGGATGTCTTCCCGTTTACAACCTAATAGTTCGACGATCTGATCCTCTACTTCTTCAGGCATAGCACTTGGCAAATCGATCTTATTGATCACCGGAATGATCTCCAGATCATTTTCTATAGCCATATATAAGTTTGAGATAGTCTGTGCCTGGATCCCCTGCGCTGCATCAATGATCAGCAAAGCCCCTTCACAAGCAGCAATGGAACGGGACACTTCATAAGAGAAATCCACGTGTCCCGGAGTATCGATCAGATTCAGAATATATTCTTCATTATTGTAAGTATATTTCATTTGTATCGCATGACTCTTGATCGTGATACCTCGTTCACGTTCCAGATCCATGTCATCCAATACCTGAGCCTGCATATCCTTCCCTTCAATCGTCTTGGTATATTCCAGTAAACGGTCAGCTAACGTACTTTTACCATGATCTATATGAGCAATAATACAGAAATTACGTATATTTTTCATCTACTATTTATTTGGAGTGCAAAGATACTAAATTCAGAGGATTCTTTCAATAGTAAAACGATCTCTAAAGGTTATTTATAAAAGTGCCCGTACGAAGAAACTAAAATGCTCTCACATAAACATTCTACAGATGTCATTTTTTATACTCCATATCCATTCACAGGATGGAGAAAAAATGAAAACAGGCAAATATTTCACATAAAAACTATACTTTTGGCATAGGTTTTGTTAATAATATAAGATGACAATACAGGAAATAAAAAAAGCATATAACCGGATTATCGGTTCTTTAGATGCCAGGGAATTAAAAAATGCATTTGATTCCCTGCAATCACTTATTGCTGGCAGCCGGGAATACTTTTTTCAGGATAAAGTGCTGGAATTACAGGAGACCTACAAATATATGCTGCGCTACAGAGGAGAAGGAGCTAAAGACCCGATGCAGGAACAGATATATAAAAACCTATTGATCTCAGCGTATGAGATTACAGATAACATAAAGAACAGATTGCTGACGGTAGATTCTCCATCCAACTATTACAGCCACCGAAGAATCCAACAAAGCCGCCCGGATGTTTCTTTCGAGCAACTTTATACAGATCTTTATACCAGCTATGATATAGGGAATGAGGTGCAGTATGAAACCACACTGGCACAACTTTTTAATAAAATATGGACATCTGATACCTTCACAACACAGGACACAGCATCCGTAAAAAAAGTACTGGATGATGATATTTTACCTGATACGGCAGGAAGCCAGGTAGTATCAGCCTTACTGCTTGGATTACAATTTACATTTGACAAGGAAAAAATGAAATTGTTATTTGATGCGGCTTCTTTGTCTAATGAAGAGATACGCATCCGGGCACTTATCTGTCTGTTAGTCATTCTCTACTTATACCAAAACAGGACTCCTTTATATAAAGACATTGAAAATCGTTTGGACCTTCTGGCAGAAAAACCGGGGTTTACCAATGATGTCCGTACGATTATCCTTCGATTTATATTAGCACGGGAAACTGAAAAGATCACCCGCCGGCTACAGGATGAGATCATTCCGGAAATGATGAAACTAAGTCCTAAAATAAGCCGGAAAATAAATCTGAATGAGATCAATCCGGAGCAGTTAGGAGATGAAATGAATCCGGAATGGCAAGACCTGATATCAGACAGTTCTTTAGGCAAGAAAATGGAAGAATTTAGTGAACTGCAACAGGAAGGGGCAGATGTGATACACTCAACGTTCATTCATCTGAAAAGCTTTCCGTTTTTCCGGGAAATAAGTAATTGGTTCCTGCCTTTCACCTCTGATCATTCCATTTTCAGTAATGCGTTCAGACAAGGAAGCCATGAAAAACAGATGCTGGATTCTATGGCCGGAGCAGGCTTTATGTGTAATTCTGATAAATATTCTCTCTATTTTAGCATGATGCAGCTTCCTGAACAACATCGAAAGATGATGATGGGTCAATTTGACAGTCAGGCATCAGAAATGCTTCAACAAAGTCAGGAAGAACTCATTACCAAACGAGGAAAATTTGAAATCATTGCCGGGCAATATATTCAGGATCTGTATAGATTCTATAAACTATATCCATCGCATCTGGATTTTGAAGATATATTTTCACTACCATTGGATTTCCACAATCTAAAACTGGTTTCCCCTTATCTCTCAGATGAAGAAAGCCTGACCACTATTGCCGAATATTATCTGAGAAAAAATTATTTCCAGGATGCTCTGGTCATCTATAACCATTTGGCAAAAACAAACAAGGAAGAAGAAGTTCTTTTCCAGAAGATAGGTTATTGTAAACAGATGTTAGGGGATATAAAAGGAGCGTTAGCAGCTTATTTACATGCAGACCTGTTAAACTCTAAAAGTAAATGGGTGATCCGTAAAATAGCGGGATGTTACCGTACCCTGAAAATACCGGAAGAAGCTTTGACATACTACCATCGCTATGAACAATTAAATCCGGATAATTTATCTGTTCAAATAAGTATAGGACACTGTCATCTCGAATTAAAAGAATATAACGAAGCCCTAAAATATTATCTTAAAGTAGATTATCTGGATAACAAAAGTAATAAAGCGTGGCGTCCTATAGCCTGGTGTTCCTTCCTGACAGGTAAATATGATCAGGCTAAAAATTATCACAATAAAATTCTGGAAAACAATCCGAATATGCAGGACTACCTCAATGCAGGACATACCGAATGGGCTCTTCAAAATTTAAAAGAGGCCATTCACTATTATACGCAGGCTATTCAATCCGCCTCCGGCGACTTTTATAAATTTCAGGATCAATTTACGCAGGATATACCAGACCTGATCGTAGCAGGAATTGAAGAAGCGGAAGTTCCTCTCATGTTAGATCAGCTCCGGTATTCGTTAGAAAACTCTTTATAGAGCGGACCATTATTTCATAACAATCTTTTTAATATGATTTTTGAGGATATGGAAAGCGGGAGCAGCCATAGCGCCATGATCATATCCTCCTAACTCATATAAATAGGTCTCCGGATGGCCCGCAACCTTCATCATACGCCAAAAATAAGCATTCTCCTCATACCGTCCCAACAATTCAAGTTCCCGGTCACCGGAAACGATTACCAAAACAGGAGCATCAGGACGTACATAATAAATAGGAGCAAATTCATCTATACTGGGTTGAGTATCTTTCATACCTAAAGATTGACGGTAGGCAAAATGACTAATAGCATGTCCGCTAAAAGGAATAAGAGCTGCAATTCTATCTGAATCAATATCATAAGCATCCAGCCATTTTTTATCCAGACCAATCAGAGCTGTCAGATAGCCTCCGGCAGAATGGCCGGATACAAAAATCTTATTTACATTCCCTCCATATTTCTCAATTTCACGAAATGCCCATGCCACAGCAGCGGCAGCATCATCAATACAATCTACTAATTGAGCCTGTGGTAAAAGACGATAATTGACACCTATCACAGCCAGACCACTATTTTTAAGTTGTTCCGGAATCTCTTTACTCCCCATCGATAAACCACCACCATGAAACCAGACCACCGTAGAGAAATCACTTATATCTTCCGGATAATATAAATCTATTTTACATCGCTCCAAAGCGTACTCATTCCCTTCCGTACGATAAGAAATATTTTCCACCAGCTCATATTGCTGAGCACAAACAACACTGACAAACAATAAAGACACTAAACTCAATAATAATTTTTTCATAAAGCTAATCTTTTAAGAAAACAAAAATACAACT
>Ga0192244_10056_pt1 | contig 47379 bp, 41 predicted proteins | sample Koala_Koa27_L3_FD_131234 | JGI IMG/M metagenome (GOLD analysis project Ga0192244, IMG submission 131234) | Enriched cells from koala feces incubated with labeled cellulose particles, San Francisco Zoo, California, United States - Koala_Koa2-7_L3 ... | reverse complement strand
TCTGCCTCGCCGTCCGGTATATGCCCATAAAAAAGCGTGGCAACGAGTGGAAGATTCGTTGGTGGAAATAACGCAAGAGCGACTCGCTGTAATTCTTGAAGAACCTATTTTTGAGGCTAAAGATTGGTCGGCAGAGATTGTTACCAATGCTACATTGTCAGATTTGGACGAATTGGCTGTAGCTAAAGCGCGCGTAATGTTCAAAAAAGTCCATGCCTCAAAGATACCAGTCGAGGAAATTGATGCTTGGACGGTAGAGGAATTGCTATGTAACAGCGGTATAATGATAGATGGAAAGCTAACACGTGCGGCTATCATTCTTTTGGGTAAGCCTGTATCTGTATTTAAACTTCGTCCTGCTGTGATTGAAGTTACTTGGACACTGCGCGATAAACGCCAAGAGGTAGTCGATTACGAACATTTCACAGCACCATTTATTCTTACCGTAGACCAAATCTTGGGCAAAATACGTAACCTTACTATGAGGGAACTTCCCGGAGGTACATTGTTCCCTGACACGATGAAGCAATACGATGATTACACTATCCGTGAAGCTTTGCATAATGCAATTGCCCACCAAGATTATACGCTGCAACAACGAGTCAATTTTGTAGAAAATCCCGACTTCCTTTATTATGCCAATGGAGGTAGTTTTATTCCCGGTACATTACAAAAGGCGTTGGCTACCAAAGGACCGCAACGCCATTTCCGTAACGAATGCCTTTGCCGGGCTATGGTCAACTTTAATATGATTGACACAGTAAGTCGTGGCATTAAAAAGATGTTCAACGAACAGTGGCGACGTCATTTCCCTATGCCGGATTATGAGATAGACGCACTCAATAAAGAGGTTGGAGTAAAGATATACGGTAATACAATCAATGAGAAATACACAAGATTACTCAAAGAAAACGATACTCTGACATTAGAAGATTGCATTTTGTTGGATGCAGTGCAAAAAGGGCACCATATTTCAGAAGAAAATGTACTAAACCTATTGGACAAGGGGCTTTTGGAAGGGAATGTTTCAGAATACAACATTTCGCTTGATATAGCCAAAAAGACAAAACAATTACCGGATTATACTAGAAACCGGGGATTGGATAAGGCTAAATTACAGCAAATGATTTTGCAATATCTACAAAATGCAGGTTCAGTTGGAGCTAAGCGTGACGCTATATTCGATTATCTGAAAGATGTTCTTCCTAAAAATAAAACGCAAGAACAGCAGGAACGGATGATTGGAAATATTCTTTCTGAAATGAAAGAGGCAGGAACAATTATTCCTAAAGGCAGAATATGGTATATAAAATAGTCATAAGTTAGATTTTATGACTGAATACGACTAATTACGACTATTATATGACCATTATAACTTATAAAGTAGCTAAACTCTTTGTTCAACCAAATATTTTAGCTACTTTCGTATTGAATTATTTGACAGTAAAGCACCGCAAATCGCAGAAAATAGCACCGTTGCTAAATCGTTACCACTACTACTTCTCAAAAACTCCGCTAAAAGTTTACTCCTCAATCGGTTATATCAATCCGATAAAAATCTAAAATAAAATCGCTACATTTGTGCAGTCATCATATTGACCTAGTTAATTACAATTAATCCGAATATCATGAAAAAACGTCTTATCACCTGGGCATTCATAGCAGCCCTATCCGTTACAAATTCCTTTGCACAGCAATCAGGAAACACCTCAACGCCACCATTGCTTCTTCCCCTTATGGGATGGAGTTCCTGGAATACTTACCGGGTAAACATAAACGAAGACCTGATAAAAAAGCAAGCAGATGCCCTGATCAACCAAGGCTTAAAAGACCTGGGCTATATATACATCAACGTAGACGACGGCTTCTTTGGTTGGCGCGATGAAACAGGGAAAATGCACTCCCACCCCGAGCGCTTCCCCAATGGCATGAAACCTATCTCCGACTATATCCATTCTCTGGGTCTGCGGGCAGGAATCTACTCGGATGCAGGAGACGACACTTGCGGTTCCATCTATGATAACGATGAACGTGGCGTAGGCTCTGGACTTTACGGTCACGAACAGCAAGATATGGATTTATATCTGAAAGAATGGAACTATGATTTCATCAAAATAGACTATTGTGGCGGCAGGGAACTGGGGTTGGACGAAGAAAAGCGCTACACAGCCATCTGCGAAGCCATTAAAAACACCGGCAGGATAGACGTATCCATCAACATCTGCCGATGGGCTTTCCCCGGAACCTGGGCAAAACACCTGGCACGTTCCTGGCGCATCAGTGCCGACATCAACCCCAGTTGGAAATCTGTAAAATATATCATTGACAAGAATCTCTACCTGGCTGCATACGCCGGAGGCGGTCACTATAACGACATGGATATGCTGGAAATAGGCCGTGGCCTGAAACCCAATGAGGAGGAAGTGCACTTTGGAATGTGGTGCATCATGAGCTCTCCCTTGCTCATAGGTTGTGACATGACCACCATCCCCGAAGCCTCTTTGAAACTGCTCAAAAATAAAGAATTAATAGCATTGAACCAAGATGTCCTCGGCCTGCAGGCCCATGTGGTACAACATGAAAAGGATACATACGTGCTAGTGAAAGACATAGAACAGAAACGAGGACTTACACGCGCCGTAGCATTATACAACCCTTCGGACAGCACCCGCAATTTCACCGTTCCCTTCCAGACGTTGGAACTGGGTGGCAAAGTAAAGGCGCGCGACCTGATTCGGAATAAAGACCTAGGCAAAATGCAGCATGAAATACGCCAAACCCTAGCTCCACACAGCGTCATGATATTGAAACTGGAAGGTGAACAACGCCTGGAGCCCCAACGCTATGAAGCAGAGTGGGCATATCTGCCTTGCTATGACGACTTGGTAAAGAATCCGAAACAGATTTTCTATGCAGCATCTCCCCAATGTTCGGGAGGAATGAAAATCTCTCATTTAGGAGGACAGGAAGAAAACTATGCTGAATGGAGCAATGTATATAGCAAAGAGGGCGGAGAATATGATATGACCATCTATTATAATTGCCCCAAAGACAGAAAGCTGGAAGTTTCCGTCAATGGAGTAAAGACGGAAATAAAGAAGCTGAATGCAGGCGATAAGGAGACTATAAAGTCTGTCACTATTCCGGTTACTCTAAAGGCGGGCGAGAATGTAATCCGGATGGGGAACAGCTTTAGTTGGGCACCCGATATAGATTGTTTCACACTTCAACGCAAAGCGTAATGATTGTGTTCATCAGTGGTTCTACCCATCACCATCGGTAAAGCAAAAGAATTAGTTAGCTTCTTCCGGGCGATAGATGAATACTTTTACCGTAGGGGCGGGGTTCGCCCGCCCGAAAGCACAAAGTAAACTATTTAAGGGAATGTGCCTGCCAAATAGGAAAAATAATATAACTTTGTATCACATACCAAATAACAGGAGAAATGGAAACAAAGAAAGCGCCTCAAATACCTTACGGCATTTCCGACTTTGTGCGGATGCGGACAGAAAACTATTATTATGTGGACAAGACCATGTACTTGCCCCTGATTGAAGATACAGCCAGCTATATCTTCATGATACGTCCGCGCCGTTTTGGGAAAAGCCTTTTTCTGAGCATGATGAGCGTATATTATGACATCTTGCAAAAGGACCGTTTCGAGGAACTATTCGGCGGGCTATGGATAGGTAGTAATCCTACTGACCAGCGCAACCGTTTTCAGATGATTTATTTTGATTTCTCAAAGGCGGGAGCTTCACTGGAAAGGTTGGAAGAAAATTTCGATGCTTATTGCAGCATTGTGCTACACACTTTTGCCCGGAATTATGCTTCTTTCTATGATGCCGATTTTGAGGAAGAAATTAAGAAATACTCATTTCCTAAATCAAAATTGGAATACATTTCTCGACAAGCAGCATCCAAGGGTTATCCCCTCTATCTTATTATAGACGAATACGATGATTTCACCAATATTGTGCTGAGCGAACAAGGAAAAGACAAGTCTCGCGAACTAACTCATGTTAGCGGCTTTTATCGGGAATACTTCAAGCAGTTCAAGGGCATGTTTGCACGCATCTTCCTAATGGGTGTCAGTCCGGTAACGCTGGATGATTTGTCCAGCGGATACAACATTGACTGGGGTATTTCAAACGATCCCCGTTTCAATGCTATGATGGGATTCTCGGAAACGGACGTGCGGCAGATGCTGGCTTGCTTCCGGCAGTTTGGAAAACTGGAAGGGGACATTGATGCTATGATAGAAGAAATGAGACCTTGGTACAACAATTATTGCTTTGCCGAGGAATGCCTCAATGAAGACCGCGTGTTTAATTGTGATATGACGTTGTACTATCTGCGCCACCGGATACAGACCGGAAAAGCGCCCAAAGAAATGGTAGACAAGAATATCCGCACCGATTACAGCAAACTAAGAATGTTGGCGCGTTTGGATCACGAAACCCGGCATGAAGGAATGAGAATGAGTACCATCGAAGAAATTGCCGCCAAGGGTGAAGTTTTGGTTCATTTGCAAACTTCGTTTCCTGCCGACAAATTGACTGATGCACAGAATTTCCGTAGTCTGCTTTACTATTATGGCATGCTTACCATCTGTGGAACTCGTGGCGAATTGCTCAAAATGTGTATCCCTAATCTCTGTGTCCGCGAACAATACTATGGTTTCCTGCGTGACTACTACCAGCGGCAAACCGGAATGGACATCTTGGATCTGAATACTTATTCTATTGAAGCCGCCTATGACGGGAACTGGAAACAGCTAATAGATTTTATTGCCCAATCCTATAAAGCCAATTCTTCTGTGCGCGATGCCATCGAAGGTGAGCGTCACCTGCAAGGTTTTACCAAAGCCTATCTGGCACTGACCAATTATTACCTGCTTCAGCCGGAGCTGGAAATGAATTATGGTTACTGCGATTTCTTCCTCCTGCCGGACAAGCAGCGTTTCCCGGATGTAAAGCACAGTTATATCCTGGAACTGAAATATGCCCCACGCACTGCCACCCCAAAGGAGCTGGAAGCACAGGCAGCCGAGGGGAGGAAGCAACTGGAACAGTATGCGCAAGACAAAAAAGCATTGCATCTGGCGGAAGGAACTACGCTGCACAAGTTATTGCTACAGTTCAAAGGATGGGAACTGGTGAAATGCGAAGAAATAAATTAGCCTCCTCCCGGGCGATAGATGAATACCTTTACCGTAGGGGCGGGGTTCGCCCGCCCGAAAGCATAAAGCAAATTGTATCCGGACGGGGTTGAAACCCGCCCCTACAGCGAACTGTATTCCTTTTCTGCATCGAAACAGGGACAGGCTTTGTGAATGTCGGCACTGAGTTGGTAATGTCCTTTTACGGTGGCATTCGGGTATAGTTTTTTCAATATCGTTAGCAAGTCCAGCAATGCCATTCGCTGAAAGGTGGTGCGGGTATCCATCGGGATACCTTCGGGGGATAAACCACCTTCATAGCATATTCCAATGCTATGAAGGTTGAATCCACGGGCATGTGCACCCACTTCTTCCAGGGGACGGGTGTGGTGGAGCATTCCATCACGGGTGATGTAAAAATGATAACCGGTACATTTCATGCCCATTGCTTTGTGGCATTCTTCCAGTTGCGCAGGGGTGAAAGGGATGTTGCAGCGGGTAGCGCTGCAATGAATCACGATTAGTTTTATTTCGCGGGGGAGGTATTCTTCCTCTTTGATGTTCAGTTCCTTTGGATTCACTTCTGCGGTAGTTAGTTCGTTTGGGTTCATGGTAATTTTGTTTTTTCTTATTGAATGCAGGAAGTTATTCCTACAGCACTGGCAATAGTGGTTGCTACTGCGATAATGATTTTCAAGATAATAGTCCAGTTGGTTTTCTTTGATTCGCTCATGTTTTTTAGGGTTTTAATGTTAGTGGTTTACCGTAGAGGTAGACCCATGTGTCTGCCCGAAAAGAGTTTACTTTACGCTTTCGGGCGGACACATGGGTCCGCCCCTACAGTGGATGTTTTTCCCGACGGATGGTTTCCCGGTGAATGTTTTCCCGGTGGATGTTATGCCAGGAATAATGCTAATCTACCGATCCCACCGGCTCTTTCTCCACCACATCGGGTTTATAGAGCACATAATCCATCGTCTTGCACAACTTTCTTAACGATGCGCCCGGCCAGAAGATAATCTTGCAATCCTTAATATTCGCCTTGCCGAATGCTTCTGCCGTTTCCGTGGCATCCGCCGTGCGGATAGACATTCGGAAATTCCCCAACTCACCCAACTGGGCGATATTCCCCTCGCCCAACACGTGCTCGGTTTCCAGCAGGAACTCATTGATAGTCCCTTCCAACTCCCCTTTGGGGTAAGAAGACCGCTCTGCAATACGGGTACAGATGTCCTTCACCGACACCTTCATGTTACTCTTTGCCTGGGCATAATACTTAGGATCCGCATTCTTGTTTATCGGATTCATTTTCGCTACAACAATGTACTTTTGTGACATAAATAATAAGTATTTAAATGGATAACCAGATATAAAAAAACACTCTCACACAGAAGCATTCCGGCCGGCAGCCTTTTCCCTTCTGACAATGCAAAGATACGCTGCGCCACCCCGCCGGTGTCTACCTGTGTCAGCCTACGTCAGTAGGAAAAAATAAGAAGAATTTTCTTCTGAAAAGAGGAATGAATTTGAAGAAAAATGAGTACCTTTATAGGTAGAAACATGATAAAATACAACCGCAAAAATGGAAGAAGAAAAATTTAAAATGAGATGCTATAGCAAGTCCGAACTTGCCACACTTTATTTCCCTGTGCTGCAAGCCCCCAGCGCCGTGCGTAAACTGATGCGATGGATACGCAGGTGCATCGGGCTGATGGAAAAACTCTTGGCAGTGGGGTATCAGGCGGAGAACCGGACGTTTTCTTCGGCAGAAGTGAGGCTGATAGTGGGACATTTGGGAGAGCCTTGAAAGATGGGGAAAATTCGTGGAGAGGTTTGTGGAAAAGCCCGCGTTGTTTGAAGGTAAACAACGCGGGCTTTTTTATCAAAGGCCGTGACCGTTGGTAACTTCATCCCCTCTTGAGCTACTCTTTCCACACATCTTGTTAACCTATCATTTCCCGTAGGGGCAGACCCATGTGTCTGCCCGAGAACAGTTCGCTTTATGCTTTCGGGCGGACACACGGGTCCGCCCCTACGGGTGGATGAAAGCGTTAGCGCAAATGTGAAAACACTTGTGTAGAAAGCTCCAAAGTCTCATAGTATCAAAGTATCATATGGGTGCTACGCCACCGTCTTCTCATACGATCCATGACCTATCTTATTAATAATCACCCCGTTGCTTTTTATCAACAAGCGATGTACGGCAGCCTTCGAAATGTTAAACTCCTCGCCTACCTGCAAGGCTTGGGCGGTGACGAAACGCGAAGGAAGACGATCGAAAAAGTCGCGCATCGCATTCGGATTCCGCAGGGAATAATAAGCAGTGGGCTTCATGGCGGTAAACAACAGGCGGCTATGCTGATAACAACACATCACCACATCCATCGCCATGCGGAAACACCTATCGGTACACACCCCGTTCTCCCCCGGCTCCACACCATCAAACTGCTCCAAGCGGGACAGGATGCAGGCTATGCGCATCACCCTCATACCATAACGCTTCAGCACCGGCTGCACTCCTTCGTTGCCCTCTATGTCGGCTTCCTGCATCAGGTTTCTGAAGACACGGTTCAACTCTCCCCACTGCTTCAACGAGAAACCGAACTCCTGGGGATGCTTTTCGCAAAACTGCCACAAGGCATATGCCCGGACGGAAAGTTCCTCGAAACGGTCGTCCACATTCTCGGCGCCATCATCTATATCCTCCCACTTTGCGGCGGCACGGAAAGTATAGAATAATTCACGGCTTGCCAAGCCGCTTTCCTGATTATTAATCAGTCCCGCCACCTGCGAAGTGGTGCTGGTGAGCATCATCGCCATGCTGGGACGGAAGGCCACCAGTGGCTTCAATCCATCTTTCAGATAGCCCGATGCCACCCTCTCCTGTTCCGCCGTCTGGCAGAGGATGTAATCCACCTGTCCGAAGTCCTGTTTGTTTGTGTTTGCCAATGTCTGTGCCTCGGTGTCAAAAATAATGCCGCCCATCTCGGCATTGTCATGCAGGGCATGAATCAATCGGCTGGTACTGATATTTGCCGGGATGCGGAGCATTTTATAAGGCGGCTCCACCGGTTCGTCGGGCAGTGTGACGGCAGCGTTATGGCTACTTGCCGCACGGGTATATTCCACCTTCTTCTTGCGATATTCTTTCTGTTCCCGGTCGCTGGTGGCGGCGATGGCAGCATCGGTCACATCCAGCAGTTTGGCAGCCAGCTGGGCAATGCTTTTTCCGCTGGCAGGAGGGGCTACCACCCAGCCAAACAAATGCGGAGTGGTGCGGTGGCTCCTATAGCGTCCCCACGTGCGGGGCAGCAGGCTGCTGAAACTGACCAGCAGGGAGAGGAACAAGACATCCCTTTCACGCGGAGGTACATCCGGAAGCATGCAGTCTTTCAGGAAAGAGGGCATATCGGCAAACACACTGTCGGGAAAAAAGGCGTCTGTTTACGATACTCCTCACCTTGCCAATATGCTTCTTCTTCTCCCTCTGCGTTGCCGCGTGCACCCATATGAGACTTTGATACTATGAGACTTTCATCACTTGCCGAAATTGCTCCGACGGAAAGCTTTTTTTTGCTTGCTAACTTCCTGATAACCATTATCTACAGCCTTCTTTAACTCGGCAGCCGAGAAGGTGGGATCGCACAGTTTTTTCTCCAAGATTCTGTAAATTTCCCCGGCGCTGCAACCGGACTTGCAGGCAAAACAAGCCAGGCGAAAAACGCCTTGGTTGCGGTCGCCCTCCACTATGGGATGGGCGGTGAGCTGGTAGGCTACAAAGGCGGCTTCCTGTCCGGCAAAGGAAGGAAGATTGGTTTCGGAGGCATTGGCAGCCTCGGTAGGATTCGCAAGTCCGGGAACATTCGCGGGTTGAGGAAGATTGCCGGATTGGATTGCAACGGGAACCATTTCCTCCTCCGCAGCGGGAGGAAGAAGGATAAAGCTCTGATAGAGGGCGGCGATGTAAGCATTCGGATCATAGCTCATCAAGCAGGTGCGGCTCAGGTCTTTGCCCGATTCATCCGTTTTCAATCCGGTGATTTCTTCATAATGCAGGCGCACCAGTTGGTATGCCTCGGCATGGCGCGCCGTGGAGTTTTCTACATGGGCTATCACTTTCAGCCCGCTTTTGAGGCTGCGGAAGCAGGCTACAGTGTGGGGATCGGCTTGGCAGATGGCGCGCAGGGCTTCCACGTCTGCCACATAGTCAAAGTCCAGAATAATCAGTTCGGTAGGTGTCTCCAGATTCTTGGCAGCATGGCCGCCCCGGAACACGCCCGCCACGGTGAAACAGGGAAGGGTGGCTTTCAAGGCGTTGGCTGCCGGAAGGTCACCGTCCGTGGCATAGCGGCGGATGGCGTTCACTTTATCCTTTTGCTCGCCGGTGATGATTGACTTCAATATATTAATGAGAGGAACCGGGACGTTTTTCGATGAATTGTTTACTCGGTACACAGATACAATAAATTCTTCTATGGGTTTCATAACTAATTAAATTTTATTTTTATACTATTCTTTTATTACGTATTTTTCGTTTGCTGATGCAAAGGTACGTGAAACAAATCATACCCAAACGTAACGCATTACGTTTGGGTATGATTTTTCTTTTATAATTTTGCATTCGTTTAAAAAAATGTAAAGAGATGGATAACAAAAAAACAAAATCAAAAACTCACGAGAATCAGAGAAAGAGTAGAGAACACATTAGACAAGATTCCGGATGAGATCCGAAGGCAGATGATCCACAACGGGGAGATTTTATCTCATTATGCAAGGTATTTGGAAGGCGGTGTAAATGAGGCGGCGGGCCTGCTGGGGGTAAATGAAAATACTTGGGTTGCCATGCAGATAGGATCAAATTCGCCTCATTCAAAAATATTGGAGGTAAGTCACACCATCAAAGATAATATAGGCAGAAAAAAGGCGGATAGAATGATGGCGGAAGAAGTGATAAACGAGTTGGGAGAAGATAAATCGAAGATTATCAGTCTGGTTGACAGCTTATCTTTTTTCTTGGAACACGGTAGATTACCGGAGTTATAATGTAAATTATTAGGAGCTGCTATTTTCTTTGTGGAAAATGTATTTAAAGAAAATAGCAGCTCCGTTTGTTTTTGAGATTAAGGGTGAATGATTCCTTTTTATTTGTTTTCTATTTTCAATATTAAATAGTATTCATATTTCATTATTGATTACATCTACCGTAGGGGCGGACCCATGTGTCCGCCCCTACGGTGGAGGCATGGAGTTACTTCAACTCTTTGCCACCGCCAACCGTTGCAAAATGCGTTTTACCAGTTGGCGCATATCGAAGGGCTTTTCTACATATTCCTCTTGCGAAAGCACTTTACCATCGGGGGTAAATACCGGGCAATCCCCCATATTCACCACATAGAGAATGGGGATATGTCGCGTTTCTTCATTGCCCTGCAAGAGGTCTGCTACTTCAAAGCCACTCATTCCGGGCATATAAAAGTCTATCAGAATCAAGTCGGGATGTTGCTCTGCGGCTTGGCGCAAGGCATCTTGCCCATCGGTGGCGGTGAGCAATCGGCAATGGGCTTGTGCCAGTAATATTTTGAATAGTAGCATATCCGTGGGGATATAGTCGGCTACTAGGATGGTGTATTTTGATAATGCCATAATTTCGTTTTTTTTATTCTGTAGTGGTAGTAGGGGATTGCGTTGCCAGCCAGTCTGCTACCATTTGATCTATATATTCTATGAAATAAGTAACACCGTCTGAGGAAACCAATGCACGGGTTCCTTTCAGGAAGACGCTGCTGCCGTTTAATTTATTGACACTCTCTAACTCCTTGTTGTATTTCTTTGCCAATTTCAGAAAGCTTTGAGGGTCTGTCGCTCCATTTATTTTATCACCTATTGGTTGCCACTTATTTTCATCGTTGAAATAGTAAAGCACTAATGCTTCATTATTTTTCCCTATTAAAGCATATCTGTCGTAAATACCTACAGGGCGCCCGTCACCGGCTACCATTGGTTCTGTAAACGTTTCCAACTGTCTCGAACTCAAGTTATAGATACGTGTATTATAATTGCCACTAGTATTATTATCTATCATTGCTATGACTTTATATCTGTCCGTTGCCATTTTATTACGTGGTAGTTCTGTCACCTTTAGATCTTCTGCATCCGGCACTCCATTTTTTATCGACATTTTATACACTCCGGTGTGTGTAACCAAAATACCATTTTCCGCCATGTTCAATTTGAATCCATTCAATTTGAGTAGTGTTCCATCCGTATTAGTTATTTCTCCGTCATTATTGATAACATACGCATAAGTATCATTCGTTCCAACGTATCCGCCGGATATTACCAAGTCTTGATTTATAGCAACAGCATATCCTGTTGATTTAAAAGGACCGCAAACCACATACCAATTTCCTGTTTTTTTGCTTTTCTTCAAGAAAAATGTTCCCTTTTTGTTTGGAGGTTCAGGATTATCGGTATTTGGAGTACCTCCATAACCTACTACTCCATAATCACCATACATACCAATAGCTCCAACGCCATGTTGTTTAAAATAGTCAGCCTTCCCTTCAGGGAACAAGGCACCTCCATTTTCATCCTCATACACATAAGAAGTGCTCCATGATCCATCCGCTTGTTTATCATAAACTTCTAAATGGCGAGAGAGGATAATTCCATTCTCCTTTACACTTACAGCTGAAATAACACGGTTACCGGAATAAGAGCTCAGATAGGCATCCTTGAAGATTGAAATGGTAGGAATTATTTCATAACCATCTCCCGATTTCAATGTAATAGTCAGCACATTCCGTTCCCCAGCCTTTAACGCTAAATTATCCGACAAACTGCATGTAAAAACTCTCCCATTACCCAGAGTAATGACAATCTTATTGTCAGAAGTCAGCGTTTGAGGAATCAAGTAACATTGATGTGAAATATTAAAAGGATTTTCTACAGACCATGAGGAACTTAATAGCATCATTCTCTGGGTGGCGGTGGTATTTTCCTTGGGTGTCAACTCCCATTCACTCCCGGTGGTTCCTGTGCTGACAGTTGCTTGATGGTGTATTCCTTCTATATCTATGGTAGATGATAAGATGTCATCTTGGGTAATTGTCCCATCCTTACTTTCCAGATTGATTCGTAAGTATGCCACCAAATGCTTGAAACTGAAATTCAGATTATCCGTTGTACGCGATACTTGTTGGTGGGCAGACAGGAAAAGGCTTTTTGTATAATTGTTCTCTGTGTTTTGATTGGTGGGGAGGGTGATCTTCGTGTTGGCGGCAGGCATCGCATCGCCATTCGGAAGTGACCCATACCAGCCATATATGTCTACATTTGCATTGGTATTCGCTATCAAGGCTGCCCATAATCCCTTGTCTGCATCCGTCTTGGGGGCAAAGAGACTGTTCTCTCCGGTGTAAGTATATTGGTAAGGAGAGCCACTCATTCCTGCCCAGCCTATGCGGATGGCATCTCCAACCTCAAAAGTGGTTTGTTTATCACTATCCGTCATTCGGGGGGAGATGGGGCTTACTTCTACAATGGAGGCAGTGACACTGTGGGCGGCAGTGGATGCCGGAGCGTCCAGTTCCTCTTGCTCTTGTCGGCAGGCCGTGGTGAGGGCAACCAGTCCTAAGATTGCATATATTCGGTGTTTGTTCATTTTCCTTTTCTTAATATTAAGATTACTTTTTCTGTTTTGTCTGATGATGTATTCTTTTCTTCCTGCCAAAATGCCCATTTATGGGTGGCGGCGGTTTCGTTGAGGGAGGTGCATAGGGTGCTCCACTCGGTAAAGGAGGAGATTCCGTCTTTGTTGTCATTGGCGGTTACAGTAGTGGTGGCAGTTCCAGCCATGTAATAGGTATTGCTAAAAGTTGCCGCTGTGTTATCTCCTACCAGCCATCCGGCTTTGATTCCGCTAGGGGCTTCGTTGGTAGCTCCGCTAGTATCTCCACTAGTGAGTCCGCTAACGTCTCCGCCGGTAGTGGAATATTCCAATCCATCCAAATGGGCATAACAGTTATTCACATCTGCATTGTCTGTACCGCTTGCACCGGAAGTTCCTTCTACTTTTCCTGCCAATCCGCCTATGCAGCTTCCACTTGCACCATCAATAAGGGTTACGGAGGCGGAGTTGCCTGTTGTAGGGGTGGTGTAGGCAGCGGAATTGTAAATATTTCCTTTGCAATATCCCACCAGTCCGCCTATGTAGCAAGCTGTTCCTGTGGGAGATGAAGGGGCTGAATTGGATACATCCGTTCCTCTCAGGTCTATGGAGCAGTTGATGATGTTGCCTTCCACATAGCCTGCCAATCCACCGGCATAGGTAGCACCGGTAGATTCTATTTTATTTTTGCCTGCATCAGAGATTACACCTGACTGTGGATCGGTCACTACAGATAAGTTTTTTATATCGGTTTTGGCATAGCCTATGAAACCGGAATATGTTTGGTCCTTAATCTCCATGGCGTTGTTTTGTAGCTGGAGAATGACTTTCCAGCCTTGCCCGTCAAAGGGGATGGTGAGTGGCTTGTCTTCAATTCCTATGGGTGTCCATGAATCGGATGCTTCGTTAAAAACGATGTCCGCAGTCAGTTTGATGGTGAATTGACCGCCGTTACTTTGATCGTACCAGCCGTAGGGTTCGTAGGGGGTATAGTCGTATTCGGTGCTTCCTGTTTTGAATTGTAGACCATCTCTATTCCATTGGTCTCGAAACGCTGTTAGTTCTGCGGCAGCGCTTATTCCTCTTTCTTTGGCTTCTATGCCGGTAGAGGAAGTTATGTTTTTCCAAGTTACGGCATCGGAGGTAGTGGTAAGTTTGCTACCCAGCACAAGGTTGTAGGTGTAGCAGTAACCTGCCTTCCATTGCACATTGAATGCGGTGGAGGTGGCGGTGTAGGTGCGGTCGTGGTCGGTATCGTCTTTCTTTCCCAATGTGATGTTTAGGGTAACAGTTCCGGGGGTGCCATTAAGTGGGGCTACCATTCCGCAGGCTACGGTGGCGGGGTTATTGTATGTTCCTATGGTTATGGGATCTCCTTGTGGTTTTAATGTTATTTTTTTTGCTTCTGTAAGATTATCCAAGGCTCCGTTGTTTATTTGCATACTTCCGTTGTTTCCGACTAGGAAAGGGTTATTGGAGGATGCGGATATTTCAATGCTTTTTACGCAGTCGTATTCGGTATTGGGAGTGCGGTTTGCATCGCATTGCAAGGTGAACATTACTTTTGCCAAGGCGTGGTGCAGGTAAATGTTGGTAGGACTTGGCTGTATGGCGTTGGTGGTGATGGGGGGTGACATCTCCTGCATTTTCTTTTGCAGAACCGTACAGGTAGTCGATGGCATTACAACTTGGGGTACTTGGGGTGCTTGTGCCATCGGTGGTGGTGAATGTTTGCTCGGCAGGAATTTCTACGGGGATGGTGTAGGCATTACCGTTATCGGTTTGGGATACGGTAGAGTTGGGATAGAATGCTTGTATATGGGCGTTTTCTCCTGTTAGGTAGAAGGTGGTGGAAGTTGAGCTGCTTCCATCTCCTTCTTCTTTTCCTTCTCCTTCGCATAATCCTGTGCCATCTGTCTTGAATGTATAACGAGTGCCGTTTCTGCCGGGGTACGAGGCGTACCCTGTGCCTTGGGTAATACATAGTCCTATTTCTTTAATCTCATCATTTTCCGTAGTCAATGCGTTGGAAGTTCGGACAAGGGTAGTCTCCCCTTCTTGTTTAAAGTTCAGTTGCAAGACACGGGATTCCCCTGCCTGCTGTTCGGGCAGGTCACCCGAACAGGCAGAGAATAGGAGGATACAGACGGTGAATGGTATGTATAGGGTTCGTTTCATTCAAGTTACTTTCTAGTTCAATCAGTTATTACCTGTGGTGGTCGTACCATCTATAGGGACAAGTTCGCTGCTAACTGTAGCTGTTTGCCAATCGGTTACAGTAACAGAAGTTATACCCAATTCTTTACCTTTCATTAGCACGGTGTAAGTGGTGTTATATCCGGCTTCCCATTCATGACTACCATCACTAGAAGAAGCTGCCGGTATATTTATGGGATAATCCACATCGTCTATGGTGAATACGGCTTTTACTTTATCAGCTTCGAGACCTGTCTTGGGATATACCAGAATACCGAAAGCGGGAAGTGTAGCTTTCTTTTCTGATTCATTATTTCCTGTCAATTCACTCAAGGCTTTCAAAGTATATCCTTCCGTGCTAGTATCTGTATAAGGGAAACGGGTTAATGTTCCTTGAGTGTCATTATCCGTTATGGTTATTGTACCGGAGCTAATATTCATAGTAGCTGCACCTGTTTTGAACTCCCCATTAGTATCCACTTTCGTCAATTTTATCTTTGTCAGTTTGCCTGTACCTTGAAAAGAAGCCTCTTTATAAAACTTGAAGCTGACCAATGCCAAGGCGTGTTTCATGGTCAATGTGGCAGTAGGGCTTGTTGCATCAATTGTAGTACCGGAGGAGGAACCGGGAGCAGTAGCCCACATACAATCCTTTTCTCCTTTAGCAGTATGGATGGTCTCAGTAGAAGAATTAGCAGCATTAGAGGTGGAGGGTAGGGTTATTTTATTACCATCATCCGCAGAATCTGCCTTCCCTGTAAATAACCCTGTTATTTTAGCAGTTGTGTTTGCATCAATAGCAGAACTATGTGTCACCTCTAATTTAGGCGGATAGACGCCATAAATGGTGGCGGCTTCTGTAGAAAGGTAAATCTTATCAGTGGTTCCAATTGCACCCCAACTGCTACTGTTTAATTTATATAACGCATAATTATTACTTGTAGTATTATAATGCCCGCTATGAGCATACACAGCAATCGTATCCCCATCAGCAAATGCCTCTCCTGTCACGACCCCCTCAGTACCATTACTTCCCGCCCTCGCCATCTCCACCGAAGTACGTATCTTTAACTCCACAGACTGAATATTACCACTGTCTTCTTCTCCTTGCACAGCATCCGAAGAACATCCATAAAGGGCTACCAAACCTGTTGCCAGCAACCCGATTGTAACTAATTGTCTTGTCTTTTTCATTGTTTCTTTATGTTAATTGTTTATATATGCTAGTTCATTGTTTCCCATCCTTATAAAAGATATCCAAATCGCCACCTTGCCAAGTAGTTTCCACCCATTTAGTGATGGTTACCGTGATCTGTATTTCCTTGGAAGGAGGAGGAACAGGAATATCGGGAACATCGGGCTTATCGGGTTCGTCAGGCTTGTCCGGTTCTTCCGGTTTGTCCGGTTCTTCCGGTTTATCGGGTTCATCCGGCTCTAACTGATCCGGCAACTTTACCGACAGATCATAGGACAAACCGGACTCAGAGCCTCCGCCTTCAAAGTCCACGGGAATATCTTCGAAAGCAATATCATGGGCAGAATCCCCGTCTCTTGCCAGCACCATGTTCATTATCATTTCCGCTCCCGGCTGAACCAGGATATTGCCCAAAGGGATTTCCACACCTGCCTCCACAGGAAGGCCGCTTGTGCCGGGCGCTTCATAAACCACTACCTGCATGGGCTCACTGCCAAAAGACATTTCACCTTTCAGCAAATCCAAAGAGGCACTGGTGGCAGAACCATCCAGCGACAAATATTTTAAACGGTAACTGCCTTGAAAGTCTTCTCCTGTTTCCACGGAGATATTCAACTGTGCCAGCAAGTGGCGGAAGATGATTTTCTTGTCCTGCTCTGAAAACGGTAGCCGCAAAGAGCCCGATTGAACTTCGGCATAGAGAATATCTTCGTTGCCCGTCAGCTCATAATGCGCCTTGCCCATAGAAAGCAGGGTGCGGGGGTAAAAGCCCCACAAGTAGACGGCGGAGCTGTCCGTGGGATAATAATGTACGGATGAAAGGTTGAGTTGCTGTTCTCCGGCTATGGCGTCCCATTGTTCATTTATGCTTTCGGAATTGCTGCCCACGGCAAGCCCCACAGGTGTGCCATCAAACTGATCGACTGCCGAACGACTAAGCAGGGAGGTATAAAGTTCGATAGGAACAAGTACAGGTTCCGGATCGGGATTATCAGGTTCATCGGGTTCATCCGGATGATCGGGATTATCGGGCACAGGAGGCAATGGCGGATCATCAGAACCGTGACTGCATCCGGCAAATAGAAATGATGCCAGTAGACCAACCAAAAAGAACTTTCCTATCATACAAAATAATCTTTCACACGTTTCAAACAAAAATGTTAGTAGGGGCTTCACTTTCTAACCTCTCCACCAGTACTATGCAAGAGGGAACATCCCCCTTAGATCCCCCTTCAAAAGGGGGAAACCTGCGGAGGGGATGATTTAGCCGAATGGCTATGGATGCCCTATTTAGGTGCAAAGATGAGGATAAAGTTCTATAATTACAAATGAAATGCCAATTATTTATGAAAAGGATGAAAAAAAGTTAGTGTTTACGGGGAAAATGGGGGATTTTGGGGTGGAAAGTTTAGCAGATGGTAGGGGGGAAGGTTTCTTTAAAATGGTTTTATTCATTACTGTCCCGAAATGAACTAAATCTTTTAGATAAAAGGGGGATGTGTCAAAACTCTAAAACAACTATCAAATTGTGCACCGTAGGGGCGGATTGAATCCGCCCGTATACACAAAGTAAACTGTCATCGGGCAGATTCAATCTGCCCCTACAGCAAAATGATAGCTGTTTTTTGTTTTGACACATCCCCCTCACACTTGTTCTCACCAAAACGCCTTATGCATCGTTTTTTAGTAATATGAATGAGAGATCAGAATCACTTTTTCGTAGAGAAGACCAATACCCCGGCAGTTGGGATAGTAGGTTCTCCTATCAATGCCTTGGCTCCTGCCGGAAGGGAAAAAGTATAGGGCTTATCACTATAATTCAGCACGATGCCCATGCCATTGCGATACTCCATGGTGATGCCATAAGGCAAATCCATTACGGGAATATTCAGTTGTGCATAGAGCTTCTTTAGCATATCCTTTTCCAATGTGCCGTCTGTGCTATCTACTCCCACATAGGTGATTGTACCTTTTCCCAGTCGGCGGGTAGTGATGGCAGGTTTTCCTTCATAAAACTCCTGCGTATAGGTAGCCCATACTTGCGAATCCTTGCCCGGTTTTAAGATTTCTCCCCACGTATTCCAGGTATATTCCTTGCCATCCATCAACAGTTTACCCGGTTCTTCGGGGAGTAACAAGTCATAAAATTCCATTTCATTACCGGTCAGTTCATTAATTAGGGCACCGAATGGAGTTTCGGGCAAACGTCCATAGCGGTCTTTCTGGGCGGTGCGACAGGTAAGAACCAAGTTACCGCCATTCTTCACATAGTCCGTCCATCGGTTTACCAGTTCCCGGTCAGCCAGTTGATAGGCAGGGGCGATGACTACCGGATAGGGCGACAAGTCTTTGCTTTCATTGATAAAATCGACAGGTGCGCCAAAGGATTTCAGGGCACGGTAGTATTTCTCGATATGTCCCAATGTATTCCAAGTGCGGTTCTGCTTTTGGCGCTCTATGCTCCATGAGTTTTCATGATTAAAGAGGATAGCCGTGCGGCGGGCTACGTATTCGGCAGGCTTCACTTCACGGGCAGCCACCTTGCCGCGGAGTTGCTTTATTTCTTTCATAAACTGTTCATACTCACGTCCGCCGGGAGTAACCGTTACCCCATCCGTGCCCACAATACCATAGTGATATTGCTCCGTGCCATAAAGGGGCTGGCGGTAACGGTACGTGCAAATAAAATCACTGCCTCCGGCAAATACGCTCCACATCCACAAACGGACTGCTCCGGGAAGCGGTTGCGGATTGATCTGTCCCCAGTTCACCTGTCCCGGCTGTAGTTCCATCACTCCGTAAGTTCCCTGGATGGGGCGGAAAAAGTCATTGGCAAAAGCAATGCGCAAGGGGTTGCCTACACGATAACCGCGACGGCCGATGCCTTCATTATCGCCATACACCATGTAGCGGGTATAGCTTTGGAAGTCAAGATCGGGGCTTCCGCCTATGTGTCCTTCTTCATAATTAGGAATGTAATTGGTGGTTACCCACTGGTTACGGGCGTATTTCTTTATCAACAGGCATTGTTCGTTCAGGAAGTCATTCGTCTGTTCGGCGGCAAAACGGCGATAGTCCAAAATCTGATGATGGTTCATAAACATTTGGGCGGTTTTAGGGAGGGTTATTTCATCAAAAGATGAATAGACTTCACTCCAGAAAGCGGTTCCCCAAGCGTCATTCAAGGCGTTGATGTCATTGTTATACTTTGCACACAGGAAGTCGCGGAAAGCGAGTTCTGCCTTTGGATTGTAATCAAACTGAACAGCAGGTTCATTATCCAGTTGCCAACCTATGACGCGCGGGTCGTTGCCATAGTGTTGTGCCAGTTTCTCAATCATTTTATAAGCCAGTTCCCTGTAAAGCGGGGAGGCGAAAGAGGCGTGTTGACGGGCTCCGTGGTCCAGTACTGTGCCGTCTTCCTGTTTTAGCAAGATTTCGGGATACTTGCGGCTCAACCATACCGGAGGGGTGGCCGTTGAGGTACACATGATGACTTTCAAATCGTATTTGGCGGCTAAAGCAACTGCTTTGTCCAACCAGGCAAAGTCGTATCTGCCTTCTTCCGGTTCCAGTTGTGCCCAGGCAAATTCGGCAAAATGGGTAAATTCAAATCCTAAGTCGTGCATTTGCTTGAAGTCCCTCTCCCATTGGCTTTCGTCCCAATGTTCGGGGTAATAACAAGCACCGGTTATGGCCAGGTCTTTGTCCTTGAATCAAGGTTGTTGTGCAAAGATTCCTCCTGCCAGTGCACAGGCGCAGAGGAAGGTCATCATTCTTTTTTTCATGGGTTGTTTCTGAATTATGGGTTCTTTATTCTTCTTTTAGCAAGTTATCAAGCACTGCCTTATCCACGGCAAAAGCTGTTCCGTGCCGTGTGCCTTTCGGGAAAGAGATCTGATGGGATACATCTTCCCAAGTCTTGCCGTGGTCGCGGCTACGAACGGCTCCATAGGTATGATTACGATATTTGTCGAAGTAGATATAAAGATCAGTGCCTACAAAAAGAGGTGCAGGACCTTCACACCAATAATCTCCCGTGATGGAGGGAGAAACTTCTACGGGAAAACCATCTTCTATCTTTGCCGTGCGTGTGATCCTTAGGTTCTTCTCTGCCGGAAGTGAGTTTTCATTCTTCACCACCATAATCAAGTCTTTCACTACCGGATCACGGACGATAGCCGCATCAATTACACTGAAATCGGGATTAAAGAACATCTTTGTATCCGAGAAAGTCCGGAAATCTTTTGTGGTTACATAGTAAATGCGGTGATTCAATCCCTTCTCACTATCAATAACAGGAACTTCCTTGTGACGGCCGGAAATGGTAGTCGCCCAAAAGATATAGTAAGTTTGCGAAGGTTCGTCATAAAACAACTCAGGCGCCCAGCAATTATGTGCTTCGGGTTCATGCATCATCACCGGAATGGCTTTTTGTTCACTCCAATGAATCAAGTCGGGAGAAGATGCGTAACCAATGATCCGGTCTGTCCAACTGGAAGTCCATACCATATGGAAAGTTCCATCCGGCGCCCGGCAAATGCTGGGATCACGCATTAACTTATCTTTTCCGACGGAGGGAGCCAGAAAGGACTTTCCATCCTTCAGCGCAGTCCACGTCAAGCCATCATAACTATATGCCAAATGAAGCCCGTCACGGCTATTATCAATAAAATAAGAGAACAAATAAGCTGTATCACCGGCAAACAAGGCGGGGACTGATAATAAAAAACAGAGCAAACTGGTAAGTAGTTTCTTCATGTATGAATCGATTTAATTGTTAATGCACAAAGATAAAAAGAGTATCCGTTTTTTCTCTGCACATATAAGGCTTATCCATGGAATTTTGTACAACTTCATCACATATACAGCTCTTTTTATACGAATTTCCATCTATATGTACTTCTTTCTATTTACATATATACGAAAAGCCCTTAACTTAGCATCATCAAATTTTAAGAAAAAGATACTATGAAGAAAACATTACTCACCGCCTGCTTTTTGCTGATATGCTTCTCACTAAGTGCGCAGAAAAGTATTGACTTATCCGGGCGATGGTCGTTCGGCGTAGACCGTCAGGATAAAGGAGAAAAAGAAAAATGGTTCAACCGTTCACTGGACGACACCATTAACCTCCCCGGCTCCATGCCCGAAAAGTTGAAGGGTGATGAAGTGACCGCAAAAACCCAATGGACAGGCAGCCTTTATGACAGCTCCTACTATTATAATCCATACATGGAAAAATACCGCAAGGAAGGTAATATAAAATTTCCTTTCTTCCTCACCCCGGACAGGCACTATGTGGGCGTAGCCTGGTATCAGAAGGAAGTAAACATACCTGCTGACTGGAAAGGAGAACGCATCGTCCTGTTCCTGGAGCGTCCGCACATAGAAACAACCGTATGGGTGGACGGGCAAAAAGTGGGAATACAGAACAGCCTGTGCGTACCCCATGAATATGACATCACCCGTTACCTCCATCCCGGAAAATGCAAACTGGCAATCCGCGTAGACAATCGCATCAAAGAGATCAATGTAGGCGCGGACTCCCATAGCATCACCGACCAGACGCAAGGTAACTGGAACGGAATAGTAGGCCGCATCTGCCTGCAAACCACTCCCCGCACCTATTTCGATGACATTCAGGTTTATCCGGAACCGGAGCAGAACATGGCACGCGTAAAAATCGTGGTAAAAGGTTCAGGAAATGCCGAAGTAAAGCTATCTGCACAGAGCTTCAATACGGATAAGAAACATATAGTGCCTGCCGTGAAACAAGAGATAAAGTTTAAGAACGGCAAGGCAGAAGCAGAAATCATGCTCCCCATGGGAAAAGATATGTTGTTGTGGGATGAGTTCGATCCCGCCCTTTACCGACTGACGGCAGAGGTAACCACCGGAAAGAAAACGGATGTAAAAGAGGTGCAATTCGGTATGCGCCGGTTCGAGATAAAAGGGAAATGGTTCTATGTAAACGGGCGCAAAACCATGCTCCGCGGAACCGTAGAGAATTGCGACTTCCCCTTAACCGGATATGCCCCGATGGATGTGGAAAGTTGGGAAAGAGTATTCCGCATTTGCCGTAACCACGGGCTGAACCATATGCGTTTCCACTCATATTGCCCGCCCGAAGCCGCCTTTATAGCTGCCGACTTAGTAGGTTTCTACCTGCAACCCGAAGGACCGAGCTGGCCCAACCATGGTCCGAAATTGGGATTGGGACAACCTATTGATAAATACTTGATGGACGAAACCATCGCCCTTACCAAGAAATATGGCAACTATGCTTCCTATTGTATGTTGGCATGCGGCAACGAGCCTAGCGGACGTTGGGTGGAATGGGTCACCAAGTTTGTAGAGTATTGGGAAAAGACAGACCCCAGACACGTGTACACCGGAGCATCCGTAGGCAACGGCTGGCAATGGCAACCCCGTAACCAATACCATGTGAAAGCCGGCGCCCGCGGACTGACATGGTCTAAGATGGCGCCATCTACCAATGACGACTACCGTTTCCAAAGTCATCTGGATACCGTGAAGCAACCCTATGTATCGCACGAAACAGGGCAATGGTGTGCATTCCCTAACTTTAATGAAATACGCAAATATACCGGAGTGAACAAGGTAAAGAACTTTGAAATATTCCGCGACTTCCTGGCAGATAATGATATGAGTGACCAGGCTTACCAGTTTATGATGGCTAGCGGCAAATTGCAGGCACTCTGTTATAAATATGAGATAGAGAAGACTCTCCGCACCCCCGACTATGCAGGATTCCAGTTGCTGGCTCTGAATGACTATTCGGGACAAGGCACTGCCTTGGTAGGCGTATTGGATGTATTCTTTGAAGAAAAAGGATACATTAACGCGGCAGAATGGAGACGTTTCTGCTCTCCTACCGTGCCATTGATGCGCACCGGGAAGTTTGTATATGCCAGCAATGAGACATTCAAAGCCGATATTGAAGTGGCACACTTCGGTCGTGAAGCCTTGAAACAGGCCAAAGTGCTATATACCATAAAAGATGAATGGGGAAAAGTATATGCTCATGGCACATGGGCGGGTAAAGATATTCCCATCGGCAACATGAACCGGATGGGTAGCGTAGAGTTTCCGCTTCATGCAATAGATAGTGCGCGAAAGTTGAATCTGGAGGTCCGCATTGAAGGTACAGAGGCGGTGAACGATTGGGATTTCTGGGTATATCCTGCCACAACAACGCCTGTAGAAGGAAACGTCTATACCACAGACACACTGGATGGAAAAGCATTAGAGGTTTTGCAAAACGGTGGAAATGTGTTGATTACCGCCGCAGGCAAAGTGAGTTATGGAAAAGAAGTGGTACAACAGTTTACCCCTGTATTCTGGAATACTTCCTGGTTCAAGATGCGTCCGCCTCACACCACAGGTATCTTGGTGAATCCCAAGCATCCTTTGTTCCGCCATTTCCCCACAGAGTATCATAGCAACCTGCAATGGTGGGAATTGCTGAACCGTGCACAAGTGATGCAATTCACCGACTTCCCCGTCGGATTCCAACCCACCGTTCAAAGTATAGATACCTGGTTTGTGAGCCGGAAGATAGGTATGTTGTTTGAAGCCAACGTGCTGAACGGAAAAGTAATGATGACCAGCATGGACATTACTTCCCAACCGGACAAACGCATTGTAGCCCGCCAGATGCATAAAGCAATCCTGGACTACATGAATTCAGACCAGTTCCGCCCGCAATTCACCGTGACGCCACAACAAATCAGCGACTTGTTTACCAAAGTAGCCGGTGCCGTAAAATCATACACCAATGAATCTCCGGACGAATTGAAACCAAAGATTAATTAAACACCTTAATTATATATAACTCTTATGAAGCATATAGCGATATTAGCCCTCGGACTTCTGGCAACATGGAATGTGGCCGAAGCACAAACTTATAAATTCGATTTTACCACTAATAAAAAGGTAAAAGACGGTTATACCAAAGTGACTCCTGCCGACAGATACTCGGCAGAAAAGGGATACGGATACGATTTGCAACCCTCACCGGAAAGCAAAAGCACCACTCCTTTCTTCTTCTCGGTCAGCGTACCCGATGGCAACTATCATGTCACCGCCCTCATAGGTAGCAAACGCTCCGCCGGAGAAACGAGTGTGCGCGGAGAGTCACGCCGCCTTTTCTTCGAGAATGTAAAGACAAAGAAAGGAGAGCTGATGCCTTGCTCTTTCGTTATAAACAAACGTGATACCCACATTTCAGACAAAGAAGACGTGCGGATCAAACCCCGTGAACGCCAGAAACTGAACTGGGATGATAAACTGACTCTGGAATTTAATGGTGATGCGCCCCAGTTGTCCGAACTCATTATAGAAAAAGTAAATAATGTGCCTACCATCTTCCTTTGCGGAAACTCTACCGTGGTGGATCAGGATAACGAACCTTGGGCTAGTTGGGGACAAATGATTCCCCGATTCTTTAATGACCAAATTTGTATTGCCAACTATGCCGAATCCGGCGAAAGCGCCAATACCTTTATTGCCGCAGGCCGATTGAAAAAAGCATTGACACAAATGAAGCCGGGAGATTATATCTTCATGGAGTTCGGGCACAACGACCAAAAGCAGAAAGGACCGGGCAAAGGAGCATATTATTCCTTTATGACCAGCCTGAAAACATTCATAGACGAAGCCCGTGCACGTGGTGCCCAACCTGTACTGGTTACTTCCACCCAACGCCGTAGCTTTGACGAGAATGGAAAGATAAAGGATACTCACGAAGATTATCCGGAAGCAATGCGCTGGCTGGCCGCCAAAGAGAATATTCCTTTGATTGATCTGAATGAAATGACACGCACGCTATACGAGGCAATGGGTGTGGAACCGTCAAAGAAAGCATTCGTACACTATCCGGCAGGAACTTATCCCGGACAGACGAAAGACTTTGCGGACAATACTCATTTTAATCCATACGGTGCTTATCAGATCTCAAAATGCATCATTGAAGGGATGAAGAAAGCCGGATTGCCTATCGTGAAATATTTGCGTAGTGACTATCCGGGCTATGATCCGGCACATCCCGATGCACGGGAGGAGTTTAAATGGAATGATAGTCCGTTTACTGAGATTGAAAAGCCGGATGGCAACTAATTTATTTTAAATTCATACACAAAAGCATAGCGCAGCCTCCCCCTTACAAAGGGGGATTTAAGGGGGATGTTCTCTCCCCACTACAGTTTTACACCATAGTTTGGTAACCCAGGCACTCTAAAGAGAACATCCCCCTTGCCCCCTTAAAAAGGGGGAGGCTGCGCTATGTAATCTTAACATACAACTATAGATGAACAACCGAAAATTATTATTAACCCTCTCCCTGGCACTCAGCACATTGCTGGCAGATGCGCAATCCCTCCCCACCTTCCAATGGGGAGAAGGAACAGAAGTCCCCGACCTGTCATGGACGGCAGATGTGGGTGCAAAGTCATACCTCCGAGGCAAAACCTTCCAAGCATCCGCCTACGGACTAAAGAACGACACCACCCGACTGAGCACCGCCGCCTTGCAAAAAGCAATAGACGAATGCCACCGTTCCGGAGGAGGAACCATAGAAATAGCTCCGGGATACTACCGCATCGGCGCCATCTACCTGAAAAGTAATGTGCACCTCCACCTCAACCAAGGTACTACCTTGATAGCCAGCGAAAATATAGATGATTATCCCGAAATGCGCTCCCGCATTGCCGGCATAGAGATGGTATGGCCTTCTGCCGTTATCAACATCCTTGATGCCGAGAATGCCGCCATCAGCGGAGCCGGGACTATAGATTGCCGAGGCAAAGTGTTTTGGGACAAATACTGGACAATGCGCAAAGACTATGAAAAGCGGAAATTACGCTGGATCATAGACTACGATTGCACACGGGTGCGCGGAATGCTTATCTCGAACAGCCATAACATTACCTTAAAGGATTTTACCTTGATGCGTACCGGTTTCTGGGCATGCCAGGTTCTCTATTCCAACCAATGCACACTGAACGGGCTCACCATTAATAATAATGTAGGCGGTCACGGTCCCAGTACCGATGGCATAGACATAGACTCCAGCACCAACATCCTGGTTGAGAATTGTGAAGTAGATTGCAATGACGATAACATTTGTCTGAAAGCAGGCAGGGATGCAGATGGTTTACGTGTGAACCGTCCTACCGAAAACATCATTGTGCGGGGGTGCATTGCCCGCAAAGGAGCAGGACTCATTACCTGCGGAAGCGAAACCTCCGGTTGCATCCGCAATGTATTGGGTTATAACCTGCAAGCCTATGGCACTTCATCCGCCCTGCGCCTGAAATCTGCCATGAACAGAGGGGGAACGGTAGAGAATATCTATATGACGCAAGTCGTAGCCGACAATGTGCGCCATGTACTAGCGGCGGATTTGAACTGGAATCCCAGTTATAGCTACTCCACCCTGCCACCGGAATACGAGGGAAAAGAGATTCCCGAACACTGGAAAGTAATGCTGACTCCGGTCACCCCAAAGGAAAAAGGGTATCCCCATTTCCGCAATGTATGGCTCAGCGATGTAAAAGCAACGAATGTGCAAACATTCATCACCGCCACAGGTTGGAATGAAGAATTGCCGTTGCAAAACTTCCATATTTCCCATATAAAAGCTAAGGTGAATAAAGCCGGAAACATTATCTTTACCGAAAATTTCCGTCTGAAAGATATTCACCTGCAAGTAAAAGACGGTAGCCGTGTGGAAGATAAAGACAATAAGAACGCACAAATAAAAGTACACTATGAAAACAATATGGAGTTATAGCCGGGCAATCTTTCCGATAGTGCTTTTCACACTATTGTCCGTTTTCACCGGCAATGCACAAACACTCCCCTTCCGGTTATCCAAAGGATCGGGAACTTTCCGCTTAGGAGTGGTTTGCGGCGATGAAAGCCGCTGGCTGGATGAGTGCCGGATAAAAGGAAAAGGACAAACCTATACCATAAAAGACAAATTGTGGAAAGACGGAGAAATAAAACTTACCATCTGCCCATTGAGCGATAGCGAAGGCTTTATAATGGAAGTTTCAGGTGATAAAATGCCGGAAAATGTCCAATTATGCTGGGCTTTCGGCGCTTGTGACGATACTCGGAAAGATCCTGCTACGGATGGTAGCATCCCTTCCGCCGCTTGCCACGATAATGTATTCAATGTGGAAGGCAATGCTTTTACCGTATATTATGGTGAGGTGATGAAACTGAGAACCGTACATGGAGTAGTGCCTCCTGCCTCGGATATCCGCTTGTGTGATGCTTATAAGCAGGAAACGCCTCTCAGTCTGTTCCACTCAGGAAAGCACACAGATGCTCCGGTTATCTCTGCCTTATGCCCATGGAAACCGCTAGAGAAAACTTATTTCTGCCTCTATAAGCAGAATGAACAGGCAGATTATAACGAGTTCATGCTACCCGCATTATTTCAGAAAGAACAGAAAAGATGAAACATTTATATCCATACCTGTTATTATTCTTCCTGTACCTGCCCGCGCATGCACAGGAGTTCAAGGTCTACCAGTTTCCGGCAAGCAAAGTCCCCACGATAGACGGCAACACGCATGATTGGGATTGCGTGCCCACCGATTATGCATTGACGGAAGCCGCACTGAAGGAAGATGAAGGCAAACATGCCCACCCCGACCCCACAACGCTAAAAGTCAGTGTAAAGGTAGGCTGGTGTGCAGAGACCCAAAAGCTATACTTCCTGTATGAAGCCTATGACAATTATTGGCGTTTCAACGAAAACTCCCTGAATACGGATATATTTGAAGTGGTGGTAGACGGAGATTGTTCCGGCGGCCCGTTTATAGACCGGTTTCATCCCACAGCTCCCAAAGATATATGGCAGGCTTGGTTCAACTTTCACGGATGCCATGCACAGAACTACCACATTTTTACTCCCGCCCACGGAAAAGACTGGTGTATGTTATGGGGTCCGCAAGTATGGCTGAAACAAAAACCGTATGCAGACTATGCCTATCAATATAATTTCAAGGAAGGAGAAGCCGGTAAACTGGTATTGGAATTTTATATCACCCCCTTTGACCATGCCGATGCCGATGGTCCCGAATGTTCTCGCCCCACCGTTTTAAAAGAAGGAAATGAAATAGGGCTTTGCTGGGCTGTTATAGACTGGGATGCCAATCCGAAATCAAAAGACGGTTTCTGGAACCTGTCCGACGAGCACACCATGTATGGAAATGCATCCTATCTGCGTAAATTCAAATTAATGCCTATTCAATAAAACGTATGACATGAAACAACTCACACTTTTACTATTCTGCCTCTGTACATTCGTTGTACAGGCAAAGATATATAATGTACAAGAGTATGGAGCAAAAGCCGATGGAACCACCATCGACACTCCCGCCATCAACCGCGCCATAGAAGAAGCCGCCTCCCAGGGTGGCGGAACCATCTACTTCCCTGCCGGTGAGTATGCTTGTTACTCCATTCGCCTGGCAAGCCATATACATTTATATATAGAGCAGGGAGCCAAGATTATCGCCGCTTTCCCATCGGCAACCGAGGGATATGATGAGGCAGAGCCCAATGAACACAACAAATTCCAAGACTTCGGCCATAGCCATTGGAAGAACTCGCTCATATGGGGTATCGGGCTGGAAGATATTACCATCAGCGGCCCCCGGATTGATTTACGGAAAAGGGTTGACGCGTGAAGAAAGTCGTCTGCCCGGTGTAGGCAATAAAGCCATCAGCCTGAAACTCTGCAAGAATGTTACGCTGAAAGACTTCTCTATGCTACATTGCGGCCATTTCGGAGTCTTGGCAACGGGTGTGGATAACCTTAGCATCCTAAACGTAAAGGTTGATACCAACCGCGACGGTTTCGATATAGATTGTTGCAAGAATGTGCGTATCAGTAATTGCACCGTCAATGCCCCGTGGGATGATGCCATTGTGCTGAAAGCATCCTACGGACTAGGCTATTTCAAGGATACCGAGAATGTAACGATCTCTGATTGTTACGTGAGCGGATATGATCGCGGCACGGTGCTGGATTGTACTTGGCAACGCGATGAGCCGCAAGCTCCTGATCATGGTTTTGTAACCGGACGGATCAAGCTGGGAACGGAATCAAGCGGCGGATTTAAAAACATAGCCATCACCAACTGCATTTTTGAGCGTTGCCGGGGTTTGGCACTGGAAAGCGTGGACGGTGGCAAATTGGAAGATATTGTAATCAGCAATATTACGATGCGCGATATTGTCAATGCTCCTATCTTTTTGCGGTTGGGTGCACGTATGCGTAGCCCGGAGGGGACACCCGTGGGTAGCATGAAGCGCATTCTTATCAGTAATGTGAATGTTTTCAATGCCGATTCGTGCTATTCATCCATTATCAGTGGCGTACCGGGAGGCATTATTGAAGATGTGACACTAAGTAATATTCACATTTATCACCAGGGAGGCTACACGGAGGAAGACGGTAAACTTGTTCCTCCTGAACAAGAGAAGGTGTATCCGGAACCTTGGATGTTCGGAACAATTCCCGCTAAAGGATTTTACATTCGCCATGCACGCAATATTACTTTGGATAATGTGAATTTCCATTATGAGAAAGCGGATGGACGCCCCTTGTTTGTCACGGATGATGCAACAAATGTTGTTTATCGGAATATTAGTATAGATGGAAAAGAATACCGCGCAGCCTCCCCCTTGTAAAGGGGGATTTAAGGGGGATGTTCTCTTTTACGCGATTTGACACCATAATTTAATAGAAAGTCATTCCAGAGAGAACATCCCCTTGCCCCCTTCAAAAGGGGGAAGCTGCGCAATACAAAACACCAAAGACCCAAGTAAATAGCAAAACAAAGATACCCCATGAAAAGAAAACACTTATTTTTCAGCCTATTGTTAGCCAGTAGCGCCCTGAGCGCACAAGACTGGCCGGTGGCACAACCCGAAGCCCGTCCCGCAACCCGTTGGTGGTGGCTGGGAAGTGCCGTTGATGCTCCCAACCTGACCTACAACATGGAAGAATATGCCAAAGCCGGACTGGGAGGCGTAGAGATCACCCCCATCTACGGCGTACAAGGAAATGATAAAAACAATCTTCCTTTCCTCACCCCCGAATGGATGCAGATGTTGCAACACATACAAGCGGAAGGAAAACGCATCGGACTTGAAATAGACATGAACACCGGTACAGGCTGGCCCTTCGGCGGCCCTGCCGTAAGTATAGCCGATGCCGCCACCCAAGCCATCTTCCAATCCACCCTGGTAGAAGGCGGAAAAGACATCAGCCTCAACCTGCAAGTGCAAGATGAAAAGCAACGCCCCGTAGCCACATTGAGCCGGGTAATGGCATATAATGAAGACAATACCCAGTGCATCAACCTCACCTCCAAAGTAAAAGACGGGCAATTGCAATGGAAAGCTCCGTCAGGAAACTGGGATATCATTACCTTATATATAGGCAAGACCTTGCAAAAGGTAAAACGCGCCGCCCCCGGCGGAGAAGGTTATGTAATGAACCACTTGGATAAAGGAGCCGTTAAACGCTATCTCACCAATTTTGACAAAGCGTTTAGCGAAAACAAGACCGCCTATCCCCACACCTTCTTCAACGACTCTTATGAAGTGTATGGTGCGGACTGGACTCCTGATTTCCTAGAGCAATTTGCCCGCCGACGCGGTTACAAGTTGGAAGAACACTTTCCCGAATTTCTGGCAAAGGATCGCACCGATGCAACCGCCCGCATCGTAAGCGACTATCGTGAAACCATCTCCGACCTGCTGATTGAGAACTTCACCAACCAATGGACCGGATGGGCACACTCCCACGGAAGCATTACGCGCAATCAGGCACACGGTTCACCCGCCAACCTGATAGATACTTATGCCGCCGTAGACATTCCCGAATGCGAAGGTTTCGGCTTGTCCCAATTCCATATCAAAGGATTGCGCCAAGATTCATTGACTCGTAAGAATGATTCGGACCTCTCTATGTTGAAGTATTCCTCATCTGCTGCCCACATTGCCGGAAAGCCTTATACTTCTTCAGAAACATTCACTTGGTTAACGGAGCATTTCCGCACTTCGCTCTCCCAATGCAAGCCGGATATGGATTTGATGTTCGTATCGGGCGTAAACCATATGTTCTTCCACGGCACCGCCTATTCTCCACAAGAAGTTAAATGGCCCGGATGGAAATTCTATGCGTCCATTGATATGTCGCCCACCAATAGTATTTGGCAAGATGCCCCTGCATTCTTTGAATATATCACCCGTTGCCAGTCCTTCCTTCAGATGGGAAAACCGGATAATGATTTCCTTGTTTACCTGCCTGTATATGATATGTGGCAGGAGCAACCGGGACGTCTGTTGCTCTTTAGCATACATGATATGGCAAAGCGGGCTCCTAAGTTTATAGAAACCGTGCATACCATCAGCAATTGTGGTTATGATATGGACTATATCTCGGATAATTTCGTAAAAAGCACCCGTTGCGTGGACGGCAAGTTAATGACCCAAGGGGGAACGGCCTACAAGGCAATCATCATCCCTGCCGTTAAGCTGATGCCCGCCGAAATTCTTGCTCATCTGTTGAAACTGGCGCAAGCCGGAGCTACGGTAATCTTTACTGAGAATTATCCGCAAGATGTACCCGGATATGGCAGACTGGATGCACGCAGAAAAGGATTTGCCCAGTTACAAAAGCAACTTCCGGGTGTGTCCTCTTTCAATGAAACCATAGCTACCCCGTACCGGAAAGGGATTATTATCACCGGAGACGATTATCAATCCGTTTTAGAAAAAAGCGGCGTGATTCCCGAAGAGATGAAGACCCGTTACGGATTGCAATGTATCCGCCGTTCCCATGCAAACGGACATCATTACTTCATCTCGTCATTGCAGGATAAAGGGGTCAATGACTGGATTACACTGGCCGTTCCCGCGGAAACCGTCATGCTATTCAATCCGATGACCAGAGAGAGAGGTAAGGCACAAACCCGTACACAAGCGGGAAAGACACAAGTGCGCCTCCAACTTCATTCCGGTGAAAGCATTATCTTGCAAACATTCAATCATGCTCTGGCGGAGATAGCAGATTGGAATTATCTGCAAGAACAATCCGTCAGCCTCAGCCTGGATCATGGATGGAAGCTTCATTTTGCAAAAAGTATTCCGGCCGTAGAGGGAGAGTTCAACATCGACACCCCTTCTTCCTGGACGGAGATCAATCATCCCAATGCGGCTATAACCATGGCAACAGGTGTTTATAGTAATCAAATTACTCTCCCTAATATCCCCGCCGATGATTGGATTCTGGATTTGGGCGATGTACGCGAAAGCGCACGTGTACGTATCAACGGGCAAGATGCAGGCACCGCATGGGCCGTACCTTATCAGTTAAAAGTAGGGAAATGGCTGAAACCGGGAGAGAACAAGATAGAAATTGAAGTAACCAATCTGCCCGCCAACCGCATTACTGATATGGACCGCCGTGGTGAGAAATGGCGTATCTTTAATGAAATTAATGTAGTGAATTTGCAATATAAAGCGATACCTTATGATAATTGGCAACCACTTCCGTCGGGACTGAATGGTGGGGTGAGGTTGATACCCATGAATTACAAATAGATTCTAATAGTTATCGGGCAGACACGTGGGTCTGCCCCTACAGTTACCGTAGGGGCGAACCCATGTGTTCGCCCGATAGCACAACTCCTATAACACCTTCATATCTTTTCCAATTCCCACCGCTTTGGAAACTTTATCCTTGCCTTTTTCCTTATATAGATAGCCACGGAACATACCACCGCTATTAAATGGCATAGCAAAGTTACCTTTCTTATCCACGGCTATAAGTCCTCCGTTACCGGCATCCGTATTCAGCTCTGTATGGATAATATAATCAGCAGCTTCTGCAATAGGCTGGTGTAACAACTTCACCCGTGTAGAAAGATTATAAGCCACCACGTGACGAATAAAATACTCGCCATGCCCCGTACATGATACGGCGCACCCCTCGTTATCAGCATATGTCCCCGCACCAATCACCGGAGAATCTCCTACACGTCCCCATTGTTTCTTAAACATACCGCCGGTACTGGTGCCTGCCGTCAGGTTGCCTTGCCGGTCCAGCACCACGCACCCTACCGTACCATTCTTCTTGCTCTCTTTCTTCAACTCATCTATCCACTTCATGGTCTTTGGGGTGGCAAAATACATATTATCATCCACTATTTCCAGCCCTTGCGCCTTGGCAAACAAGTCGGCCCCCTCTCCTGCCAGCATCACATGAGGCGTCCAGGTCTTTACCGCATAAGCCGCATTGATGGGATGCTTCACCGTCTTCACACCGGCAACGACTCCTGTCGTCAGATCCTTGCCTTCCATAATAGCGGCATCCAACTCAAAAGTCCCTGCATTGGTACAAGTAGCCCCTACGCCTGCATTAAATAATGGATTATTCTCAAAATAATTAATGACTGCCATCACCGCCTGAGGTCCTTCTCCCCCGGCTGACAAAATGGCATCACCAATGCTTAAAGCCGAATCTAATGCGGCATAATACCGGGCAGCCTTTTCCTGATCTTTGTCCAAGCCGCCCATAGCACCGGCACCACCATGAACAACAATCACGTAGTCTCTCTCCTGCGCCATCACACGGCACAATGGCAATAACAATAAAATAGCGATTAATAAGTGTTTCATAATAATAGTAGTTTATATCTAATGGTTAACTCTGCGAATGTAACCAAACTATCTGTAAAAAGGAAAGAGATGAATGACTTTTGTTGGGGTATAGAGCAAAAAAAGGAGCAACGCCTTGCTCCAACCTTTGTTAACCTTAAATCTAATACTATGAAAAACACAATGCAAAGGTACGAACTCTAATTAAATTAGCAAATAAAGCAACTAAAAAAGTATGTTTTCTAACATGATTTAAGAGGTACTGCCACTTTTGTTAAGGAATATTTCTGTGTCAGATTATAGGTGTCATTATTACATCCATATTTCTTAACAAAGATTAAAATAAGAGATGAAATACACATAAATAGTTAAAAAGAGAGGATAAAAACAATGTTCTACAACATAATTAGAAGTTTTGGTGTTATCTTTGCAGTACTAAAGAGAAAACAAAAGGTTTTTAGGAATAACCAGTTCTCCAAACGGGAGGACATAAAAAAGATGTAATTATGAAAAGAACAAACGACACAATCGAGATGTTGCAGTATCAGTTAAGAAGATACAAAGCAATGAGAAAAGGAGCTGCTTGCCAATCTTTGCAATTCAAGCTTCAGAAATTAATGAGCCAACAGGCGAATGCCTGATGAGCTTTACCATAAAGAACACAAGTTTATAATTTTATAATAATAAGAAAAGGATATGATTTTTATCATATCCTTTTCTTATTATTATCTAGAATGAAAGTTATTCATATAGATAAAACATTCTATCCATCAACTGCCATTTTTCAGCCGAAGACGCTCCCGGCTCTGCCTGTTGAAAGACAGACATATACTCTTCCCATTCTGCCTGGCGAGGCAACGTAGCCATTCTGGCCATGGCCGTATCCCAATCAAAATCGAGAGGAGTTTCCACTATCATAAACAAATTAGTCCCCAGGATATAAATTTCCATTTCCAAAATACCGACTTCACGAATAGCTGCCAATGTTTCCGGCCAAACCTTGCCTTCCGAATGGCGCTTTCTATACTCGGCTATCAAGGCCGCATCGTTTTTCAGATTCAACATCTGGCAATAACGTTTTACCGGTCCCTGATATTTCCGAACTTTATATCCTTGCTTTTTGTTTTCCATTATTCTCTTACTTCCCAACCTAATGCACTAGCTCCCAACACGGCGGCATCAGCATCCTTCAATTCAGAAATCAACAATTTAGTCTTACCTTCGTAAATTTTCAAGATATTATCATCTATAGCTTTACGAATCGGCTTCATGATATAATCACCGGATTTTGCTAATCCACCAAACAGAATAATCGCTTCCGGACTGGAGAAAGCAATGAAATCCGCCAAAGCCTCACCCAAAATACGTCCTGTATATTCAAAGATATCTTGTGCTAATTTATCCCCTCTTACAGCCGCGTCAAAAACATCTTTAGATACAATATCTTCAGCCGGGATGTCTCTTAACAAACTAGGTTCGGGACGGGCAACTAGAAATTCACGTGCCGTGCGTGCCACACCTGTAGCCGAACAATAAGTTTCCAAACAGCCCTTACGACCACAACCACACTGACGTCCGTCACGACGAACTATCACATGTCCCAATTCTCCGGCAAAACCATCGTGTCCGTAAACCAGTTGTCCATTTATTACAATACCACTACCAACACCGGTTCCAAGAGTAATCATAATAAAGTCTTTCATGCCACGAGCCGCACCATAAGTCATTTCGCCGATGGCGGCAGCATTAGCATCATTTGTCAAAGCAGTAGGAACACCTATTGCTTCTTCAAACAAAGCAGCCAAGGGAATCACCCCTTTCCAAGGAAGATTTGGAGCAAATTCAATGGTACCGTTATAGTAGTTTCCATTAGGAGCACCTACCCCCATACCTTTAATTTTTTCTACGCCACCGAACGATTCAATCAACGGACGCAACTTTGAACTGACCGCCTCTACATAATCCTCTATTTTAGAAAATGATTGTGTCTTAACTGAATCGGTAGCCAATACGTTACCACGCGAATCTACAATGCCAAAAACTGTATTAGTTCCGCCAATGTCCATACCTACTACGTAGGGTTTTTCCATGCCTGTTACCATGATATATTATTATTTAGGGTTAGTTATTTTGAGCAAATGTACACAATGCGAAAAAAGAGAGCAAATTTTTTTTCAATTATTTCATATAGCATTGCAACTTTTTGTATCTTCGGCACGTCTAACCAGACAAACACAAGTTAAATTCATCGGTAATGATACATTTAGAGAATATCAACAAAACCTATCATAACGGAGCTCCGCTACATGTTTTGAAAGGTATCAACCTCGACATAGAACGAGGTGAGTTTGTTTCTATTATGGGAGCTTCGGGTTCCGGAAAGTCCACTTTATTGAATATTTTAGGCATCTTGGACAATTACGATTCGGGAGAATATTATTTGAACGATGTATTAATCAAGAATCTGAGTGAAACCCGCTCTGCCGAATACAGAAACCGGATGATAGGATTTATCTTTCAGTCTTTCAACCTGATTTCTTTTAAAAATGCGGTAGAAAATGTAGCTCTTCCCCTCTTCTATCAAGGAGTGAGCCGAAAAAAAAGGAATCAAATGGCATTAGAATACCTTGACAAACTAGGTCTTAAAGAATGGGCGCATCATATGCCCAATGAATTGTCCGGCGGACAAAAACAACGTGTAGCCATAGCACGTGCCTTGATATCCAAACCGCAAATCATCCTCGCCGATGAACCTACCGGAGCCCTGGACAGCAAAACATCCGTGGAAGTGATGAATATTCTGAAAGAACTGCATAAAAACGAGGGACTGACAATTGTTGTCGTCACTCATGAAAGTGGAGTAGCAAACCAAACGGACAAAATCATCCATATTAAGGACGGACTGATTGAACGAATTGAAGAAAACATAGACCATAATGCCTCTCCTTTCGGCAAGAACGGATTCATGAAATAACTGACACACATGATTGATCTTATTCAAGAAATATTCGGAACAATAAAGCGCAATAAATTACGCACGTTCCTCACCGGCTTTGCCGTAGCTTGGGGTATCTTCATGTTGATCGTACTGCTGGGGGCAGGCAACGGACTAATCCATGCTTTCGAAAGCTCATCTGCAGATATGGCTATGAATTCCATCAAAGTATTTCCAGGCTGGACTTCCAAAGCATACGATGGATTAAAAGAAGGACGCCGCATTGAACTGGACAATAAAGACTATCGGATAACCGAAACCGATTTCCTCCAAAATGTCATCAGTGTAGGAGCTACCGTACGTCAGAGTAATGTGACTTTAACATACGGGCAAGACTATGTATCCACCACACTGGAAGGAGTATACCCTAATCATAAAGATGTAGAAAGAGTAAAACCTGCAGGGGGGCGATTTATCAATGACATTGATATCCGTCAACGGCGAAAAGTAATCATTCTTCATACAAAAACCGCAGAAATGCTCTTTAAAAAAGACGCAGACAAAGCTATCGGAAAATTTGTCAACGCCAATGGAGTAGTATATCAAGTAGTAGGCCTATTTACCGACAAGGGAAGTTTCCAACCTAATGCCTTCATCCCATTCACCACCTTACAACTCATATATAATAAAGGTGACAAGCTGAACAATTTGATATTTATGACACGAGGACTCGATACAGAAGAAAAAAATGAAATCTTTGAAAAGGAGTACCGCAAAGCTATCGGCATACACCACCGGTTTACAGCTGATGACAAAGGCGCTATCTGGATGTGGAACCGTTTCACTCAATTCCTGCAACAAGAAAAAGGTATGCGCATTCTGACTATAGCCATTTGGGTAATAGGCATATTCACTTTGTTGAGTGGCATCGTAGGTGTAAGTAATATCATGCTGATCACAGTAAAAGAACGGACCCGTGAATTTGGTATCCGCAAAGCGTTAGGTGCCAAACCTATATCTATCTTATGGCTAATTATAGCCGAAAGCGTAACAATTACCACCTTTTTCGGGTATATAGGAATGGTGGCAGGTATCGCTGCCACAGAATACATGAATACAGTGGCAGGAAACCAAACTGTAGACGCAGGCGTTTTCACCGAAACAGTTTTCCTCAATCCCACAGTAGATATCAGTATAGCCATACAAGCAACCATGACATTGGTGATAGCCGGTACACTGGCAGGCTTCTTTCCTGCTCGTAAGGCCGTCATGATCCGACCAATCGAAGCACTTAGAGCAGATTAAAATTATGAGAATAGATTTAGACAGGTGGGAAGAAATATTCATCACCATTACCAGAAACAAGACACGTAGCCTATTGACCGCTTTTGGTGTTTTTTGGGGCATATTCATGCTGGTGGCCCTTATGGGGGGTGGCCAAGGACTACAAGATATGATGTCGGCCAACTTTAAAGGATTCGCCACCAATTCCGTTTTTTTCGGAAGTAATAAAACCAGTGAAGCCTATAAAGGATTTAGAAAAGGACGTTATTGGGATATGGAATTTAACGATGTGGAACGTATCCGCCAAGCCGTACCGGAAGTAGAAGTTATCACTCCCAATATCAGCCGATGGGGCTCTACTGCTATTTTCGGAGACAAGAAAAGCTCCTGTGCCGTCAGAGGATTGCAGCCTGATTATGAAAAGATAGAAGCTCAAAATATTACAATGGGGCGCTTTATCAATGACGTAGACATACTGGAAAACCGGAAAGTCTGTACCATAGGAAAACGTGTATACGACGAACTGTTTCCCCAAGGAGGAAACCCATGCGGACAATATTTGCGTGTGGATGGTATTTATTATCAGATTGTAGGTGTTAGCTTATCAACCAGTAACATGAATATCAATGCCGGAACAGAGGATAGTGTAACTCTTCCATTTACTACCATGCAAAAAGCATACAACTTTGGAAAGCGCATTGATTTAGTCTGTATTACCGTAAAACCGGGAGTAACTGTTACCAGTATAGCCGACAAAATAGAACAAGTAATCAAGAAAGCGCACTATATCCACCCGGACGACAAACAAGCGGTGATCATGGTCAATGCAGAAGCAATGTTCAGCATGATTGACAATCTGTTCACAGGCATCAAAATTTTGGCATGGATGGTAGGTTTGGGAACATTACTGGCAGGAGCTATCGGAGTAAGCAATATTATGATGGTTACCGTGAAAGAACGTACAACCGAAATCGGCATCCGCCGAGCCATTGGCGCACGCCCTAAAGATATTCTAAACCAAATTCTTTCTGAAAGCATGGTATTGACAACTTTTGCAGGGTTAATGGGGATTAGTTTCGGAGTCTTGATCTTACAAGGATTAGAAGTAGGAACGGCAGCTTCGGGTACAGAGGCTCATTTTCAAATCAGCTTCTGGATGGCCGTCGGGGCTTGCATTTTATTGATGGTCTTAGGTATGCTGGCCGGATTAGCACCGGCCTATCGCGCTATGGCCATCAAACCAATTGAGGCTATAAGAGACGAATAAAACCATCCGACGTAACGGATAAAGTTTCCATGCAAGAACAAACAAGAATAAAAAAATAATAAAACAAACAGATATGAAAAAGTATGTAAAAATTGCACTATTAGTCATCGTTGCACTGATATTCATCGGAACATTTGTATTTCTCTATCAAAAATCACAACCCAAAGCCAGCGTGTATACTATATTAAACGCAGAAATCACCGATCTGAAAAAGACCACTGTAGCTACTGGAAAAATAGAACCACGTGACGAGATTCTGATTAAGCCACAGATTTCAGGTATCATTGACGAGGTATATAAGGAAGCCGGACAAAAAATAAAGAAAGGAGAAGTGATTGCCAAAGTAAAGGTGATCCCCGAACTGGGACAACTAAACTCAGCAGAAAGCCGTGTAAGGCTGGCAGAAATCAATGCCAGACAAGGGGAAACGGACTTTGCCCGCATGAAAAAACTGTTCGAAAGCAAACTTATCAGCAGTGAAGAATACGAAAAGAGTGAAGTAGCTGTAAAACAAGCACGTGAAGAATTACAAACAGCCAAAGACAATCTGGAAATAGTCAAAGAAGGTATCACTAAAAACAAAGCTTCATTCAGTAGTACCCTTATCCGATCTACTATTGACGGATTGATTTTAGATGTGCCCGTAAAAGCCGGTAACTCCGTCATAATGAGCAACACATTCAATGACGGAACCACTATCGCCACCGTAGCTAACATGAATGATCTGATTTTCCGCGGCAATATTGATGAAACGGAAGTAGGACGCATACACGAAGGCATGCCGGTAAAAATAACTTTAGGAGCCTTACAAAACATGGAATTTGATGCACAACTAGAATATATATCCCCCAAAGGTGTAGAAGAAAATGGTGCTAACCAATTTGAGATCAAAGCAGCCATCACAGTCCCCGACAGTATTACCATCCGTTCCGGATATAGCGCAAATGCGGAAATCGTTCTGGCACGTGCCAGCAAGGTACTGGCAGTACCCGAAAGTACTGTTGAGTTTAAAAACGACTCTACTTTTGTATATGTATTGACTGATAGTGTACCTTCACAAAAATTCAGCCGTCGTGCCGTTATTACAGGTATGAGTGACGGTATCCAGATTGAAATAAAGAACGGTCTGAATGTCAATGAAAAAGTACGCGGAGCAGAAAAGAAATAACAGAATATCATTATGAAGAAACAAATCATTATAGCCTTGGCCACCCTGACTGCATTACCGGCCGTTTCCCAAGAAAAATGGGATTTACGTAAATGCATTGATTATGCTATAGAACACAACCTGAGCATCAAGCAACAGGAAGCAGCAAGAGATCAAAATGCAGTGGATTTGAATACTGCTAAATACAGCCGTCTGCCTAATCTGAACGGTAATGTGGGACAGTCATTTAACTTCGGCCGTGCCTTACAGGCAGACAATACGTATGGCGACCGTAATACCAAAAATACCAACTTCTCACTCAGTACCAGCATCCCTTTATTTACAGGATTGCGAATACCGAACAACATCGCTCTCAGCAAACTAAACCTGAAAGCAGCTATAGAGGACTTGAACAAGGCCAAAGAAGATATCAGCATTTCTGTCACCTCTGCCTATCTACAAATTCTTTTTAATGAAGAATTAGCAAAAGTAGCTCACAACCAAGTAGAGTTAAGCCGGGAACAGCTGGAATTGAAAGAAGCTTATTTCAAAAATGGGAAAGCATCTGAAGCCGAAGTCTACGAAGCCCGCACACGTGTCGCCCAAGACGAAATGTCAGCAGTACAGGCTGACAATAACTATCAGTTAGCTTTGTTAGAACTGAGCCAACTGTTGGAACTTCCGACTCCTGACGGATTTGGAGTAGTATCTCCCCGTGTAGAGGATAATTTCACTCTGCTTTCACTTCCCGAAGATATCTATGCACAAGCTGTTCTGAACAAACCAAGTATTAAAGCAGCCCAATTTCGTCTGGAAGGTGCAGCCAAAAGTATCCGTATTGCCCAAAGTTCCTGGTATCCGCAATTAAACTTCGGTGCAGGTATAGGAACAAACTACTATAATATTTCAGGAGTAGAAAATGCTTCATTCAGCAGTCAGTGGCATCAAAATTTTAATAAATACCTGCAATTCTCACTCAGCATTCCGTTATTCAACCGTTTTGACACACGAAATAAAGTAAAGAACGCACGCATCCAGCGCACTGCTTTATCATGGAAGTTGGAAGAAAGCAAAAAGGCTCTTTTCAAAGAAATACAGCAAGCATACTATAATGCAGTAGCTGCCGAAAGCAAATATAAAAGCAGTAATACAGCTACGGATGCTTCTGAGGCTTCCTTCCGTCTGATGAGCGAAAAATATGCCAATGGTAAAGCCAACGCTACTGAATACAATGAGGCTCGTACCAATTGGATGAAAGCCGTTTCGGATATGCTTCAAGCAAAATATGATTATCTGTTCCGTACCAAAATTCTGGATTTCTACAAAGGAGTTCCTCTTACTTTAGAATAATTTCTTAAGATTCACCACAGATTTTCACAGTCCATTCATAATCAAATTCTGCGTTGACCTGTGGTGAATCATCATAAAAATGATCTTTACAATCCGGACAATTCATTGTATCTCCAACTCTTATTTACGTCAATTTTCGTCGTTTTTCAAATCATACTATACCGTACGCATACGCACTACAGTTCTCTCCTTAGAATTACTTTTATTGCTTCCTCCTGAACGTTCCGAATCTTTCTCTTTCTTACCATTTCCTCTTCTCACATCCCTGCCGGATGGAGTAATACGCCTATTTTCATGACGGTCCTTATCAACCTGTGAGTTCTGTCCACGTCGTGAAGGGCGCCCATCATGCTTGTTATTATGATCCTTCTTCGGTCTGTCCGGCCTTGCCTGTGGAACAGACGGACGATGATGATCACCCGACGGCCTGTCAGGACGGATTTGAGGTCTGTTTGGACTAGCCTGAGGAGGAGTGGCTGGGCGATGATGATCCTTTTGAGGAGGACGAACAACTATATTAAAATCACGACGACGGTGCATATCATACGTCATTCTATCATGGCGGATACGATAATGTCCGTCGTACACATCATGGCGATAATGGTCACGATAATGGATCTTATAATAACTGACATTATTGAAATGAGTACGATAATGCCCTCCGCAATAACTAGCATAGTGATGCGGTTTGCCATAGTAGAAAAAATTCACATTATTATATACCAGATAGATACGGAACTGCCATTTGTTCTCATGCGCATAAATGGGACGGTAGAAATGCTCAGCCCTCATAAAACGACGATATTGCGCACTGGAAAGTATCCAACGAAGATCATCATTACGCACATCCAAAAAATCATAATAACGTTCCAACGCATAATCATAGCCTCTTACCACATCATCCATCAGATAACGGACATTATTGATAAAATCATAATTCACCTCATATACATCATTGTATTGCTGCGGAGTGAGTTTCAGTTCGTATGCCATACGGTCGGTAAGAAAACGAGTGTTCTGTCTCATTTTGCTGATACTCATGGCCCCCATTGCGGGAATAGTTATACCTAGCATACAAATCACTATCAGTAATGTAGTCCATCTTTTCATAGCTGTTACGTTTTTAGTTTGTTAGTTCTATGGCACAAAAATAGGGGAAATCACTTTCCCCCACAATTGATTTTCCCCATAAATTCATAGGGCTTTTCCTATATCTGGTAGGGAAAAGCTCCACTAAGTAAGGCGTATCCCCTCAGCTTCTAAAACAACCAGACGTTTTTTATATAAATCCCCCACCGCTTTTTTGAAAGTTTTTTTACTGACACCAAAAGCATCATAGATATCATCTGCAGCACTTTTATCATTCAATGGAGTGAAACCTTCATGATCTTTAATATATTGTAATAACACTTCTGAAAAATCATCCACCTTCTTTGCGCCTAACTTTTGCAGAACCAAATCTATCTTGCCATCCTCACGCACCTGCTTTACATAAGCCTTCAGCCGCATACCGGCTTCTAAAGGTTGGAAAATCTCATTATCGTAAAGCAAACCACTGAACTTATTTTCCACAATAGCTTTAAATCCCAAATCTGTTTTCTGCCATATCAGGATATCCACTTCCTGCCCCAGCCGATAATCGGGATGTTCTTTAGAAAGATAATGCTCCACTTTAGCAGATGCCATAATGCGGTAACTATCTTCGTCTATATGTGCGTGTATTATATACTTTCTCCCTTTCTGCATTTTCATCTTTTGTTCACGGAAAGGTACAAAAAGGTCTTTCATTAATCCCCAATTCAAAAACGCACCAAACTCATTAACCCATGCCACTTCCAAACAGGCAAACTCGTCCACCTGCACCAATGGCTGTAAAGTGGTAGCTATCAACCTTTCCTCATTGTCGAGGTAAAGAAAGACATTCAGCACATCGCCAGGCTTACAGCCTTCGGGCACATAACGCGTAGGCAATAAAATCTCTCCGTCATCGCCTCCATCTAAATAGACACCAAAGTCTACTTCTTTTACAACCTCCAGCTGGTTGTATTTTCCCAGTTTTACGTTCATTAGCTAAATTTTTTCTCAAAGATAAATAAAAAGCACTATCTTTACTCGCTATTAACAAAGAAAACCCCAATTAGTTATGGATAATTTTATCTTTTACAATCCTACACGCCTCATCTTTGGCAAAGGCATGATTGCCCAATTGTCCCAACAGATACCGGCCAACAAGAGAATCATGATCACTTTCGGAGGTGGCAGTGTAAAAACAAATGGAGTCTATGAACAAGTAATCCAAGCCCTTGAAGGACGTGATTACACGGAGTTTTGGGGAATAGAATCAAATCCTGATATATCTACCCTGAAAAAAGCTATAGAATCAGGCAAAGAAAAAAACATCGACTTCCTGCTGGCAGTAGGTGGCGGCTCAGTTATAGACGGTACCAAGTTGATTTCCGCTGGTATTCCCTACGACGGAGATGCCTGGGAACTAGTTAAAAAAGGCAGTGCACAAAATACTATTCCTTTAGGAACTGTGCTAACTATTCCCGCCACAGGTTCAGAAATGAATAACGGAGCTGTAATTTCATGCCGTGAAACTCATGAAAAATATCCATTTTTCTCCTCTCATCCTGTATTTTCTATCCTAGATCCGACAGTAACTTTCTCATTGCCCGACTATCAGATAGCTTGCGGACTGGCAGACACTTTTGTACACGTCATGGAACAATACATGACCAAAACAAACGAATCTTATCTAATGGACCGCTGGAGCGAAAGCATCCTTCGTACATTGGTACAAATCGCTCCGCAAATCAAAGAAAACAAACAGGATTATCACTTGATGAGTGAATTTATGATGTCCGCCACTATGGCTTTGAACGGTTTCATTGCTATGGGAGTATCCGAAGACTGGGCCACCCACATGATAGGGCATGAGCTGACTGCATTACATGGCATGACACACGGCCAAACACTGGCTATCGTATTTCCCGGAACTCTACGGACACTCGCCGACAAAAAGCGTGACAAAATACTACAATATGGCGAACGTATCTGGGGGGTTACTTCAGGAGTTCCCAGTGTACGAGTATCGCTAACCATAGAAAAGACTGAAGAATTCTTTAGAAATTTAGGACTTAAGACCCGTTTGGATGAAGCAGGAATAGGCGATGATACCATCGAAGAAATAGTACGCCGGTTCAATGAGAGAGGCGCAGCATACGGAGAGGACGGTGATGTAACTGGAGAAGTGGCACGCCGGATTCTGCAAAACTGTAAATCGAAAAAAGAAACAACTGATACAGGAGGAACGAGTATGAAAACAGTTATTCTTACTTCTTTCAAAAGTGATGTCCGAGCACACATGTTACAGGATCTTCTAAAAAATGAAGGTATAGAATCCATGTTGCAGGGAGAGTATACAGCCCAAGTTTTGGCTTATATTCCGGGAATGGAAATAAAGGTTCTAGTCTTCGAAAAAGATTATGCCCGGGCATTTGAAATCCTGAAAGCCAGTTTTCCCGAGAAAGTATAAGCATAACTTTCTTCTACACCATTCAAACTTTCTCATCCATATCTTGTTATAGGGAGTATTCAAACCTAAACTAAAGATGTACATGAGAAAGTTTTTATTTTTACCTTTACTGGCACTGCTAGCTTCGTGCGGTAAAGATGAGGATTATGACAGAAGCAATCCCAAACCTGAAGAGATGGTGACTCCCGCCTTATATGCCACCATTCAACAAAATACGACCGATCTTTATAACGGTCCTTTGGAAGTATTACCTTGCCGGCCTGATGGCAGTATTTATGTAGGAAATTACACATCAACCGGAAATCAGACCCCTGTCCCCGCATATTATTCCATAGAAAACGGAATAGGAAAATCTAAAAATTCCCCTCTAAGACTGCCCGCAGGCACCTATAATATCATTTATTGGGGATATCCCACCTTTTTCAATACTACAGACGCCGCACTGAGCGACCCTACCCTAATTTTAGGAGAAAAATTACTCGACACTTCATTAGGATTACGAAAAGTCCCCGTAGATACTGTTTACTATCCTGTACACGATTTAGTATTCGGCACACAAGAGATCAATATCGGTCAAGATGACCTTCAAGCGCATCTCATTCGTGCTACCGCCGCATTAGGAGTAATCACTACCGAAACAAACGGTAACGCTTTCAGCGAAAGCATAGACTCTATGTGGATTTATATCAGCAATATCTATAGTAATCTGAATTATTTCTCCGCCCAACCGGAAGGAACTGTCAAAACCATACGTTTCGGGTTGATCCCTAACGCAGATCGAAAAGAATTCAGCAATAAATTTGTATCTGTATTCCCATCCCAGCCAAATCCAATGATCCAAGTCTTCGTGCAAATGAAAAACGGAGATTTAAAGCATTACCAACAAAAGCTAACCACACAACTTAGTGCCGGAACAAAAACAACAGTCAACCTGAGTATGGACGGTGTACTACTGGAAGAAGGAGGGACCGGAGGATTCCAAGTAGACCAATGGAAAGAGCAGAATGACAGCATCCATATACCATTAAACTGATCTCTGCTCTATTAAATTTTCAAAGAAATCCTGCCATCTACCATGTGAATAGTACGGTCCGTCAAACGAGCCAAATTTTCATCATGAGTAACAATAACAAAAGTTTGGCCTAATTTATCACGCAAATCAAAGAACAACTGATGAAGTTCCTCTTTATTGCGGGTATCCAGACTGCCCGACGGCTCATCCGCAAGGATAACCGCCGGGTTGTTTATTAATGCACGCGCTACCGCCACCCGTTGCTTCTCCCCTCCCGACAATTCAGCCGGTTTGTGCGAAGCACGTTCGGACAACCCCAAAAAAGCTAGCGTTTCTTTGGCTTTCCGCATAGCTTCGGAAGAAGATGTACCTGCTATCAACGCAGGAATCATCACATTCTCTAAAGCTGTGAACTCGGGAAGTAACTGGTGGAACTGAAACACAAAGCCAATCTGCCGGTTACGAAAAGCCGACAACTCTTTTTCCTTCAAACAACTCACTTCTGTACCATTCAGTAAAATAGTACCCGTATCCGCCTTATCCAACGTTCCTATGATCTGCAATAATGTAGTTTTCCCCGCACCACTGGGACCTACAATACTTACCACCTCTCCTTTTTCTATCATCAAGTCAATACCTTTCAGTACCTGCAATGTCCCGAAACTCTTCGTTATTCCCTGTAATTCTATCATAATCAAATTCTTCTTATCACATACTCCGCCAGATAACAGCCAAAGACTGCCGGCATATAACTCACGGTTCCGGCAGTAGATTTCTTATTTTTCTCATCATCTACCAATATCACCGCATCCTGATCGGCCTGCTCTGTACTAAATACAACCGGAAGTTTTCGCTTCATCCCCATTTTCTGCAAACGCTTCCGCACGGCTTTGCTTAATCCGCAATGGTAAGT
>Ga0192244_10055_pt1 | contig 47569 bp, 36 predicted proteins | sample Koala_Koa27_L3_FD_131234 | JGI IMG/M metagenome (GOLD analysis project Ga0192244, IMG submission 131234) | Enriched cells from koala feces incubated with labeled cellulose particles, San Francisco Zoo, California, United States - Koala_Koa2-7_L3 ... | reverse complement strand
CGGATCTCCGGATGCTGGGAGAATACCACCTCTTCAAAATCATTGATCATCGAATCCTTCCATTGATTCACCGGAGTCCTAATGATCTCCTTGAGCGAAACAGCAGCCGGAGCCGGTTTAATCATCGAATAAGCTTTCGGAGTGGAAACAGCAATATCCGGTTTCACTAAAACCAGATGATAGTTCTTTAAAGACAAGGAAACCGGTTCAAAGATATTTCCTGTGCCGGAAGCAAAAACGGGTTTGTTTTGTATAAAGAAAGGACAATCAGCCCCGATAGTAGCGGCTACCTCTTCCAACTCTTTGATGGAAATATCCAACCGGCAAAAATCATTCACTAACTTCAACATAAAAGCAGCATCTGCAGAACCACCTCCTAATCCGGCGCCAAATGGGATCGTTTTCAACAGATGAATTTCCAGGGCAGGGATTCCATATTTCTCCTGTAGCCTGAACAGAGCTTTCATAACCAGATTCTGTTCCGGATCCCCCGTTATAGAAAGGCCGGTCTGATGAAAAGTAGTTTGTTCTGCTGGTACGATTTCCAACGCGTCCCTCACCGGAATGGGATAAAAAACCGTTTCAATATTATGATAACCATCCGGTCGTTTGCTGACAACATTCAACCCCAGATTGATTTTTGCATTGGGAAAACAGATCATATATCGTTTTTATTAATGTATACAATAGAAAAACAAAGATAAAAAGATAATCCGGATTAAATGAAAAGAGACTTAAACAAGAAACACACAGGCCGGATGACCTGTGTGTTTCAATACCTTTTGATATGTTAAGATCCTGTCAGGATTTAATATTCGGTTGCTCCAGGCCATAGCCTTTCTTTTTGTCTTCTCTTTTTAACATCAGAGCAACAAACAGGGCTAATACACCAAAACAGGTGAAAATAGCCATGGGTAATGTGTAGTCATACGCAGGTCCGCTTCCTTCCAGTTTACAGAAAGTATCCAGTACCCAGCCAATCAACAGAGGGACCATACTCAAACCAATATTTTGTACCCAGAAGATCAACGCATACGCCGTCCCTAATTGTTTTTCAGGAATGATCTTCGGCACAGAAGGCCACATGGCAGAAGGAACAAGTGAAAAAGCAACTCCTAAAATGATCATCACAATCGTGGCAAACCACCATTCATTCAGAATAGGAAGTGTAAATAACAGATGCACGCCGATTAACATACAGGCTCCGATGATCATGATCGTTGCCCCTTTCCCTTTCTTATCATACAACCCACCAAAGAAGGGAGTAAGGATCAGGGTTCCAAACGGTAACAAGGCCGGAATATTTCCTGCCAGTTCCGGATCCACAGCATATTTATTAACCATCAGGTCCGTTGCATATTTAAGGAAAGGGAATACGGCCGAATAAAACAATACACATAACACAGCAATCAGCCAGAAACCTTTGTTTTTGATGATCAGAACAATATCCGCCAGCCGGAAAGGGTCTTCCGGCTGTTCTCCGGACTCACTGATCGAAGCATCTAACTTCCTATCCATCACACAATAGATCATAAAAGCGATCAACCCCACACATAACAAAACCAGACACAACAGGATCGGCGCGGAAATACTATTAAAATATTTAGCGTAAGGAACTGTAATAGCCAGTGCCAGCATCGTACCAATACGGGCTGTTGCCACCTGCATACCCATTGCCAGTGCCAATTCTTTCCCTTTAAACCACTTCACGATCACCTTGGAAACAGTGATACCTGCAATCTCTACTCCTACCGCAAAAATAGCATATCCAAAAGCAGCGAGAGTCACCTGTGCTTTCATACCCAACAAAGTGCCCTCACCGATATATCCGGCAATCGCTCCATATTTCATCACACAACCAATCACCATGAGTAAACAGGCCCCGAGACCAGTAAAACGAATTCCTTTCCGGTCTAAGATCATCCCTCCCAGGATCAGCATAAATAAAAATACGTTGAACCATCCATAGGCACTATTAAAAATACCAAAGTCCGTACTTGTCCAAAGCAGTTCAGCTTCCAGCATGGGTTTCAGCGGAGACATGACATCTGTCAGGAAGTAACCGCACAACATAGTAAAAGAGACGATCACAAGGGCAGACCAGCGGGCCGCCGCAGAATCACTTAGTTTTCTTTGTATTTGTTCTGTCATTATATAAATAGAGTTAAGAATTACGCATCATATCCCGGAAAAAGCGGAAGAGCATCCGCTACCACAAACGTACTGCCACCAATAAAAACCAGATCCCTCTCACCGGCTTCCGCCAACGCTTTTTTGACAGCTTCTTCCACCGTGTCACATACCATTCCGGAAAGTCCCGCTAAAACTGCATACCCTGTCAGCTCTTCAACCGGCATGGCCCGCTCTACGGAAGCCTGTGTAAAATAGTAAAACGCCTTCTCCGGCATCAAAGATAGAATATTTTCCACATCCTTATCATTTGCCATCCCTATAATCATATGCAAACGGGCCTGACCCCGGTGTTTCATCTCTGCATCCAGATGTTTTCTCAAAAAAATCCAGGCTCCCTCATTATGTCCCGTATCACAGATCACACAAGGTTTTTCCTGCACCTGCTCCCAGCGTCCATGCAATCCGGTCAGCTCAATGACATGTTCAAAACCTTTACGAACGGCAGTAGCGGTGGTCTTTACATCCATGTTCTCAAGCAACCGGAGTGTGGTCAGCACAACATTGGCATTCCTTGCCTGTACCACCCCGGATAATTGCCCGAACAATTGTCCGTAATCCGAAGAACTGAAATACCACTCTCCGGTAGTCATCAGATAAGATTCCTGCATCACATCCTGATTACCAATCCAATACATAGGGGCCTCTACCAGATCAGCTCTTTCCTCCAACACATCCAGCACATCCGTAGAGTCTACCTCTCCGACAATCACCGGAACTCCCGGCTTCATGATACCGGCTTTCTCTGTGGCAATCTCCTTTACGGTTTCCCCTAAAAATTTCTGGTGGTCCAGGCTTACATTCGTAATGATACTGATAATGGGTGTAATGATATTCGTACTATCCAGCCGTCCCCCCAAACCTGTTTCTATGATCGCAAAGTCCACCTGTTTAAACCGGAAGTAATCCAGGGCCATCGTCGAAGTCAGCTCAAAGAAAGAGGGCTTTAAGGGTTCAAAAAAGTCCCGGGTCCGTTCCACAAAATCCACGACATACGTTTTACTTATTTTCTTTCCATTCACCCGGATCCTTTCCCTGAAATCCACTAAATGAGGAGAGGTATATAATCCAACCGTATAACCGGATTCCTGAAGAATGGCTGCCAATAAATGGCAAACCGATCCTTTTCCGTTCGTTCCGGCCACATGAATAGTCTGATAAGCTGTGTGAGGATGGTTTAAATGATCGTCTAAGGCCTTACTTCTTTCCAGTCCTGGTTTATAAGCTCCGGCACCCTGATGTTGGAATACCGGCACACTGGCGTACAGGTATTGAACAGTTTCTTCGTAAGTCATGCTTTTTGTATTTAAGACATTTACAAAAGTAATTAATTTTATTTATACCTTTGCGCTTCATTAAAGAAAAGGCTTTAGACCCATGGACAAACGTCACATTGCTTATACTCCGGCAGAAGTAGTCTGCTCAAAAAATATTCTAATAGAGGCAGAAGGCACCACCATCCGTAAAGTAACGATCATTGGCGGTTGCAACGGAAACACCCAGGGATTATCCCGGTTACTGGAAGGAATGGACATTGAAGATGCCATTCATAAAACAGAAGGTATCATTTGTGGGAGACGGGGCACCTCGTGTCCGGACCAGATTGCTCAGGCACTACGCAAATTACTACCCGTAGAATAATGAGATCTCTTGTAACAAAAATATTTTCTTTCATTTATCTTCGTAATGACCATAAGCAGATAATATCAATACTGTAATTGTTTCCTTTTCTATGATATAAATAAGGCGGTGTCGTTTAGTGATTCGACGCGAGTAACAACCTTTATATTGATATTTCAGATGTTCCGGTTTACCTGTTCCGGTTAAAGGATGATGTTTTAACTCCTCTAACAATAGGATGAGTTTACTGTAAGCTTTAATTTCTGTTTTTTCAATAAAGCCATATCCTGAAGGGCTATTTCAGTAAATTCCAGATTATATATCATAAACTATCCAGCAACTTTTTCAATTCTGCATCAGTAGTAACTTTTACGGTTTTTCCTTCCTTCGCTTGCTGAATAGACTGATCTAATCTGGTTTGATAAGAGATTTTCTCTTCGCTAACCTTCTGTTTTTCGCCATTTTCATCATCCAATCCGTATAGCTGTGTATTTTTCTTTTTCATATGTTAAAAGTTTAGATTACTTACGATACAAATATATTATTTCTTTCTTAGAATGTATACAAATCAACCGATCAGTATAAATAAAAAAAGGAGAACTTCGAAAAGTTCTCCTTTAGAAAATAAGATCATTTATCTTTTAGTCATGGCCTTCTGTTTTGACGATCTTATTATAAAGACCCATAATCAGCAGTGGCGCAGCCCATTGTCCTACAAATAAGGCTGTATGTTTATGTTTACGGCCCAGGCATTTAAATGTCAATGCTGCAGCCATCGTAGCCACCGCTACAGTTAAATAAACACCCGATGGAACACGGGATGTCTGATTTTCCAGTGCGGATGTCAAAAATCCTTCTTTTCGTTTGCTGAATATCATAATAACGCTATTTTATTAATTACGCTTTTACAACAGACAGAATATTTGATTGTTTAGGACCCATCCATGGTTTTCGTGATTATATGCAAACATTGACATTCATTAAATACCTGCTCCATCCACAAAAGAAGAAGAAACTGCCTTCCGCTGAAGTATGCGGGAATAAGGAGGTACACCGGAGGTCTGCCAGATATTTCCTCCGATCACGGAATGATGCCCGATCGTGATCCTTCCTAAAATCGTGGAGTTGGAATAGACGATCACATGATCTTCGAGGATCGGATGCCGGGGTATATTCATCGGTAACCCTTCATCATCTAACTTAAAGCTTTTAGCCCCTAAGGTTACCCCCTGGTAAAGACGGACATGGTTACCGATCACACAGGTCTCTCCGATCACGACTCCCGTTCCGTGGTCTATACTAAAATATTCCCCGATCGTTGCTCCCGGATGAATGTCTATTCCGGTAGCGGAATGAGCCAGTTCGGTAATAATACGAGGGATCACCGGTACATTCAGTTTCAATAATTCATGGGCTATACGGTAGTTGATCATAGCCTGGATGGCCGGATAACAGAAAATCACCTCACCATAACTACGGGCAGCGGGATCCCCGTCAAATACAGCTTTGATATCCGTACAGAGGAGCCGCTTGATCTCCGGCAACCGGTCAATAAAGATAAGCGCCAGTTCCGAAGAATTTGCCGCCTCCTCTCCTTTCCCGTCTGCATGAAAAAATGGAGCCCGTTATAAATCTGTTCATCAAGTAAAGAATATAATTTTTCGATATTGACTCCAACATAATATTGCTGGCTGTTGTGGCTGCGTCCGGTTACTCCGAAGTAGCCGGGAAAAAGGATGGATCTGATCAGATAAACAATCTCTTTTAACTGATCAATGTTAGGTAATGTTTTCTCTTCCTGGGGAATGTATTTAAACTCCTCTACGGCGGAGGGTTGCGTAAGCACTTCTACGTTTTTTTGTAATGTATGGATAAAAGCATTCATCGGTTTTTTCTTACATGTATTCGTATAATAAAATAGATAGATATCTCTCTCCGGTATCAGGCAATAACACCACAATATTCTTCTCCCTGTTTTCCGGCCGCTTAGCCACCTCAAGCGCTGCGTATACAGCGGCACCGGAAGAAATACCCACCACTAAGCCTTCTTTGGAAGCTAACCGGCGGCTGGTTACAAATGCATCTTCATTTTTGACCCGGATCACCTCATCATATATGGAGGTATTCAATATTTCCGGAATGAATCCCGCTCCTATACCCTGTATCTTATGAATACTGCTCTGTCCCCCGGAGAGTACAGGGGAATCAAATGGTTCCACGGCAATGACCTGAACAGCCGGGTTCCGCTCTTTCAGGACTTCTCCGATTCCGGTAATGGATCCGCCGGTCCCGACACCAGCTATAAAAATATCGACCGTACCATCCGTATCCCTCCAGATCTCTTCTGCTGTGGTCACACGATGTACGGCAGGATTTGCCTGGTTTTTAAATTGCTGGGGAATAAATGAATTACGGTATTTTTTCTTTAACTCATTCGCCTCATGAATGGCTCCATCCATACCTTCATCCCCCGGTGTCAACACAATTTCCGCTCCTAATGCTTTCAGGAGGGTACGGCGTTCCACACTCATCGTTTCCGGCATCGTCAGGATCAATCTGTACCCTTTACTGGCTGCCACAAACGCCAGCGAAAACCCCGTGTTCCCACTGGTCGGTTCTATGATCACTGTCTCTTCATTGATTTGCCCGGATCTCTCCGCATCTTCGATCAACCCGAGACCGATCCGGTCTTTCACACTCCGCAAAGGATTGAAATACTCTACTTTCGCGATCAGGTTGGCGGGAAGCTCCTCTTCCTCCATGATATTAGTTAGCTGAACCAAAGGTGTATTTCCAATGAGCTCCAGCAGGCTTTTAGCTATTTTCGACATATCTTTCCGGTTGTTATTAATACGTTGTTACCGGATGTAAAGATCGGTAGGGCTCATTAGATCTGTAATCCCATATTCAAGGGATTTTATCTACCAACTTATTGGTAGATCACACCGGTAATAGCTTTGTATTTCCTTTTTTATTTAATTCATACTCAAATACATGTTGTGAGAATCAAAGCCTGCACCAGAGAGGGGATAAAATAGCAGGAAAGACAATAGGGGTTTTTCTTCATTCTTTTGTCTTAGGAGTGAATATAAATTCATTATTAACTTAAAACACCAAAAAAATGAAGCAAACTGTACTTCTTTTAGGATTACTACTCCCTTGTTTTTTATCAGCTCAATCTTCGGACAAAAAAGAGCAGAAGCAGAAAAAGATGATTGAACATTTTACCCGTGTCCCCGCTCATCCATCCCTCAGATCCTGGCAGCCTGAACCAGCACCCAGGGATTCTTCTTACATTTATATGTATATGGAAGATGAAAAGGTATTTATAGGAAAAACGATTTTTGAATATGATAACAGGCTGCGTCTGATCTCCGAAGAACATCAGTTTGTGGATGGTTCTGAAAATAAAACAATATACCGGTATAAAGAATTCCAAGCTTATCCGGTAGAAGAAAATTCCTATGCAAAAGAAGGAAATGAATGGATCGAAACGAAAAAAAAGTATATATGACCTGAATGAAAACGGATATCCTCTTTTAGAAGAACAATATGTTTCTAACGAAGGAGAATGGTTTAAATGGTCTTCCACAGGGGCTATTCAATTGAACGATAAAAAGAATCCGGTGGTCCTGATGGATACAACTTTTCATGATTCCGAAGATATATCTGTGATGAAAATAGAGTTGATATATAACAGTGCGGATCAGGTGGTAGCTTTTACGACTATGGGTTTATCCGAAGAACAGACTTCCGGCCAGGAATGGGAATTGTATGAAAAGATCTTACTGGAATATGACTCACAGGGTTGTTGCACCGCTGAAATTCATTATAGCTGGAAGGAAGAGGAAAAAGATTGGATCTATAGTGACCGGATAGATATGATATATGACGATAAAAAGAATCTAATTTCTATGATCGAATGGGTAGATGAAGATTTTATCTTTGAAAAGTATGAATATATAAACTTTTACTCTGATGATGTATCCACTTCTACAGAGGTGATCCGGGACGAAACGATTCTTCTTCATTTCTCAGACCATATATTGACTGTTACCTTACAAAATAGTGAGTCAGGTCACCTGTCCGTTTATTCGACTTCCGGAAAATTAGTAAGGAGAACCCCGCTGACTTCTGCTCTTTCCTCCGTTTCTTTACACGAATTAAACAAAGGCATATATATCATCCATGTTCAAACAGCAAGTGATACCCTAACAAATAAAATTGTTATACGATAAAATCTCCCTGTTCCCCGCGTGTGGGGAACAGGATTTTTTATTTAAAAGTGTCTCTTTTTTCATTGTACGAACAAAAGTATTCATTTGATAGTTATTAGGTTAAGATAAATAATATAATATTATCTATCTGCTTTTTCAAATTAAACTTATTTTACTAATTAAAAATCAGATGAGTATGAAGAAATTATTACTTAGCTTATTGGTGGGAAGTATGGCATTCAATGGGTATGCCGCCGATTACGACACCCTCTATGTAGGACCTAATCAGGATGTCCGGTATGAAATTAAATTGAATACAACCAAGTATCCGGAACTGAAAGACATGACCGTAAGTGACGTGGTATGGTATTTGGGAGATCCTCACAATCGCCTGACCGACAAAGGGAATGTGGCTATTCAGTTAGCGGAAACCGATTTTAAAATTGAAGAAGAGAATGATAAATATTATCTCGAATACCGTCAGGTAAATGGTACAGGTGATGAAGACCGCTTAGCCTACTATCTTTTCTATGCTTTTGAACCAGGAACAAAAGCCGGCGTAGATGCGGGTCATTTTGATGGTTATACGACTGATACGGTTGCTTACATTTACCGTTACAATGAATTGACAGCAGAGGATATCAAAGGGATCACTTATACAAGAGATGGCGAAACATTTACGATACACGTTGAATTCGACAATGGAAATTCTCCGATGGATGCCCAATCATACGAAGTATTTGAAGTAGATGAAAACGGAGAGCAGATAGGTGAAGTATTGGCCACCTCCTCTACTCCTTCTATTCCTCTTACCATTGACCGCGATATGCGCATAGGAGTAGCTGTCAGAAATCCAGGTTCTGTTGTGACCAGTGAACAGACACTCTACCTGAATTATATTCCTGATCTTGAAATTGCTTCTATCGGATACCGGATCTATGATAGCGGAGATGTGGTCGTGGGTGGCGATCATTTAGATGGAAAGACAGAAGTGGAATTTACTTCTGAAAATAAGCATAGCATCCAGTTGTTTGTGAATACGAGCTGGGGACCATTAGAAGACCTGAAAGAACATGTTGTCTTTACATGGACAAAAGATGGTGCAGCTTTGCCTGCAAATGCTAAGGCAGAAAGAGGAGTGGTTACTTTAGAGCCTTTCACTACAGGTACTCACAATGGCGTTTATAAATGTGTTGTAAGTGATAACGGTGAAGAGGTGGGTGTTGCTTATTTTGCAATTAACGCAGAACTGCCAACAGATAATGAGATCATTACCGCCAACTCTTCTATGTACGTAACGAATGGTTATTTATACATAGATCAGGTAAGCGCAGGTGTGAAAGTATATAACATCAACGGTAGCTTAGTGAAAACAATCCCGGCAAACACCGGAAATGTAATCCCGTTGAATTTACCGAAAGGGATCTATGTGATCACCAACGGTAAAGAGGTGATCAAAGCTGTGAACTAAGTTTTACAGAATTATACTACTATAGCTGCCCTAAAATAAGAAATAGCACACAGAGATCCGTTTCTGTGTGCTATTTATCTTTTAGAATTAGGATTCAACCAGTTCAAAATCATATTTTTCAAATTCCTTTCCGTTCAGGATAACAGAAACCTGATGAAGTCCCGGATGAAACACCCGGGTTGTTACCGGGCGAAAAGACTGTTTCCTGATTATTTGTGTAATCGAATTTGCCGCATATTCCTTTTCGCTGATTTTGCATACTTTCTTCGATAAGGTACCATTTGCCTTTTGGTAATACAGTCCGTATTCAAGTCGTATCCTGACTTTCTCCCGATTGTTATTTAACAATTTAAAGCTAAACTCCAACGCCTCACCGATATTCACCCGGGGCGTCAAAAGTTGAAAATCCTGAATGAGGATGTTATTTACAACATTCAACCCGAATATTTCAAACACCTCCGTATGACCTTGTTTCAGGAGCGTTCTGCAGCCATGTTTAATCACCCAGTCCGTATTTTTCGATTGGCCCTGCCATTTCCTTGCCAGATCAATCACCGTTTGAGGATTATCTTTAGCCATATCATTCAAATTATTAGCAACGCTTTTTCTTACAATTTCGAAAGGGTCATTTTTAAGATTTTCTAAAACCGGAATGATAGGTGCCGGATCTTTTTTTAGCTCCGGTAAAGCCATAGACCAGGGAAGCCGGGGGCGACATCCCTCTGAAGCCAGCCGTCTTACTTCCCAACATTCATGGGTTGACCAGGCTAACATTTGCTTCATCATTCGGTCCGGATATTTTATGATGAAAGGGCGAACCGTAAATTCACAACTTGTAAACTGTGTGATCTCTTCTATCGCATGCACCGATGTTTCATAATCATCTAAGCCATATTGTTGAACAAAACCCGCTAAAATCCCATATTCTAAGGATAAACCGAACTTCGTTTCCTTTACGGATCTCCAGTACGGTGTCCCTTTCACGTAACAGATCAATTCCAGTATCTTTTCAATTGCATTTTTATAATCTGTAGGCAAAAAGTTTTTCATAACAGCCGAAATATGCATTCCTCGCTGAGAGAATTCCTTGTTTTCCCATTCATCATCTATTACCTGTGACAAGAACAGACGTTCATCAAAATCGTCCATGATATATTTGAGTGCTTTCGTAAACTCACCCAAAAACTGTTCATTCCACATATTTTTAAAAAGTTCTGCCATATTTTCTGTTTTTCTAATCATCTTTTATCCGGAGTGCAATTATCTCTTATTCCACGTATGCAGACTGCTTAGGTTACGACCCCGGGGGATCAACCTTATAACCCCGGCATTTTAACCTTATGACCCCGGGGTCGTAACCTTATACCCCCGGGGGTTTGACCTAAGTAGTTTGCACAAAGCTCCTAATTTGTAATTACTGCGCACGTACTCTCTCACGGCAGTAAGCCTACTATTCCGTTATTCGCCTGTAAATAAATCAGATACGGAGCGGTCATTGAGGGAAAGTGAATACATGCTTTCCTGCTTTTACCTCTTGAGAGAAATTCCCGGCAGATATCGTGGCGCTACAGTTCACCGGAACAGTCACTCTTAATTCCACTTCTCCCTCTTTCCGTTGCCATTCACTTTCTATCAATCCTTTGACAGACTTATAACTGCCTTTCACCCATTCCAATTCCTTTACAAAATGAGGAGTGATCCGGATATGCTCAAATGCCGGATGACTTTCATCATAGTTGATCCCTGCTAACTGATTCATCATCCAGGCGGATACATCCCCCATAAAAACATGGTTCAGAGAGGCATCCCGGAACTCAGGGCTGAGGGTCCATGTCTCCGGTAAAGTTGTATATCCCATCGTTTCCACCCAGTAGCCCCAGGATGGAGCTTCTGTTTTGGTGATCATTTTCATGGCATCCTCTATGTAACCATATTGAGTTAACATCGCCGGAACGGTTTTACTACCTAACAGGCCGAAATCCAGGAAATGCTCATTACCTGCCACAACCTCCTGCAATTTATCCGCTACTAATTGTTCCTGGCCTTCCGGCACCAATCCTAATGAAAGAGCTACCGCCTGTGCTGCCTGGGTTCCGTTTGCGTAGACTCCGGTAGCCGGATCAAAGAATTTCTGATTAATTAGTTGTCTGAGTTGTTCTGCTTTCTGCTGATAAGGAGCAGGATCTTTGCCCAGCAAAGAGGCAAAACGGGCCATCAGGACATAATCCAGATAATAATATGCTGTAGAAGTATACTCATTGGGAGTGATTGCCTTCCAGTACACCCAATCTCCCAGCCCATGTTTTAGATAGCCATTCACTTCCATCGTTTTCAGATATGTCAGATAGCGTTCCATGACAGGCCACAGGGTTTCTATGGAACGGGTATCCCCGTAATAGTTATAGAGGGCATTGGGAATGATGAACATAGCAGCATCCCACACCGGGCCGATCGCAGTTCCATATCCCCAGCCACTGGAGGGTATGATACCGGAAACATCTCCGGCCTCCCTTTGATTATCCATAAAGTCATTCATCCATTTCTCATACAGGGTGATCCCGTCAAATCCTAACAGGGCCAGATCGATCGCAATATGTGCATCTGCGGTCCATCCGTTTTTCTCCCGTTGGGGACAATCGGTGGGTATGCTGTGGATATTACTTCGGTAGGCCAACATGGTGGCATCCCAGATCTTATTTAATAAGGGGTTCGAGCAACTAAAAGATCCTACCGGTTGCAGGTCGGTATGCATAAACAGAGCGGTCAGACTCTCTTCTGTCAGTTGGACCGGTTTATCGCTTTCTACTTCTACATACTGGAAATCATGATAAGAAAAAGCGGGCATATAAATCTCTTCCTCACCTGTTCCTTTCAGGGTCAATACATCTGTCTGGAATATTTCCTCCGGTTTCACCGGATGATAATAGACATCTATATTGCCTTGTTCAAGCCGACCGTTGGATTTTAATAACTCGCCATGTTTCAACGTGATACGGGTTCCGGCTTCACCTTTTACTTTAATCTTCGGCAGACCGGCTATATTCTTTGGAAAAGAGTACACATAGAGTTTATCGCTAAAGGCTTTCATGGAGACCGGTTTTAGTTCTTCTGTGATCCGGATCCCCGGCATTTGCTGTGCTACTATTTTAGGAGCAGGTGCCTGGGTGATCCGGACATTTTGCCAGTGACTATCTTTAAATCCGGCTTCTTTCCAGCCTTCTTCCTCCAGAGTAGCGTCATATTTATCACCACTGTACAGGTTGTCGTAGGTGTATGCTCCGGTATGCGTCAACCAGCTTTCATCCGTACGGATCGTATCGATTGAATCGTCTTCATAGGTAACCCGTACTTCGGCTATCATCGCCGGGCGGTTTCTCCAACGGGCCTTCTCAAAATTCCAGACAGCAACGGATTGGATGTTGTACCAACCATTTCCCAGCACAGTAGCGATGACATTTTCCCCTTCTTCCAACAGGGAAGTAATATCGTGGGTAACATAGAGGATCCGCTTGTCAAAGTGCGTGTAACCCGGATCCAGATAGTTCTCCCCGACCCGTTGGCCGTTGAGAAATACTTCATGATATCCGGCGGAAGCAATATATAAACGAGCCTCTTTTATTTTTTTATTCAGAGAAAATGTTTTTCTGAAAAGAGGAGCCGGTTCATGTTCTTTATCCTGATGGTCGGTAATCCAGTGAGCTGACCACTCGGAAACATCAAGTTTACCGGTTTCAAACCAGGCCAGGTCGGAAAGTTCTCCTTTACGTCCTTGCTGGTCCCAGACAATCACATTCCAGTAGTAACGGGTATGGGGTTGGAGAGACATGGTTTGCAAAGGTTTCAGATCATGCGGGTCTGTTCCGATGCATATTTCATACCGGGAAGCTTTGAACGTGCTGTCCGCAGGTACATACTCCCAGGTGAACCGGGGATTCCGGGTGTCGATTCCCAATGGGTTTTCAAGATATTCTGTCCGTAGGTTTACCGGTGCAACAGAGATACCGGACGGATTGCAGGAACACATCCAGATGGCTGTTAGTAAAAGAATAAGTGTTGTTTGTTTGATTTTCATACGTTTATCTCTATAATAGTGATTGAATAATCCGGATCTTCCGATCTGTTTTTATTTTCTTCTTCAAGTTTCTCTATAATAGAACGGAAGCCGGAATGACCAGCTTCCGTTACTCTTAACCTGAGGTTTCAAAAAATTTGTTATAAGGTAAACAAAGTAACAACTATTTTGTCTATTATTCAAGTCCGAAGGCAGGAACCAGATCCTCTAATTGTTGATCTGTCATTCCTTCCGGCTCATAGCCGGCCATCCGGGCAGAGAAAAAGATCTGGGCGGATTTGCTGAGTGTATCGATTGTATCGAAACATTCGACCAAATCTTCCCCGACTGCTAAAATACCATGTTTTTCCCAGAATACAACATCATGTTTTTCTAACTGCCGGATTGTAGCCAGAGCCAGAGCCAATGTTCCGGGGATCTCATAGGGAACGATTCCTATCCCTTTGGGTACTATAATGCGGCATTCCGGGATCATACTCCACAACAGACGGGTGATCGTTTCCGAATTTAGGAAGGGTTTGCAATGGGTCAGTCCAATCAGGTCTGTCGGATGGGTGTGCAGGACCACTTTATTATCCCGGCCGGATGACCGCAGATAGTTGTGCATCATCAGGTGGGAAGGTAATTCCGATGTCGGAGGGATCTCTTGTTCCGCAATGATCTCAAAAGAGGCGCCATCCGGGGCGATCCGGATAATAGATCCGTTCCCTAAAGGATCCTGTGCCACATAGCGCATCCGTTTACCTGTTCCGGTCACATAGAAAATGTGACCGCACAATCCGGTCATAGCCGCCAGTAATGGGTAGGGCTCACAAATAGCGGGTAGTTCTTTTTCCTCTTCACTCATCAGGTCTGTGATATTCACAGAGATATTTCCTCCGTTCCTCTCAGCCCATCCTCTGGTCCAGAGATAACCGGCCACTTCTGCAATACGACCAATCTCCGCCATCAATTTTTCATTATCTCTTATCATAATCTATTTTTTTTGAACAGGCATATAACTTGTCATTCAGTTTCTCCGATATGCCTGTCTTTAATTTATATCATTGAAATTCATACCATTGAAATAAAGAAATCATAATTAGCAAGGTTGTAATATCTCCCGGAGTCCCAACGGGACGGCATATATTAGCCTGGGACGCAAGTCCCAGATTATATTAGCTGTGCCCCAAAGCTCTCCCGGAGTCCCAACAGGACGGTATATATTAGCCTGGGATGCAAGTCCCAGGTATATTAGCTGTGTCCCAAAGGTCTCCCAGAGTCCCAACGGGACGGCATATATTAGCCTGGGATGCAAGTCCCAGATTATATTAGCTGTGCCCCAAAGCTCTCCTGGAGTCCCAACGGGACGGTATATATTAGCCTGGGACGCAAGTCCCAGGTATTTGATCTCCCAACTATTAGAGTCCTGTAGGGACGACACAATACAAAAATGACCTCCTCTATTATTGTGCCGTGCTTACAGCACTTCATATATTTATACTAATTGACCTGGGACTTGCGTCCCAGGCTAATATGTGCCGTCCCGTTGGGACTCTGGGAGACCTTCCGGACACAACTGATTATGATTCCTTTATTCATACTGTCTAACTTCCTTTTAAATTTCCTGCCTGACTTCCTTTTAAAATCATTTCTTAAAAGCTGGGGATGATCAGGGAGAAGATCAGGATGCAGATGCCGGTGATCAAAACGATCACTGTTTTCCTGCCTACTCCTTTCCATTCTTTCAGAACGATCCCCCATATGTTACTGAAGATCACATTCAGTGACATCAGCATACTCCACGAAAAGGCCAGCATGACCGGTGAACCGCTAAAGTAACTTTTACCCATCCCTAATCCGAAGAACTGGGAGTACCATAACAGACCGGCCAGTGCACAGAAAAAGACATTATTCACAAGCACCGGTCCGGAAACCGAAAGATAGTCATTTCCTGTCTTATTTCTGATATTCTGAAAAATGCAATAGCAGGCATTCGTCAAGAAACCACCGATCGTGACTAACAAAATGACCGGATTCAGCGCAAACAGTTCACTGGCTCCCGCGGATTTAGCCTGTTCAAGGATCTCTTGTCCGGATTCCAATCCCAGATTAAAACAGGCACTCATCACGCCGGCCAGTAGAGCCACCAGCAGACCTTTTGTTAAAGCAAAATCTTTTACGGCAGCCTTTTTCTCTTCCTCTGTCATGTTCTGCGCCCGCAGACTACCGGCATAACCGATCACCGCAATACCGGCCAGCGTCACACTTACACCAATCAACAGGATCAATCCGCTGCCATGGAACAGGTCCATTCCTCCGAAAACGGCTGGAAGTAAGGTCCCGAATGCAGAACAGGTTCCCAAAGAGATACTTTGTCCCAAGGCAACTCCCAGATAGCGCATACTCAATCCGAAAGTTAATCCTCCGACTCCCCAGAGCATTCCGTAGATAACGGGGTGCAAACTGTTTCCCGCACTCCATACCTGTGTCAGGCTGCTTCCGTCCGGAATGGCTAACTGTGCCCCTAAGAAAGGAAATACGAGCCAGGCAAACACGCCCTGTACCAGCCAGAAACTCTCCCAACTCCATTCCTTTACCTTCTTGATGGGAACATAGGAACTACTTTGGCCCAGACTGCCAACCGCAATAATAAGTAATCCTATCAGTACCTCCATATACGTTTGTTATTACCTTTTACTGGTTACCTCTTTTTCATATTGCTGTATGCAGGGAATATAAGATTCCCCTACCGGCATATCATTCTGTAGACAGTACATATCCCAGACCGCTCCCCAGGGCAGGCTCTTCAGTTCTTCCTGTAAAGCCAGACGTTCAAAATATTTCCCTTCGTCTTCATATTGCTGTAACAGAGCAGAGGGTTCCAACAGTGCCTGTAGAAATGCTTTCAGCGTGGCACGGCAACCGACCACATAAGCCCCTACCCGGTTGATGGTGGCATCAAAATAATCCAGACCTATATGGACACGGTCTAAAGCATTGGAGCGAATAATTTCACGGGCCAGATCTGTAATGTCATCATTCAGGATCACCACGTGGTCACTGTCCCAACGAATCGGACGGCTTACGTGCAGCATGATCTCAGGCGTAAACAGCAACAGGGAAGAAACTTTGTCCGCTACACTTTCTGTCAGATGGAAGTGTCCGGTATCTAATGTCACGATCTTTCCTTTTTTAGCACCGTATCCCAGATAGAAATCATAGGAACCGACCGTGTAACTTTCCAGGCCAATACCAAAGAGTTTGGCTTCGATACAATCTTTCATATTCGCATACTCCGTTGCAAAGATCTCATCTAAGGATTGTTCCAGAAGCTGGCGGTATTTCAGGCGGTTTGCAGGCACCTCCTTGCTCCCATCATGTACCCAGAGATTCATCATACAGGGATCATGCTGGAACTTACCCATTTCTTCACTGATCCAACGGCAACGTTTCGTGTGTTCAATCCAGAAATTACGGATGTCCTCATCCGGATGGGCAAGGGTCAGGTCACCACTTTTCGGATGTGAAAAAGAGGTACTGTTAAAATCTAATTTCAGTTCATTTTCTTTCGCCCATTCCATCCAGCTCCGGAAATGTTCCGGTTCCGCTTCATTCCGGTCTACCACTTTTCCCTGGAAATCTCCGTAGATCTCATGTAAGCTTAGACGATGTTTACCCGGGATATAAGAGATAGCTTCCTTGATATCCGCCCGTAATTCGTCAATCGTTCGGGCACACCCGGGATAATTACCTGTAACCTGAATACCTCCGGTCAATGCTCCTCCCTGATTTTCAAATCCGGTTACATCATCTGCCTGCCAGCAGTGCAGTGAAAGGGAGATCTTTCTCATATCCTGTAATGCCTTGTTTACATCCACGCCTAAGGCGGCATACCGTTCAGTCGCATTTTCAAAAGCAGACTGAATCATTGCTTCTTTTGCCATCATTTGTTTATTACTTTTTATTAATTACTTGTATTGGAAAACGAGAAAAATTCAAGTTATAAGGTCTAAAGTTCCAGGTTTCAGGTTCAAACATCCAACGTTGAACGTTGAACTTTAAACGATATAACTTTCACTTAACTCCTTCTTTTATGTTAGGGGTAAATACTTCTAATGGAAAGGAGGCTGCTACGATCCGGCGCATTTCCCACCGGTCTGCTACCAGTCCGGCAGATTTAGCCTGTACCATACAATTACCGATGGCAGTAGCTTCCGAAGGTCCGGCAATTACCGGAATGCCTATAGCATCAGCGGTGTACTGGTTTAAAAGTGCATTTTTGGAACCTCCTCCTATCACATGGAACCGGTGAACCGGGTGAGGAGACATCTCCGAAAGAAGAGCCAGAACCTCTTTATAGCGATTAGCCAGACTGGCAAAGATGCACCGGATCACTTCCGCATCTGTCACGGGTACTGCATGACCGTTTGAACGGCAGGTATTTTGTATGGTCTCTACCATACTGACAGGATTTGCGAAACAGGATTCATCCGGATTCACGATGGAAGTAAATTGTTCCGCCTCTTTTGCCATGGCTACGATTTGAGGATAGGTATAATTTTTACCCTTTCTTTCCCATTCTTTCCGGCACTGCTCCAATAACCACATACCGGTAATGTTTTTCAGGAATCGTGTGGTTCCTTCAATACCGCCTTCATTGCTGAAGTTGTTTTTAAAAGAGCTTTCTGTGATAATGGGTTGCGCTACTTCTATCCCCATTAAACTCCAGGTTCCACTGCTCAGATAAGCAAAGTTGGGATCCGTAGCCGGTACGGCTACTACAGCAGAAGCCGTGTCATGTCCGGCCACTGCCACTACTTTTACTTTTCCTATTCCGGTCTCTTTTGCCAGCGCATCCGTCAATTCACCGATTATCAGTCCCGGCATCACCGGAGAACGGAGAAGGGAAGAGGAGATGCCTGCCGACTCTAATAAACCGGTTTCAAATTCCTTGGTGACAGGGTTTAATAGTTGCGAAGTGGATGCATCTGTATATTCACAAATACGTTTTCCGGTAAGCAGATAAGAAAGCAGATCCGGAATGAACAGGATCTCTTCTGCTCCTTCCAACGGAGAGAAAGATTCCTTCCGGGCACGGAACAGTTGGAATAGGGAATTAAAATTTATGATCTGAATCCCGGTTCGCTGATACACCTCCTGTTTGGGAATGAGACGGAAAAACTCCTCCGGGGCCCCTTCGGTGTAAGGGTCCCGGTAAGCACGCGGTAATCCTAAAAGCATACCATCTTTACCCAGATAACCAAAGTCTACTCCCCAGGTATCAATCCCGATAGAATCAACCGTTAGTCCTTCCTGCGCACAGATAGAAAGACTGTGTTTCAATGCCTCATACAATCCGAATATATTCCAGAAGTATTTGCCATGCAATTCCAATATGGAATTAGGGAACCGGTGGATTTCTTTCATCTCAAACCGGTTATTGCTTAAAGTACCCAGAACAGCTCTGCCGCTGGTGGCCCCTATATCAAAAGCTAAGAAATTGTGTTTTTTCATGATATCTGTTGAACATTCTATGGAAACAAAAGTAGCGACTCCCGCTGATCTCCTGTTCTTCAAAATGATTTATTGCTTTTCATTTTTGACAGGAAAAAAGCGGCAATCCGGAGCTGGCTGATGGAGTAAAAACCGATCCGCCTGTGTAGGGTTGGAACTTCTTTTTAGTTTATAATTATGTATGAATGGATAATAATTATGTAAAACGGAAATATAAAAACATATTACTTTTGTGGCATCTTAGAAGAAGAATGTTTCCTTCTAATGTGGGATTAGTCAAACCAATAAAACAATTATATGCAAGTAATAAAGTTTCTGGCTTTTACAATGGCTATAAGCATGTGCTTTTCATCCTGTAAAAAAGATGATCTGGAGGATGTGTACCAGCCGGAATCAGAAGGAAAAGGAACTATATCCATCCGGCTGAGAGATAATCAGGGAACAAAAAGCGCTTACATCAGAAATGCAGGAACGGAAGAAGAAAGAAAAATAAACCAGGTTGAATTCTATGTCTTTGATTCGAACGGGATACGGGACCGGGATATGTATGGTTACATTAAGTTTGACCAAGCGGACAACGAATACACCTTTCCTGTACTTGAAGGAAGGAATAAAACAGTCCTTGCGGTTACAAACAGAGGGCTCGGGGAATTAAGCGGGGTGAATCTTACGGAGATTAAAAAGATCCTTCATACGGCTGAGATCGAAAATCCATTGCAGGTTCCCGCAGAGGGTATTCCTATGACAGGAGAACAGGGGAATGTGAGTATCACTAAAGACGATATGACAACAATCTCTATGATCGTAGATCGTTTATATGCCCGGTTCAATGCACCTACCACTTCTGCCTCCGTAAAAGTGACGCTTACTTCAGATGATAAGGAAGAAATAACGGAATGGTTTGGTGGTACGATCGCCGGAAATATTCATTTTACTTTGAACGGTTATTATGTAATCAATGGGTTGAAGCAATCTTTTGTATTCCCTAATTATGGTGTAGGGGAACAGGATGCCCGCTGGGATACAAAGGTCTGGACGATCGGTAATCAGCCGGCTAACTATTTTTCTACCCAGTATACGGCAGATGGGCACATTCTGAAAGCATATAGTGGGAACAGCCTTCTTTCCAATGGTGAGCATGTGTATTTGTATGAAAACTCACCGGTGTATGCCAATGGTTACCAATCCAATACGATTTATGCTATGATCATTGAGGGCACACTCTATGATAGTGGAAACCCTGCGAACCGGGTAACACGCTATTGGAAGATCCATATCACCTCTACTACGGAGCCTGAAAATATTTATAAGATCCTCCGGAATGCAATCTATAAAGCAAATATCAGTGAGATCCGGACCTTAGGCTACAGTACTCCTAAGGAGGCGGAAGAAGAAAAACCGAACGTGGTTAAACCTCCTGTAATCGAACCACCGGTCGTAGAGCCTCCTGTAGTTGAACCGCCGGTTGTGAATCCGGGCGAGGGGGATACGGAAGTAATCGTAACAGTTGAGATGATTGACTGGAAAATCTATTCAGAAGGAGTTACTCCCTAAAAATAAAATTTCATATATATAAGGAGAGCCGGGTAAAAAACCCGGCTTTTCCATGGAAAGTAATTACTCATAAATTATCAACTCATATCCTTTTCTTCAGGATACACAAAGAAAAAAGGCATTTCATATATGGGTCTGAAGAATTATAGGATTCGTTTCAAAGACTGCATGATCTTTTCCAAAAGTTCCTCAGCAGTATAAAGGGACCAGTAGCTTTCATTAAAAAGCTCTACCGAGAAGACTCCCCTATATTCTTTCTTTTCTAACAGATCAAAAATGCTTTTAGTTGGGCAGATCCCCTCACCGGTCATTACCCGGTCGGCATCTGTCAGTTGCTCAAACGGGAGATGTCCCGGATAATCATTTATATGAATAACAGGCAATATCGCAGGATCGATCACCGATAAACTTTCCCAGGAATTTCCACCCCGGTATAAATGATAGAGATCCAGTAACAAAGCACCGTCTGTTCTTCCTGTTCGCATCAGGATCGCGGTCACATACTCTACCTTACTCAGGTGATGCGAACCCCAAAGTTCCAGGAGTGGCTGGACACCTGTATTCTCGCAGATCTCCAGAATTTCATTTAATTGTCCGGCATACAGATCCAGACGTTCCCAATGGAATGGTTCCTCTAAACCTGCACCCGTAACGGCAATATGGTTGCTTTGTAGTCTCTTAGCCATCTCCAGTTCCCTACGAAATTGTTCCACACCCTTTTTACGGGTCGTTTCATCTTCACTCAGGCAGGGAGCAAAACCGATCATATTCTCTACGGAAAGACCGGAATTCCTGATCAGTGAAGAGAGTTGCTCCAGTGTTCCTCCTGCTTTTACATAGGCTTCGATATCTTGTACCCAAAGTTCGATCCCGTCGAATCCGGCAGTAGCCGTCAGGGAGATCATTTCCGGTAAGGAAAGACCATATCCTGAAATCGTGGAAGTATTCAGAGCCAGTTTAACCCGGTTTTCTTCTTGGATCTGCACAGTACCATATATCGTTCCGGCACTAAAAAAGGCGACGGTGAAAAGAATGAGAATATAATTCAGTGGTCTCATATTTTCAGGTTCTTCAGATAAGTGCCGGATCTCCCGATAGAACTTCGCGGATCGGCAGGTCTATCGTGTTCCACAATAAAATACTCCACAGATGTATTTTCACAGGCTTTTATGATCTCAGGGAAGTTGAGTGCCCCATGTCCCACATCTTCGAAATCTCCTGTTTCCGGATGCATATCTTTCATATGAAGGGTAGCAATACGGTCCGGATATTGTTTGATGAGCTGAACGGGATCACTTCCTCCTTTCGTTGCCCAGTATACATCTAATTCCATTTTCACCCGTTTTCCGTCCAATACCTCCATCAGGATTTCAAAAGGGATTTTTCCTTCTACCGGAATAAACTCTTTATCATGGTTGTGATAGATCAGGGTCAGCCCGTTTTCTTTACAAACCTGACCGGCTTTGTTCAGATCTTCCGCCCAGACTGCCCATTCCTCAGCCGTACTCATGGAACGGTCTAAGGGCCAGTTATAACACACCAGATAATCTGCTTCACAGTTTTTTGCCATCTGAATATCCTCCTTTAAAGCCGGTCCGGCTTCTACGATCGCTTCCACACTGGTGGGCATGACTACGGTTTTTAATCCTAACGAGCTGACATATTCCCTGGATTCTTCCCAATCATATCCGGGAAGTGCTCCTACACTTTCCAGATAGGAATATCCTGTTTCCGCGACAAAAGCCAGACACTCTTTAGGGTTTGTATTATACCATTCTCCTCCGGTATTAGGAATAAGCCCAAACCGGATGGTACGAGTAGTGGGATTTGCTGCCGCCAGGGTGGTTCCGTTTTCTTTTTGTCCTCCTCCGCAGGAGATATAAAAAGTAATCATGAAGATGCTAAGATACGTTATTTGTTTCATCAGATAGTAAAATTAAAAAGTGGGTAATTTCCATGGTTGACGATAGACAGGAGTGATTAGCTTATCAGCTTCCGGATCACCCAATGTGTTCTTTTTATCATCAAAACAAAGGATCTTTTCTGTCCGGGCGGCAATGTTGGCAAGGTGAGCATATTTGGCACACAAGCTGCCATTCTCGATCGTACAGCCGGTGACCAGGTTACGCGTCTTCACACAATCGAGAAACTTATCTACATGTAGGCGATGGTCAGCCGCTTCCCCTTCTGCCTCCACAAACATCGGTTCCAGGTCTTTTCCCAGATTCTTATCCGGGATCAGTTCAAAGTTGAACCGGTCTGCCACGATTACCCCTTTGGTTCCCTGGAAAGCAACGCCGTAGGTCCGGTTCCAGAATCCGGTTTCCGGTCCGCAGGAGCTGGTCCAGCTGATCTGCTTATCTCCGAAATCGTAGATAACCGACTGTGTATCGAACGTTTCGTGAAAATGATCCGGGAAAAGATAGCGACCACCGAACGAGGAGACTTTCCGTGGGAAACCGGTTATTTTACTTCCCCATAAAGCGATATCGATCAGGTGTACTCCCCAGTCAGTCATTACTCCTCCGCCGTAATCCCAGAAAAGCCGCCACGTTCCGGCTACCCGCTGAGGATTATAAGGTCTTTGTGGGGCAGGTCCTAACCACATGTCGTAATCAAAATCAGCTCTTACCGGTTCATCGGGTACAGGCATGCTTCCCGAACCGTATGAGAAATTCCCCCATATATCTACCCGGGCCAGTTTGCCTAATATGCCGGAATGTACGATGTCCACTACCTGCTTCCAGTGTTTACCGCTCCGTTGTTGCTGTCCTACTGTGACTACCCGTTTATATTTTTGTGCCGCTGCCACCATAGCATTACATTCCGCAATCGAATTAGCCATTGGTTTTTCTACATATACATCCTTTCCGGCAGCCAACGCATCAATCGTTTGCAGGCAATGCCAGTGATCCGGAGAAGCAACGATCACCACATCTAAATCTTTCATATCCAACATCTTTCGATAATCGGTAAAAGTGGCTGGTTTTTTCCCTCTTAGCTTCTCTATTTCTGCTACACGGGAGGCCATCAAGACAGCATCCACATCACATAATGCCACACAATCCACCTCCGGATGGAGTAAAAAATCGGAAATATTCCACCATCCCATAAAGGCACATCCGATCAGTCCGACCCTCACCTTCTCATTCGCTGCTGTCTGAGAAGCCTTATTAGCCGTTTCTATTAATTCAGGTTTTAAAAGAGTAGGAAGACCCAGGGTGACCAATCCTCCTGATAATTGTTTGAAAAAATGTCTTCTGTTTATCATAACATCAGAATTAAGTGTAAAATTTTAGATACTTAAACAGCTATAGATTCCATTACCAGCCTGGATTCTGTTGAATATTCGGATTCACGTTTATTTCATCTTCCGGAATTGGGAGAAACCAGTTTTTTCTTTCCAGCCTGCATCCGCCAGTTCAATGTAAGTGCCATCCCCACGAGGAACCTGTTTGCCCTGATCTGCAAAAGCGGTAGGAGCATCTCCCCAACGGATCAGATCCTGATATCTGACATGTTCAAAAGCCAGTTCCAGCCTTCTCTCTGTTTTGATATCTTCAAACAATTGGTCACCCGTAGAAGTCAGAGGTGGTAAGTCCACCCGGTCACGTACCTGGTTGATATACATCAACGCACGGGTGTCATTCCCGGAGCGGTTATAGGCCTCGGCAGCCATTAACAGTACATCCCCATAGCGCATCAAACGGATATTCGTACCATATTTCCCCCAGGTAGTACCTTTTTCTACATACCAGGCACCATATTTTAATCTTAAATATCCTTCTCCTCCATACTGGAAGCTACCGGATCCGTCAATGGCACGGATAGAAGTTCCATATGCAGCCATTTCTTCTTCATTCATCAGGGTTGCCTGTCTGCGTACAAGATCTCCTGCTGCCACAAATGCGTCATACAGTTTCTTTTTGGGAGGCATAAATCCCCAACCGGCTTCTATCCCTAATGTTCCGGGAGTAAAATGCGTATCACGAGGACCGCAGGCATAGAAATCTGAGTCTCCTTCATCTTCCGCCGATGGATCTGCAACCAGTGAAATCTCGAAGATCGATTCAATTCCAAACTCCTGTTCTTCTCTCAGGATGGTCGCAAACTCTGTATGTAAACCATACTCCCCTGAAGCGATCAGCTCTTCAAATTGAGCGGCTGCCTCCTGATATTTCTTTTGATAGAGATACGCTTTTCCCAACCATGCCTGAGCCGCTCCCTTACTGGTCCGGACCCTGTTCTCTGAACTTTGCTGGCTTTTTAGTGGTAAGACCGGAATAGCCTCTGCCAGATCCTGCTCTATTTGAGCCCATATCTCTGCGATCTCCGCATTCGGCTGTGCATATTCGTCTGGTTGTAGTTCTCTTAATACCAAAGGTACACGTCCCCAAAGAGACACCAGTTCCATATAATAGTAAGCACGGATTGTTTTGGCCTCCGCAATTACCTGCCTTTTTGTTTCCGTATCATCTTCCAATCTCTCTACCGCTAAATTACAAAGGTAGATCCCTTTATAAAGATTAGTGAAGTAATCTTTGATCTTGGAGTTACTGGTACCGTGGCGGAATTCATTCAACTCTTCATAACCGAAATTATCCCCACGGGCACCCCCACCCGTATTGACCTCATCCCCCATAAAGTTTTTGAAGAGGAATGGTTCACCCTGTTGTAAAGAGTCATAAATAGCATATACTGCGGCCAGTGCATCTTCATCTGTCTGATAAAAATATCCTGTGTTGTTACCCCTTTCTGCTCCGTATCCAGCCAGTCACTGCAACTGCCTAAAAGCAATAAAACGGCAAACAATGATATGATTTGAGTTTTCATAATCTTTTCGTATTAGTTTTTAAAATGTTACAGATAATCCAAATAAAACTTTTTTGGAAAGAGGATAGAAACCTCTGTCTACTCCCAACGCATTGTCATCACTGGAAGAGGCTTCGGGATCAATTCCCGGATAATTAGTGATTGTAAAGAAATCATCCAGAGAAACATAGACTCTCGCATTGGAGAAAGAGATCTTTCTCAGCAGATTCCGGGGTACTGAGTAACCCAACTGGATCTGTTTTACTTTCAGGAAAGATCCACTGTAGACTACCGCATCGCTGGTCCAGTAGCGGGGATCCACATCCGCTTTAGGCAGAGAAGCAGACGTGTTGGAAGGAGTCCATCTGTCCGTATAGTAAGTCGCAAACCGGTTCACCATCGGACGGTCTGTACGGAAAAGCCCCATCAACACATCATTTCCTTTGGAGCCAGTAGCAAACAAAGTAAAATCAAATCCTTTATATTCCAGGTTGATCGTAGCCCCGTATGTCATATCCGGTATACCACTTCCGATATAGGTCATATCATCCTCGTTAATCTCACCATCCCCATTCACATCGACAAATATGACGTCTCCGGTAGCAGCATTGATCCCATCTGTTTTATAGCCCCTGAAATACCAGATCGGCATATCCTTCTCAAAGGCGGTAGCGGTCCATTGCATCAATCCTACCCCATTTAAACGGGAGATTGTTGGGTTCAGGTAAGTCACTTTATTTCTTAAAGTCGCGATATTCCCTTTTATACTATAATTTAAATCTCCGATGTGGTCTCTCCATCCCAGTTCAAATTCAAAACCACGGTTGCGGACATTGCCACCATTGATAGGAGAAGCGGCATTCCCGGATTCAAGCGGAGGTGTATTATCCTTTATCAGGTCTTTCGTTTTCTTGTTAAAATAGTCCATAGTGAAAGTCAGGCGATCCCGGAAAGCCCGTACATCCAATCCTAAGTCGAGCTGCTCACTGGTTTCCCATTTCAGGTTGAAATTACCTAACTGCTCCGGTTTGGAACCGGTCACATAGGTACCATCCGCCAACGGATAGGTAGCGGAGTCTACAATATTGGAAGCATACTGATAGTTCTTCAAATTAGATACACTACCATTCTGTCCCCAACTGGCACGAATCTTTACATGGCTCAAAAATATTTCCGGGAAGAAATCTTCATTCGTTAACACCCAACCCACAGAAGCTGCCGGGAAGGTACCCCATCGTTCTGGTCCAGGCAGGATAGACAAACCGGCAGCATCCCGGCGAAGGCTTACCTGTGCCAGATATTTTCCTTTATAATCATAAGACACACGTCCAAAATAAGAGAGTTTCCGGTCTAAATAACTATATCCTCCTACTGTGGAACGTTCCTGTGACTGGATATAATCCAGTTCTGCATAGGAGTACTGGTCCTTGGTCAATGGACTTCCGGATGCATCCACATATTTGTATCTGTACTCGGATACGGCAGTTTCGAACATGAAGTTGAAATTATGATCTTCATTAAATGTTTTTACATAAGAAGTATAATTTTCCCACTGCCAGTAATGGGTAGTAGCCACTGTTTCATTTATACCCGGATAATCATTATAAAAGTTCGCATTATAATAATAGCCTGGTGTATAGACACTCCCATTCAGATTGGAATAGTTAAATCCTAACTTAGAAGTAAAAGTCAATCCTTCTAAAATATCAATATCCGCATAGATATTACCCATCAATTCATCCCGTGTACTTTTACTTTGTCTGACATCCCTCTGTAAAAACGGGTTGACACTTCCCGTTACATAATTAGACATCCCATAATAGTTTCCATCTTTAGACTGCACTAAGTTTCTGCCCTGTGCCAAAAGCTCATGGATGACTCCAGGTACACTTCCCGTATATTCTACAGGAGTCAGTGGATCTAACACCAAAGCACTACCTACAACCGAACGTTCAATGTCATTTTCATATACATAATTTCTCACAGCATGTCCTAATGTCAGGTTACTGCCCACTTTCAGCCAGTTGTTTACTTTATAACTACCATTAAACATGGCTGAAAAACGTTCATACTTATCATTATCTCCTTTGATAATACCATCATGGCTCAAATAACCCAGGGAAGCATAATAGGTACTTTTTTCATTGGCACCGGAAATAGAAAGGTTATGTTTCTGCATAGGAGATGTTTCAAATAGTTCCTTCAGCCAATTGGTGTCATAATCAGAAGTAACCCCGGCCGGCATATTACCGGCTTCTGTCTGATATCCAATATACTGCTCTGCGTTCATCAGCTTCGGCAGATGGGTAGCTGACTGGATACTGTACTGAAAATCATAGGTTACTTTAGCAGTTCCCTGTGTACCTGTCTTCGTAGAGATCAAAACCACCCCGTTACCACCTTCCGCACCATAAATAGCCGCAGAAGCAGCATCCTTTAAGACCTCCATACTGGCAATATTATTCGGATCCAGGCCGGAAATATCTGTCATCCGCAAACCATCTACAATATATAGTGGATCTGAGCTACCATTGGAAGAGTATCCACGGATACGGATCTTCATAGCAGCACCCGGAGAGCCGGAAGAGGAAATCACCTGTACGCCGGAGGTTTTCCCTGCAACGCCTGTTCGGCATTCGTAACCGAAGTATACATATCTTCCGATTTAATAGAAGAAATTGCTCCGGTGACTACACTTTTCTTTTGTACCCCATAGCCAACCACAATCACTTCATCTAATTTCTGGGTATCTTCTTCCAGTTTTACAGTGATATGGCTCTGATTCCCTACTGCTACTTCTTTGGTATCATATCCGATATAAGAAAAACTGAGAATAGCTCCCTGTGGCACGGAGAGCTGGAAATTCCCGTCAAAGTCAGTAACGGTCCCGTTGGTGGTTTCTTTTTGGAGTACACTCACTCCAATCAATGGTTCTCCCTGTGAATCTGTGACGGTTCCACTCACTTGCTTCGTCTGGGCAACTACATTCCCCGCAACAAAAAGTAACAGAATGAAAGTATACCAACGCATACCCACCCTGCAATTTTGACGATGCCCCCAAAGCATCCAATTGATTTTTTTCATAATTCTTATAATTTGTATTAGGTTTAATGAAAGGATATAACTGTCATTTTCTTATAGATTTTATGAAAAAGACAGCAAGCGGATCAGACCGCGGATAAAATTGATTGTTAGTTTGTGAATCTGCTATAGTAAGTATTATTACTTATATAAAAATAGACAGACCACAATCCGGATTACCATTGCGAATAGAGGATAAGATCTTTATCTGAATGGATTAAAATGATCTATATAGACTTACTTTCTTATTTACCCCATTTATTTAAACTATACAGATAAATTAACAAATCAGAATAGGAAACGATTCGTAAGAAGCAAAGGGTGATTGTAGTGAAATATACCTGTGGTTTCTAAACTTTCATAATTTTTAAATATAATTGATGAAAGTTTTATGTTAAATCTTCTACTTTTACAATCGTATAATTGTCCTCAATTATGCAAGTTGAACATTCTAATGAGACGTCCCTGAAATTGGAAAACCTTTAACCTTCTTCCAATTGAACGGGGCGTTTTTGTTTTTCATGGGTTTCTTCTTTTCGTTGTTAGTTTTTACATATGCATTTTCATTTAAAGTTATTGTTTGTTTTAGATAGGGCAAATGTAGGATAGAATGTCGTTGTCACATTTTCTATATTGATATTATTCTTTATATTTTTGACAGAAATACAATAACTTCCAAAATATGGATTTATGTCTATTTAAACAAGACAGGGAATATTTGACTGGATCGTAGTTCTAAATATGACACTAAAAGTTTCATTTTTGACATTTGATTTCTTTCCTAAAAAACCGGGAAATCTGCTTCCTGGAAAGTGAACGAATGATGAAAGTAAGCAGATGGAATGGGATGCTAAATCATAATATTCAGCAAAACCCGGTTGATAAAGATTTCCGATAGCACATCTTTAGGAATCAAAGAAGAAGGTGCCCAACAGATTGTTGGACACCCTCTTTTTTTACATTCGTCTTTTGGCCTTAAAAACACACTTTTCCTTTCTAAAAAGGAATGATATTAACCTATTATTATGATACAAATATATGCGCCCGGGTTTTATTTTCCAATTAAATTCGACTGGTAACCGAATTTAATCGATCAATTCCTGTAAAAAAAGGATAAGCTCTGAACCGAATGTAGGACCCGGTTCAGAGCTTATTTCTATATCTGTTTCTTCTCTCTTACAAGTACGTGCTAATTCATACCTCCTTAACGATTCGGAGTAGCCCACTTTTTAGTGGAAGAACAGGCAATATCCATCATCTGGTTACCTACCTGGACACCAAATTCTCCGGCTTCCAGCACCCATTTGCCATCATATCCGACAAATGCCAGATCTTCCCCTGTGACCTGTAGAGTAACAGTTTTGGTTTCTTCCGGTGCCAGCTCTATTTTCTCGAAAGCACGCAAACGGCGAACATCCGGTGTGAGAGTAGCCACTTTATCACTGGTAAACAATAAAACACTTTCCTTACCTGCTACATTGCCGGTATTTGTCACATCTATCGTGAAAGTGAGTACATCATTCGCAGTGAAAGAGGTTTTATCCACTTTCAGATTACTATATTCATAAGTAGTATAACTCAATCCATAACCAAAAGCCCACTGCACGGAGACAATGGCATCATAATCATAAGCACCCTCCATTTTATCCATGTTCTCAGCCGGTTTATAATCATAAGTGATCAGAGAATGTGCATATTTAGGATACGTGTATGGCAGTTTCCCACTTGGATTCACATCCCCATACACAATATTAGCCAGTGCATCCCCACCATAATTACCCGGTAAATATACCTGAACAACTGCCTGTACCAAAGGTTCTATTTCATCAATGATACGCGGACGTCCCTCATTTAAAACCAGTACAACAGGTTTACCGGTAGCAGCCAGGGCTTTTACCAATGCAAGCTGATTGCGGGATAGAGTCAGGTCGACGAGGTTACCGGGAGTTTCACAATAGGAGTTTTCCCCTACACAAGCCACAATAATATCTACATTTTTAGCTGCATCAACCGCTTTTTGAATTTCCGGTTCATTTTCTTCCCAATAAGCGCCGCCTTCTTTATAAGTGACACCTGCCTCATACACTACATGATCAGCCCCGGCTTTCTGAACGAAAGCTTCCAGGATAGTATTGTAAGCCTGCGCATACTGATCTGCCTTGTCCCCCTGCCAGCTATAAGACCAACCACCATTCAAGGTACGCATAGAGTTTGCATTCGGCCCGGTGACCAAAATCTTTTTATCTTTTGCCATCGGAAGGATCTGGTCATTGTTTTTCAGTAGTGTAATGGATTCTTCAGCAGCTTTCAATACTGCTGCCGCATGTGCAGGACTGGCAAAATCCGGATAGTCACTTACGTTCCAGTAAGGGCGCTCAAACAATCCCAAACGAAACTTCATACGCAACACACGGCGGGTTGCGTCATCAATACGTTCCATGGATACTTCTCCTTCTTCAACCAGTTCTTTCAGCAAGACACAGAAATCCCAAGAATAAGGATCCATAGACATATCAATACCAGCATTGATCGCCAACTTAATCGCTCCCTTTTTATTGGCTGCAATCTTGTCACGGAAAGCGAGGTTATTAATATCCGCCCAGTCTGTTACGATCAGGCCATCCCAGTTCAGCTCCTCTTTCAACCATTTGGTCAGATATTCATAGTTTGCATGGAAAGGCATCCCATTATTCATCCCCGAATTGGCCATTACGGACAAAGCTCCGTTTCGGATTGCTTCCACAAATGGCTGAAAATGTTTTTCACGCATATCCTGTTCAGAAATATAGGAAGGGGTACGGTCTTTTCCGGAGAAAGGAACTCCATAGCCCATGTAGTGTTTCATACAGGCAGCCACATAATCCCTGCCAATACTTTTGCCATCACTACCCTGAAAGCCTTTCACCATTTCCCGGCCCAGTTCTGTCACCAGATATACATCCTCTCCAAAGGTTTCCCATTGACGGGGCCAACGCGGATCCCGCCCCAGGTCTACCACCGGAGCAAATGTCCAGGGAATATTTCCGGCTTTGGTTTCATAAGCTGAAATACGTCCGGATTCATACGATAATTCACGGTTGAAGGCTGCACCTAAATTAATACTTTGAGGAAACAGCGTTCCTCCTACCGTGTAGGTGGTTCCGTGCATCTGGTCTACTCCATAAACGACCGGAATCCCATTTTCCGCTATTGCTTCTTTTTGCAGGCGGGTAATAATATCAGTCCATTCCTGAGGAGTCTGGGGAGTAGCACCCGGTACGTTCAGGATAGAACCGACTTTATACTTATGCATCACCGTATCTAAAATAGCTTCATCGAATTCAAACGGGATGATCGTGTGAAATACGTTTGCTCCTTTACCGACCACATCGATGGTTAGCTGTGTCATCTGGCCGATCTTGTCTTCCAGAGACATTTTGGCAAGGAGGGTTTCAATTTTACTTTCCATTTCCGGATCTTGTGGAATAGCGGGTTTGACTGTTTGGGCAGTCGCACTCAACAACATTCCTGTGGCAAGGAATGAGAATAAGAATTTTTTCTTCATGGTTTTTACCTATTATTAAATAACTGGGTGCAAATGTATACATTTAGTTGCAATAACAACTATTTTTTGTCTCTGCAGAAAAAGGTATATTTGTTCCCGAATATAATATGTAACACACCTATGTACAAAAAACAACTGGAAAAAGGACTTTTATTTACGTTATTTTCTCTTTTCTCTTTTCACACAGTATTGGCTCAATCCAAACAGGCAGACACCTATTGTAATCCGTTGAATATTGATTACACTTACATGATCTATAATTCAGACCAGAATCTCTCCTATCGTTCGGGAGCAGATCCTTCTGTGGTCGAATTCAGAGGTGAATATTATATGTTTGTTACCCGCTCGATGGGTTACTGGCATTCTACGGACCTGTTGAACTGGAACTTTATCAGCCCCGGTAAAAACTGGTATCCACAGGGAAGCAATGCCCCTACTGCCCGGAATTATAAAGACTCGGTTTTGTATGTGGCGGGGGACCCTTCCGGAGCGATGAGCATCCTCTACACCGATGATCCGAAGAAAGGAGACTGGAATGCCGTGCCTGCTATTTTACATGATCTACAGGATCCGGATCTGTTCATTGACGATGACGGTCAGGCCTACATGTTCTGGGGATCTTCCAATGTCTATCCGTTACGGGGCAAAAAACTAAACAAGAATGATCGTTTCTTAGTGGAAAGTGAAACTGTGGAACTTTTCGGGCTGGATATGGCAAATCACGGATGGGAACGTTTCGGAGAGAATCATGCGGATACCGTGTTAGGAGGCTATATGGAAGGTGCCTGGCTGACGAAACACAACGGAATTTATTACATGCAATATGCTGCTCCGGGAACGGAGTTTAATGTATATGCAGATGGTGTGTATACCGCTAATCATCCGTTAGGCCCCTATACCTATGCTCCTAATAATCCGGTCAGCTACAAACCGGGAGGATTCATGAATGGAGCAGGTCATGGCAGTACGGTGGTGGGGCCGGGAAACAACTACTGGCATTTCGGCTCAATGGCCCTTTCATCTATCGTTAACTGGGAACGGAGATTGTGTATGTTCCCTACCTTCTTTGATAAAGAGGGGTTGATGTATTGTGATACCCGGTTTGGAGACTATCCCCATTATGCTCCGGCTACTCCCGGAACGCATGGAGAATTTACCGGATGGATGCTGTTGTCTTATAAAAAGCCGGTTAAAGCCTCTTCCCATACAGGGGAATTCCTACCGGAATATATTACGGATGAGAATCGTAAAACCTTCTGGCTGGCAGAAACCAATCAGGAAAAGGAATGGATAGAGATCGACCTGCAACAACCCGGAACTGTCTATGCGATCCAGGTGAACTACCAGGATTATCAATCAGATAGGTATGGCAGGATTCCCGGACTGCGTCACCGCTATCTCGTGGAAGGTTCATTAGACGGAAAAGAATGGACTCCGTTAGCAGACCGCCGGCATAGTTTTAAAGATACACCAAACGATTATGTACAAGTGGAGACACCAGCTAAAGTACGGTATGTCCGGTATAAAAACATCGAAGTTCCCACCCCACATCTTGCGATCTCCGGGCTCCGGGTCTTTGGCCAGGGAGAAGGGAAAAACCGGATACGGTAAAGAAATTCCGGGTAGAGCGCCAGGGAGACCCACGGGACGCTATGCTTAGCTGGGAGCCGGTAAAAGGCGCACAGGGATATAATATCCGCTGGGGGATTGCTCCCGATAAACTATATACTTCCTGGTTGGTCTACGGAGAAAATGAATTATATTTAAGAAGTCTTACGGTGGGACAGGATTACTTTTTTGCCATTGAAGCATTTAATGAAAATGGAGTATCTTCCCTACCTCCTATACAACCTTTTGAAAAATAATTTATTATGAAAATAAAAACGCTTCTGTTTCCCTTTTTGATCCTGCTTACACTGGTAGTTAGCTGTACTAACCGGCCAGGCCAGGAAGACTATCTGCGGAAAGTACTAAGTGAACTTGAAAAAATAGAATCCGCAAGCTACAATATTACTCATATGTCTATCAAAGCCTATGAAACAGAACCAGACTATGTGGAAAAGTATTTCATCATGGAATTTGATCATCCGGCAGATTCAACCATTGGTGCAAGTTATATTGAATTGGGAGAAGAGAATGGGTTGCCCCTTTTAAATTTCGGTTATGACGGGAACATACGCGTACTTACTTATCATGAGCATCAGGGGTTGATCATTGATGATTTCACCCACCGTCCTCTTCCTTTCCGGCCTGTTAATCCTCCATTCTTTAATCATGTCAAAAATATTATCCGGTATATGCTTTCCACAGACGATCATATCCGAATAGAAATGGAAGAGAGGGAAGATCATTTGTATGTAAAACTAACTATTGATGAAGAAAAACAGGTGTTATTTTTCGGGAAAGCACATCAAGTGGAAAATCCTTATACAGATCCGCTTTCTATCTATGAATTATGGATCAGTAAAGAAAATGACCTGCCCTATGATTTGCGGATTGAAATGACGAATTACACGGTGAGGCATACCTGTTCGAATGTAAAGATCAATCAGTTAAAAGCAGAAGAGATGGACCTGTATGCCTATTTTCCGGACGGATATGAGATCAGGGATTATGGACAAAAACAGCATACGGTTCCGGATATCAACGGACTGATAGGAAATAGGGCTCCGGACTGGATCCTGAAAGAGTGGAATAACCAACCGTTGTCCCTGAAAGATTTTACGACAAAAGTTCTTTTGATCAATTTTACCGGGATTGGTTGTGGTCCCTGCCTGGTTTCCATTCCTTTTCTGAACGGACTGAAAGATCATTTTCAGGAAGACGAACTGAGCCTTGTTTCGATTGAAACCTGGTCCCGCAAAACAAATTCCCTGAAAAGCTATGCGGAAAAATATGCCATTAACTACCCGTTTGTGGCGGATGAGGAGGGAGTGGATAAAAATTACACAGTAAATGCTGTTCCGGCCTTCTTTGTTTTAGATCAGGACCGGGTCATCCGGAAGGTATTTACCGGTTACAAAAAAGGAACTACTGATCAGGAGATCCTGGAAGCGATACATGCACTCCTGTAAACTATTATTTAGCGACTCTTTCTGTTACCACTTTATCTCCCTGCATAGTTCTGCCTGTCAGTTCAACATATTCAACGGTCAGGGAGTTACTACCTTTGGCTTTGACAAACAGCTTTTCAAGAACAGCCGGCTGACCATCAATCCTTGTCGTACAGATATATTTATCCCCTTCTTTGCGAATAGTCAGTTCACGCCCGGGGTAGGCACTCAACGTAATATTACAGGAATCTTCCCCTTTAGAGAGAACCTTATAACCATAGGCAAACTTTTTCTCAATAGCAGATAATCCTTTCACCTCTCCCATCCGTTCCTCCTGATTCACCCAATAAACATCCATCGGTTGTTTCAGGTCAAGAACGCCATCTGTCAGATTCACATCATAACAAACCAGATTCCGGTTCTTACTCCGCTCAATATGGAAAAGTCTTTTGGCAGAAGTAACTCCTTTTTCCTGTGAGAAGATTTCCGGGGAAAACAGGATAAACAGGAAAATGAATATTATTTTTAATGAGTGCATATGTTTTATTTCAAAGGAATTAAAATAGAAAAACAGAATCTGTCTTTTGCAAGGTGATTTCTCAAAAAAGTATGCAAAGATACAAATTATAAACAAAAACAAAAGGAGTATTTTTTTCATTTCAGACGATGCTACTTACAGGATTATCTTTATCTTTAAGAGTTGATTGAATAAAATCGCAAGTGTGAAATGGATTGCAGATCAACAACTATACTTTCCCCTCTGCGGAGGGGTATTGTATGAGCAGGGAATTAGTTATTTATCTGAAAAACGAAATGATGAACAAGAAAGATTTTATGAGGAAAGCCATTGGGCTGTCCCTGGAAAATGTACAGCAGGGAGGAGGCCCTTTCGGGGCAGTGATTGTGAAAGACAACCAGATCATTGCTACCGGTGTGAACCGGGTGACTGACTCCTGCGATCCCACCGCCCATGCGGAAGTAAATGCGATCCGGAACGCCTGTAAGGAATTGAATACATTTGACCTGTCCGGTTGTGAGATCTATACCTCCTGTGAACCTGTCCTATGTGCCTGGGAGCGATCTATTGGGCACGTCTGGACAAAATGTATTATGGAAATAATAAGACCGATGCAAAGAATATCGGTTTTGACGACTCTTTTATTTACGAGGAGATCGAACGGAAACCGGAAGACCGCAGTCTCCCATCCGAAGTACTTCTTCCGGAGGAAGCCATACAGGCGTTTCAGGCGTGGGAGAACAAAGAAGATAAAGTGGAATATTAACCCATCCTGAAAAAAGGATCTCCGGTAAACAGCATACGAATAGTATACTTATTAACGCTGGCTAATATACTTATTACATCCGCTTAATATACTTATTAGAAATGGTTAATAAGTATATTAAATCGCTTAGTGTCCATATAAAGTCTTATACCAGCCCAACTTTTTATATTCATCATTCAGAAAGGGATACCGGGTTTGTGGTATATAAGTAGTTAGTCCGCAATGGGTGTTGATCCGGAAGCCCTGATAGGTCGCCATAAAATCCGGTGTGGCAGCTTTATACAGGATGCATTCATCTATCAGTTGATGGAGTCTTTCTTTTTGTTCCTCTCCCACTCGTTCCGTGAAATACTCTTCAAAATCAAAGAACAATCCGTAATAACGTTCAAAAGGCTGGAACCCGGCTACGCTTTCCCGGGGTTCCTCCGGACTGATATTTGTTTTTAACCAGTTTACCAACGGACCTAAACCGGAAGTAGAGATCACGCTGATCGTGCCGGAACGGAAACTGCCCGCCCGGGAATCCACGTATTCGAATGCTTTCTGTGCAAAACCGGTCACATCCGGTTCTTTCCGGAATAGCAAATCCATAGAAGTGGCATAAATCTCCTTAAATCCCGGAGAAACTATTTCAGCCGCAGAGGCTAAGATCAGCCGGGTTTTATCCCTGAGTTCCCAGGCCACTTCAATCCCTGCCATAAAACAGGCTTCAAATAGGATAAAGTCAAACATCTGGTCCGGGATCGCCGCAGCAAACTCCATTAACTCCATGACTTCCGTCTGATCCTGCCCCACAGAACGGGGACTTACCAACGTGTGGCCGGGAAGCCAGCCGGAGGCATGAGAGAAGAAGATCAGCCCATACGAATCAGCAGGATACAGTTCCTTCATGTCCCGCAGGACCCGCTTAAAAACGTCTGTATTGGCGGAACTCTCTTCCTCATAGGTCTGCACAACTGTGAGTTTATTTTCTCCCTTTTCCCTTTGGATTTCCATCAGGCAGGGAGGTTCATCTTGTTTGTCTTCATAGATCACCACCTGTCCTCCCACTCCGTTCCATCCCTCCAGAATGGCAAGTTTTTTCTCTTCGGAAGTCCCGGACAGGTTATTATCTCTGGCTAAATAGACCAGCAGTGTACGATTGTAAATCGCTTCCTGTTCCTCTTTCTGGCAGGCAGAAAGGAACAACAAACAGATCAGGGAATATAGGTTATAAGAAAATAAATGTTTCATTTATTACCGTTTGAATGGATAAAGAAAAGAGGGCGCTCTCCTTTCGAAAAGCTACCCTCCTAACCATAGTACTAACTTTTTCTACTTTGCGATCACTTTGGCGATTTTTATACTATTATTAATCTCTCCTTTGACTATATAGACCTGTGTCTTTTCCACCGGGATCTGATAAACAGTATCTGATTTTCCGGAAGCATATACCACCTGTCCGGAAACATTATAGATCTGGAGATTATATATCGGTAATCCCTCTGCTGTTATATATAATGTACCATTCCGGGAGAATACCTGTAACTGGTCATCCTGAACGATCACTTCTGATCCTGTTACAAACGGATTCTCTACAAAGTGCAGACTAAACCGGTTATTCAGTTCGATATAATTTCCCTGTACAGACGCATTCACCCGGAAGGTCCGGACCGGATTCGCATTCAGGTCATAGATTTGATTATCCTCATCATGATCAATCAGGTAGACATCATGCTGGAAAGGCCGTAGGTTGGTAAATTCAAGGGTAATATCCTCCGCCTCTTTCAATCGTAACCCTAAACGGACATCCTGTGAAAAATCAGCACTTGCATACACAGCCAGCGGTTCCTGGGAAGAGGTCAGGGTATATACGGAAACCGGACTCTCAGGGTTAAATAGCTTTTTGGAGTCTTCCGTACTTTTATAGGAAGGAACTGCTTCCGGGGAGAAATAAAGGATAGCCATATTAGTATGTTCTCCCTGGATAGCTTTCACCCGTAGCACATTCATTTCCACTTCATCTCTAACAGAAGAACTCCGTAGTTCATAAGAAGCCTGGTCCGGATGTTCAGTCGTAGTCATCGCTGCCGATATTCTCAGATGTTCCAGCTTCTCAGGATTCTTCTTCATCACAAAGAAAGACTGCAAAGGAGGAATGAAACCATTGGTTCGTTCTTCCAATTCTGTTTCATCCGCGATGAAACGATACTCCTCACTATCCTCATCCTCGTCTTTCCGGGAAATCAGGGTCACAAAGTTACTTTCAATATCTCCGTTCCATATTTTATAAGCACCCTCTATAAACTCCTCATTCTCTCTCAAAAACAGTTCCGCGTTCAGATAGGCCATAAACGGATTCACAACTTGCAGCATCGTATATTCCGGATCATCCTGCACCGGCATTTCAAGCATTCCATCCTCATCCATTAATCCGTCGACAATGAATTTATGGATCTCGCCGGGATCCCGGTTAATCGTATAATTAGTCCCCTTGCTGTCAGTGTATTGTGTATCCGTCCGGGGGAACCGGAAAGTCGCTTTCGTGTCCTGGTTCAACACTCGAATGTTAAACCCTTTTCCCAGTTCCAGTTTATCATCCAGCCTGCCGAAATCCGCGGTAAATGCGTGATCCTTGGCAACACTACCAGGAAGTTTTTCAAAATCAGGATTATGTGCCTGGAAATAGTTCATATGAACATCCCCCCCAGACCGGTTTGTCATTCGCATCCCGGAAGTGATAATCCCCTGTCACTATTCCTTTTAAAGGAGAAGACCACATGACATACCGTTCTTTTTCCGTGGGTTTCAGGGTCAGGTCCACCGTCACTTTATCATAATGCAGCAAATGTACACCTGCGATCATCGCCCGGTCTTCCATCACCACGTTATTTGTACGGGCCTGTGCCCGTAAGGTGGGATAATAGAGCGCATCTTTGGAAAGGATCACATCCACGCAGGAGTTAGGGATCCATAGGATGGGTTCTTCTTTGTTATCCTTGATCTGTACCCAGTTAGCCGGATTCTGTCAGTCGGAATCTACTAAACCGGTCCATTTGGCCTGTAGGATTTCCCCTTCCCCTTCTCCTATCGCATAGATGACAATCCGGCCCGCCGGAAAAGAGATGAGGCTATAGTCTGTTTGTCCTTCTGCTAAAGGAGGCTTAGGGCCGTTAAACCGGGGTCTGGCATAGCAAACATAATCCCGGTCCATCGGATAGGTCGGGGTACTTTCCATATACTCCCCTACATGATTATACCAACTGAATTCCGGATTTCATTCACTTGTTTTCAGGTGAACCGTATAAGGCTCACCATAACAGGCTGACATTCCATCTCCATACCCACTCTGAAGAACAAAAAGGTAGATCATGGAAGAATCCACAAACTGCTGCCCTCCTGTTTCGTAAGTCATTTTGAATTTAAACTCCACCACATCCTGTTCATATTCACCCGGAGCCGTATAAACAAATTTATTATTGACAATTTTCCAGGATCCGATAGGATTCGTCTGATCCATAGCCGTAATCATATCTTCTATTAAAACAGGAGTATACCCCTCCGGGAAATCATCATTGTCAAACAAATCCACCTCTACGGTAGTATGTTGCATCACAGTCACCGGGTCATCCCGGAGCACAAAAATTCCCACGATCTCCCAGTTGTCCGCCCAGTTACAGTCCACTAACCCTTCATCTGTTCCAAAAGTATCATAGAAAGTACCATTCTCCATGTAGCTGGCATCCGTAACACGTACGACATAATTCTCTCCTAATTCTCCATTATCCCTATTCACCGGAATTTTCAGCACTAAAGTATCCCCCACAAAGACATCCGTACCAATTACCGTAGGAAGCGGTTGTCCGTCTAAGGTGGATAGCAACCGGTCATCTTTGACTTCGCCCCGGAAGAAACGGATCGGGGTCAACGCATTCAAAGTCGCATCCCCTCTATTCATGATGTAGAGAATCATCTGGCTGTTGGTCACATCCATATCTCCTTCAATCACAGCATCCGGAGTTTTAACAATAGGCTTTAACAAACCGTCAAATTCGGCGGAGACAACCACCTGGGTAATATTATTGTTATAAATATAAGTCCGTTGTTGTGTGGCCGCATCTTTTTCCAGTACATAACTCATCTTTAACGGATGAATATTCACCAATGGAGTGGTTAAATCCTCATTGATCTTTAAAGGATGGTACATAAACTGATTCCAGACCTTAGGAGCAGGCGAAAAAGCTGTTTTCGAAGGGTCAGCCTGCAAAGCATAGAGTAGCCCCCTGGCATCTGCATCCCGGTCCAGCGCTCCCATAACCACCATGTCAGCACTACCATCTCCGTCAATATCTGCAATGACCGGATATTCAAACCCGGTATAAGACTTCACTGGCTGGGAAAACCGTACAGGTCCATTATTCGCATCCACTGTCTGACCCAACCGGACAAAAGGGGTTGTGGCACTAATGATACGCAGCGTCTGTTCATCCCGGTAACAAATCTCCTGGTTTCCGTCATTATCAAAATCAAAAAGAGTAAACCCGGTGTTCACAGAACGGTCTTCATGTTCCAGGATAAAAGAAACTTTCAGGCGGTCATCCACGCCATTCGCATCTTCATCCCAGGTCCAGCTCATCAGTACTCCTTCCACACTCGAAGAGGAGTAACTGATCGTACTGTTCAGTTCACCTGCCACATTCGGATGGACCGGAATCGTTAAATTATTAACCGAACTATTGGTCGCATAGAATCGGGAACCTAAAATAGAGATCTCCGGGAATTTCTTTCCATGCTGTACCCTTCCGTCAATATCTCCCACATAGACATAAGACATGGACCCCTGCCCGGTCCGGTAGTAGGTCGGCAAAGTAGTGTGAGCCAGCAAAACAGCCGGTGTATTTTCAGGATCCGGCGCTTTCACCCATCCCCCGTTTCCATCTGAAACCACTAAACCGGGATCCCATACCTGAATTTGGATGGAACTGCTGTTTATATTTCCCGCCACTATAATTTCCGGCTTTCCATCTCCATTGATATCTGCGACTGTAGTATATCCATCCCCAATATTCATGGTCCGGCTATCACCACCTGCATAGGAAATATTTTCAGCCAGCTTGACCTTATAGGTTCCGTTTTCGAGATCAATATCATAATAGACTTTTCCTCCGGCTATGACCTCATATTTACCATCAAAATCCAGATCATAGACAGCGGTGAAGTTGATATTGCTATCATAACTGGCCGGAGCCCTACGATTCCTTCCGGTAAACGCATATTGTTTATAGGCATCGAAACTATTACTTCTCCCTGCATAATGATTGGATGCAGGTCCCAGATCTTCCAGAGTGGCTAACAAGCTTCCATCCAGTGTACTATAAATTTTATTATAGACAACCACTTCCGGAACACCATCTCCATCTATATCTACTACCTGTGGCAGGGGCATGTTGACGTTATAATAGTTTGAACCCACATATCCACCGTCATACTTATTATACTGTTCAGTACTGATCCATTTCTCCGTAAGTTTGGATTTGTCACTGACCGGAATCTTTTCATTAAACGTATTTTCATTCACCTCATAAGAAACCAATCTTTGACCATAGCTACCTCCCGCATCTCCGTAAGCCATAATGATCTCCACCATGCCATCCCGGTCAGAGTCCACGAGGGCCATGAAAGAGGGAGAGTTATGGTGAGGACCTCTCAGTGTAAAGGTCCGGGGCAACGGAAACTTCACGATCTCCTCCCCGGTCTGCCCGTTGAGGATGTAAATATAGGTAGCAGAACCTGCCAGGGAAGCAGCGGTTCCGGAATAGTTCGCGATACCAAGTGCCACAATTTCCGGTTTTCCATCTCCATTAAGGTCTCCGACAAGAGGAATACTAAACCCGTCAAAACGACTGCCGATATTTATGTCGCGTGTCCTGAATTTCCATTCAGGAGCAAAATTGACCTGTTTCATTTCAGTGTAACATTCGATGATACTTTGGTCAATAATACCCATCGGCAAATTGATATTAATAATGGTCAGTTTAATCCTGACCGTAGCTTCATAGTCCATCCCTCCGGTAGAAGTATACACCCGGTAAGTAAATTCATACGGGTTACCCACCACGCCGGGTAAAGGATTTCCCTCATTATCCATGTTCGGCGTAAAACTGGCATATCTGCCGTTACTTCCCAGGAGAATATTTCCGTTGGCAGGTTGGGTCAATATTTCATAGGATATATTGTCTGCATTTTTCCCTTCCGGATAACCGGTGATATAGTTTGCCAGGTCAATCTGGTAGGATGGATCCATCGGTTTGGTATTATCATACAACACCGTATATCTTCCCTCAATAACTCCAAACACAGGTAAATCCCATGCCCCTAACGAAATATGTTCCGGTCTTTTTCTTCCCCGCTGGTCAAAAATCAACAAATTGGAATAATTCCCTAAGTCTGATAAAGGACCACCCTTTCCCAAAAGTGGATTGTCGCTCACACTCGTTAAAGGATGAACTTTTATCTTCATACCGGAAACAGGTGCCAACGGTTGAATATAAGAGGATATATCTTGAATAGGAGAAGTAGTGGTTTCATCCTCGTAATACATATTTTCATATACATTCCGCCTCACTTTCGCGGCATTGGAAGTAGAAGACGCCACAATTGCCCCGGAGTTGACCAACAGATTATTCCGTACGGTCTGGGCCGCTTCTATCCGGATACCTCCGTTACTACCGGCATCATTATTGTAGAACGTATTGTTAAAAATCCCACCGGTTGTGCTGGCAGTGATCAGGATAGAGCCATAGGTTGAGTTACTACCCGCCAAAGGAGTATTACCTGAAAAGGTATTGTTATACAACAGCACCTGGTTTCCGGAACTGGCTGTTATTCTGAATATATATTGATTGGTACCGTTTCCGATCAGTTGATTATTCTCAAAGGTCGAATTATGAATCGTGGAAGGATTATTGGTATTCAGGAAAAACAGGGATTGTCCATTCGCAGTTCCAATGTTATGACTGAACAAAGAGTTTTCAATCGTTAGCGACTGATAGTTTGTCGCATGCAGGACCCCGGCACTTCCTCCGGTTACCGTGTTGTTCGAAAAATCCACGTCCGTAAGGCTCAACGCATGCGATGCGCTGGTAATGGAGATCAGCGGTGCGTCACAGGTAAAGTCTGTTACCTGAACATCCTTTAATTCCGTTGAACCCGATCCGGTCAGGCTAAAAATCCCTTGTAGATTAGAGGAAGTTCCTTTTTTTATTTTCACATCGGATAAGGTTAATTCTGAATTGTTATTAGAGATCAAAAACAGATAGCCGGTACCGGAAGGAGTACAATTCTCCAGTGTGGACTGGCTGATAGTGATCAGAGAGTAAGTATTTTGTGTTTCAAACACAGGATAGTTACCACCGGCCACACTGATGTTACGAAAAGTACATTCCGTTGCATCAAAAGAGGCACTGTTTCCCCCTAACAGGACAACCGGATGCCGGCCGCTCCGGATATTTTCCAACGTAACCTTTTTCAGTGAAACAGCAGTCTGGTAAGCGCCTATAGTAAATAAAGAAGTTGTTCCATTCGTTGCTGTTGAAGTGGTGCTGAAATCCTGGATCGTCACCTGTTCAATCGATACCTGCATAGCCTCTTCGGCAGTCGCGGAAGTAAAAGCCGTTGTGACAAGGAAACGGATCGCATTGTTGGCCGCCCCACTGAAAATAACCTCTGCGTCTTCATCCACAGGCGCAAATAAAACAGACAACTCACTGACGTTGGCCCGGCTGCCAAACGTGAAACCGGAAGCGGGCACATCATAGGTTCCGGCTGCAAAAAACAGATTCAATGTTTTCGTATCTTCATCATTTCCATCCACCACATATCCGGATAATAAAGAAGCGAGGCGGTTAAAGGGAAGAGCATTCTCCATGCTGGAACCATCTTCCGTTCCACTACCCGCTCCGGATATAAAGTAATCTCTTGCCAGAAGGCCGGAGGGGAGAGTGAGTAAGGTTAAGAATAAAAAGCTGCGTTTCAAAAAAATACTATATTTTCCATGACAAATCCTTTTTTATTGTCTTTCATATTTAATTATTCCTTTACACAACGAACAGCATACCCATTCGCCCGGTAATTAGCGGCGCTCGCATTCACACTGTTCGCACTGTTCCCATACCGGAACAGATAGGCATTGACTGCATACGGAGTAGCAGACCATACAAATCCACGGGAAGAGACATCCGCTAAATTTCCTGTGTCTGACATCCGGCAACCTGTGGCCGGATAATACCCACTCTTCCAGATCCACCCTCTATTCGCTGCAAAGTCAGCAGCCAAGCCTGCTGTCAATCCCTGCCAGGGAGAAAGCGTTCCTCCTCCTGAAACGGGCACTCTCCACCCGTCCGGACAGGGATCGTAAGGGGTTTTATTCCCCTCCTCATCATTCCATAATAAATTATTGGAAGTACCCGTCCCGGTCCAGCTATAGTAGGGAGCAACTGCACTGGTGTAAAAAGTAGCCGGATTCGCAATGGCCTGCTCCATATTATCGATCGCTGTCACAGGAAGAAGCTCTATCTGTACTTCCCCGTGAAGATCATAAATCCTCCGTTCTTCCGAAGTGACAGGGTCAGCCCCCGGAAAAGGATCTTTGCGTCCCCACTGATAGAGCAATCCGAAAGAATCCCCTCCCGGTGTTGCCTGCAAAGCACCCAGGTTACGATCCATGAAAATGTGTCCATTATGATAGGTAAGCTGTGCCTCCGGATTTCCATTCGTTACCCAGATATGCCAGCTCCAGATTGCATTGCCGGCCAGGTCGGTAGCAGCCACCACCGCATTCCCTTCCTGTGTACCTGTCTGCACTTCAATGATAGCCTGGGTTCCGCTACCGGAAACCTGTACGTTCTGAATAACATTCACCCCATCCATCCAGAGCAAAGTGGCGGAAACCGGTTGATTAGCCGTTACCCTTGTTTTTGTATCTGCATTCGCATAAGCGACCGGAAGGTTGACCTTTCCATTGGTGAATACGATATAACAGTTGGAACCCATCTGTTGCCGGATCCTCACCGTTTTCCTCAACTCTCCGGCTGTAAAGGTAATGGCACCATACCGGTACCGGCTTTCCCGGTTTTGGGACGTTGCTTTCAGGTGCAGTTCTCCCACGACTTCGGGCTGGGTCTCCCCTACGGTGGAGGTAATGGACAGCCAGTCTGCACCTTCTGTGATAGCGGCAGTCCAGCCTTTGGAGTATTCCGTAAGGACGGATATTTTTGCTGTCACTCCTTCGTACCAGTCAAGGGTGACTAAACTACTACTCACGCCCAGAGTATACTCGTTCCCGACCGTAACATCATTGATATTTTCTTCCGTTACTTCCAGTTCATATTGAATAGAGGAAGACCTGGCATTCGCAGCCTCCTCCGGCGTAGCATACCCATCTTTGGCAATAGCCGTAATATTGATCAGGTATTTATGATTTCTGAGAAGGGGGATATATTCCTGGTCATTATTAATAAAGTCAATCCGGTAATAAGTTTTATCACCACCGTTAAAGACCGCACCTATCACCAGGCAGGTTCCTTCTTTCTCCTTCTCTTTCACACAAGCAGCAGATTCACTCAGATAGATCTTACGTTCCATCGTCTTTTCATCCGCTCCCGGCTCAAACCGGAAAGAAAAAGGATCTGCTTTTTCTACTGTATTGTCCTCCGTCCATACCAACGTAGGCGCATTCACCTGGTTATTCTCCATGACGGAAGCATCCGGGATGAGACGTGCGGAACGGCTGGCCCGGTAGACAATGACTTCCTCCATCCGGAACCGTTTCCCGAATCCTAACGCCGGATCCCCATAGATGTCCACACCAATATCTATCCTTGCCACAGCTCTCAGCAGTTTCACCACTTCATTGATAACCACCCTGTCTGATTCGGCAGTAGCATAAATCTTCCCCTGGGTCTCTCCCCACATCGGAAACGGGTTTTCAAAATTACTGATCTCACTTTCTTCCCAGAAATCCCCCCGGAAGGTCAATGCATCCACAATGGCCTCATACGGAGTTCCTTCCGTCAGGAGATCCGGGTCCAGTGCGTTTAAGGCAGAGAAAGAGTTCCCTAAGATCATCAGGCGTACCCCTTCGTCCAATCTTTTCAGATGGAGGTCAAAGGTTTTCCGGTTGACCCTGTTCTCATCTGTTTTAATATCATTTTTGTTGACCACGATCCGGTAGCTGAAATACTCTTTCCCATCTTCCCCTTCCACAAAAGCCAACACATCAATTTCATGAATGTCATTCTCCTGTGTTTCAGAAATACCCGCGTAAGTCTTTGCAGTGTTTATACCGGGAACCTGAACCGTAAGGGTCGCGTAACCCTCTGAACGGGTATTATTTGTATCGGCCGGTTCCACCCAGGTATCATCCTGACAGGAAATACCTGCTAATAGAATGAGTAAAAAGCACCAATATTTCATATCTATTGTTTTCATGATTATTCCGGATCTTTAAATTAGACAGTGTAATACACAGATATTATTTTTGTGAATTTTCCCGCTTTCACCCGGAAAGCGCCTGTAAAACTCTGGGAAAGCGCAGAACTATTCACACTTATATAAACGGAGTCCTTTCTTTTTTCTATGGAAAACAGTCCCGGATCCTGATTTTCAATTGTCCATTCCCCGGGATAATCCGTCACCACTTTCAACACCGCTTCCGGGATGGCGGGAGACAGGTCGAAACGGCTTTGGCTAAAAGAGAAGTCATAATTTCCCCCTATATTCGTATCGGACAGATCACCCACATTCCAGGTCGTGATCTCCACCGTAATATTTGCTTTTTTGTAATAGAAAGCAGAATCAGGCGTTTCATATCCTCTTTCCTCTACACCGATGATGTTCATAACATACTGATGATTACGCAACACATCGATATAGGTATACTGATCATCTATCTTTTGCTGGAAATCAATCCGGTAGTACGTAATGTCCGGCTGGCTGCTGTAATGACCTCCGACAACCAGGCAGGTAGCATCCAGTTCATTGGTCCCCTCCGGCGCCCCTGCTTCATGCAGGTACACCTGCTTCTCTATTTTATTTTCATTATTTTCTATTTCATACCTGACCGGCAGATCACCGGTCAGCCCTTCACGACTCTCCGGAACAGACACTTTCAGCGCTTCATATCCGACCGGATCATAAT